>CXWL01005674.1_pt1 | contig 33013 bp, 25 predicted proteins | sample 590931 | NCBI WGS metagenome assembly CXWL01 (sample SAMEA3498368, study PRJEB10139) | groundwater metagenome | biome: water well; material: biofilm material | place: Germany | collected 2015-04-27
TCCAGTGGATCTTGAATGGCTTTTCGACGAGCGTGGCCTATGGCTGCTTCAAGCGCGGCCTATCTCAGGTCTTGGTGCACCCAGGCTACTGACAAATGACGATTGTGAATGGTCTCGCGCCAACTTCAAAGAAACGTTGCCGGAACTCCCGAGCCCGCTAGGCCTGTCATTTCTCGAACAGTTTATGGAACGCTACATTCTTGCTCCCTATCGGCGCATGGGCTGCCTGATTCCTGAAGGAGTCTCGTCGGTTCGGACGTTCATGGGCCGTCCCTACATCAATATGACGCTGTTTTATTCCCTCATCGCACAGCTCCGGGGAGATCCTTCCTTGCTGACGGAGCAGATGGGAGGGGAAATCCTTGCAAGGGCGCCGGAAGTCAAGCCGCTCGGCTGGTTTGCCTTGGCTCGCGCCGGGATTGTGATGATGGCCGAGATGAGAAAAGCCGTGAGTTGCGGACCTGCCTGGTTCGCGGAGATGAAGGCGATGGCGGCAGAGCAATGCCCCGATCGTATTCGCACCCTCTCAGGCGAAGATATCGCCCCCCGCCTCGATGCCTTGGCGCAATGGCTCGATAAACGTGAACTGACGTTCGGCATCGCCGGAGGAGTTGCGCATTGTTTGCAAACATTAGGCAGCTTGCTGCCTCGTTGGCTGGGGAAAGACTGGAGAGCCTTACTGAACGGGGCGCTGCAGGGTCAAGCGACGGTGATCAGCGCGCAACAGATTATCCGGTTGGCGGAGATCGTGGAGATGATTCGGCGAGACCAGTCGCTGACGGCGTTGTTCAACGCGGGGAAGTGGGATCCTGCAAATGTGCGCCTTCAGCTCGAAGGAACAGAGGCTCTCCGTGCCTTTAACAGCTACCTCGATGACTATGGCCACCGTGGGATCGGTGAGTCGGATCCTATGTCGCCTCGGTTTGCAGACCGGCCGGACTTGTTGTTGGCGGTATTGCGGACGCAGGTTCTGGCTCCCACCAACGACACTCCTCGAGATATTCTTCAACGCCAAACAATAGTTCGGGAACGAGCGCTTGCTGAGATTCGGGCCAGGCTTGGATGGCGATTCCATCGATGGGTGATCTTTTCATGGTGGTATCGAAGGCTCTGTCGGTTTTTTGCCCTGCGGGAAGCGAACCGACATCATTTGATGTACTACTCCGCAGCCACACGCAGCCTTCTGCTTCGCTTGGGTGAATGGCTGGTCGAACAGGGGAGACTCTCGTCGCAGGAAGATGTTTTCTACCTCACAATCGAGGCGCGCGCCGACTTGCTGGCAGGGGGATCCAACGACTGGAAACGAATGATTCAGGTTCGTCGGGCCGAGCGAGACCGGCATGCCTCGATCAGTGTTCCAGACACGATTCGGGATTGGCAATCTGTGGCCCGAGGCGTGAATGCGGCTTCCCTTCCGGATTCTGACGGTGTCTTCCAGGGTATTCCCATCAGCGCAGGTAAGGTCGCGGGACCGGTTCGCTTCATCCGATCGATGGTGGATTGGGACCGAGTGCGCAGCGGCGATATTCTCGTAGTTGCGGTTATCGACCCAGGCATGGCGCCGCTATTCGGCTTGGCGGCGGGTCTGATTGCCGAAATGGGAGGAACATTGTCGCACGGGGCCATCATTGCCCGCGAGTACGGACTGCCTGCGGTTGCGAACGTAACTGGCATCATGGCCAGACTCAAGGAAGGTGATCGAGTCAGCCTCGATGCGGAGCGAGGAGAGATCATCGTCCAAGACAAAACTGAGGCGTAGGTTTGATGCTGCAATCATAGTGCGTTCTTATCACAGCAAACGGTTTAGCCACGTAGCGCCCTTGATCTTTCTCCGGAGTTTTCGTACTCTGCAGAATCATTCTTTCCTTATCGCAACGCCCAATAACCTTCCCGAATCTTATTCGGCGGCATGACTTGGACGGTCACCCATGATTGATGGCTTGGCCTTTGGCCTGGGGCTGCTTGTCGGAGGTCTCCTCGGCGCGCTGATCGTCGGGGTTTGGATTGCTGCCCGTGTACGCGCAAACGTACAGGCGCAGTTACAGTCTATCGGTGAACGGGCGCAGCGGGCAGAATCGCTGGCAGACGAATTGCGCCGGCAGGTTCAACATCATTGCGCCGACCTCGATCGGATCAGGCAGGATCTTTCGGAGGCCTCCCAGGCCCGCGTGATGGCGGAGACCAAGGCGGCTGAGGCAGCTCTCCATCTCAATGAACAGAAGGCCCTCCTGGGCCAGGCCAGACAGGAATTGGCCGAGACCTTCCAGGCACTTTCCGGCGAAGCCCTCAAACAGAATAACGAAGCCTTTCTAAGTCTCGCTCGCAGCTCGTTCGAAACGCTTCAATCAGAGGCCAAGGGCGATCTCGCTCAGCGGCAACAGGCGATCGATGGTCTCGTCAAGCCCCTCCACGACTCCCTCCAACGTTACGACCATCAACTCCGTCAGTTGGAGCAATCGAGGCAAGCGGCTTATGGAGGCCTTGATCAGCATCTCAAGACCCTGGCTGAGTCGCAGCAGCGGCTGCAGTCGGAAACCGGAAACCTAGTGAAGGCATTGCGCGCCCCAGCCATCCGCGGTCAATGGGGAGAGATCACGCTCAAGCGCGTGGCTGAGCTGGCAGGCATGGTGGCGCATTGCGATTTCTATGAGCAGGAGTCCGTCACGGTCGATGGCGGAAGGCTCCGCCCCGACATGGTCGTGCAGTTGCCTGGAGGCCGACAGATCATCGTGGATGCCAAGACTGTGCTGGCAGGCTATTTGGATGCGCATGAAGCCTCGACTGAGGACCAACGCCTCGAAGGGATGCGCCGCCATGCAGCCCAAGTGCGTTCACGCATGGATGAGCTGAGTCTGAAAGCCTACTGGAATCAATTCGCGCAGGCGCCGGAGTTTGTCGTGCTGTTCTTGCCGGGCGAACAGTTTCTCGGCGCAGCGCTGGAACACGATCCGCGACTCATCGAGGATGGTTTTCTTCGAAGTGTCGTCCTGGCCACTCCGACGACACTCATGGCGCTCTTACGGGCGGTCGCCTATGGGTGGCGGCAGGAGCGATTGACTGAGCATGCGGAGGAGGCGGGCCGGCTAGGAAAAGATCTCTACGAGCGGATGGCCGTGCTGACAGAGCATTTGAACGATGTCGGGCAGGCGCTCGGAAAGAGTGTCCTGTCATATAATAAGGCGGTCGGGTCGCTCGAAACGAGAATCTTACCGGCGGCCCGTCGCTTTAAAGAGCTTGGGATCTCGTCCGAAAAAGAGATTCCTATGTTGGATCCCGTGGAACTCGTTTCTCGTAAGGCGTTGCCCTATGAGAGTGAATAAGGAGGCGTGAATGGCCGATGAGCAGGCGATGGTAGAAGATTTCCACCGGATTTTTGATATCGTCCTGAATCAGATCCCGACGGTCGTCGATGGGCGGACACGCGAACTGCGTGTCAAACTCATTCAGGAAGAATTCGATGAGCTGAAAGAGGCCCTTGCAGCGGAAGATCTATCGTCCATTGCCAAGGAGATGGCCGATCTCTTGTACGTCGTGTATGGGACGGCTGTGTCCTACGGCATCGAGATGGATCCAATTTTTCGAGAAGTACATCGGTCCAACATGAGCAAGATCGGCGGCTATAAACGGGAAGATGGGAAATGGGTGAAGCCGGCCACCTACTCGCCGGCCCGTATCGAGCCGATTCTTGCGGAGCAGGGGCAGGTCCAAAGCGAGGTCCGGTCAGGTTCATGAAAAAATCCTACTGTCCAACTTGCGGAAGCTCGTTCGTTCGCGCGGTCTACCTGGAGGGTCTGGTCGAGCGTCTGTTGAGCTACGTCAACGTGGCTCCATTTCGGTGCCAGCTGTGCACGACTCGTTTCCGTTCCATCTCCCCCAATGCGGGCCACAATAGGCAGGTGTCCGACCGGCGTCAGTACACGCGCCTGGCAGCTTCCATCGAGGCCCAGGTTCTCGACAAGCAGCAGCCTGCCGTGACCAACCGAATCACCGATATCTCAATGGATGGCTGCACCCTGCAAACGACTGGGTTCTTGAAGGGAGCCCTTATTGAATTGGTCCTGAAGCCCTCGGTCGAAAACGAAACGATCCGTATTGAAAAGGCGATGGTCTGTTCCGTTCGTCCCTCGTCGATCGGTGTCCGCTTTCTGGATGTTCAGCTGGAGTATCAGCGCCGTCTGGCTCAGGTTATTCTCGGGCTCTTAGTCGGTCAGGGCCTCGAACTCACGGTCAGCGCGTAGCGCCACTCCTTCCCACGTAACGACTCAGGTATATAGGCTGAAGGCTTTTGGGGCTGGGCTTCTTGTCCAACGAGGATTTACCTCTGCGTGAACCCACGATCGTCGAAACCACCTTCAGTCTTCAGCCTGAACCCCTGATTAGGCACCTTGCTGCCAGCCACCTTTACCAGACAATTATCGATCAAGCGAATCGGCCCGATCCGGATTGCGCCCAAGAGGACCGCACGAGTGGGGATGGTGGATAGGGGTTCAAGACTGTCCGGATCGCAGACTGCCAGGTACTCGACCTGAATGGCCTGCGCCTGCTCGATGGTCTGTCGCATGCTCCGCTCGATCGCCGCTACGTCATCTATGCCACGCAGGATCATCTGTTCACCGGCTCGGAGTGCCTGGGAGAGCAGAGGAGCAATTCGACGTTCGTCTGGGCTGAGAAAAACGTTGCGTGAACTCATGGCCAACCCATCCTTCTCTCTGACTGTCGGGTGCATTACAATGGCCACGCCAAGATTGAGATCGCCCACAAGCCGACGAACCAACGCCGCCTGCTGGTAATCTTTCAGGCCGAACAAGGCGAGATGGGGCCGCACCATTCCGAAGAGTTTCGTCACCACCGTGGCGACGCCGGCGAAGTGATGGGGCCTGGCTGCTCCTTCCCATCGACGCGCGAGCAACGGCACCGTCACGGTTGTTTGAAAGCCTTCGGGATACATGGCTCTGGCAGCAGGTTCAAAACAAACATCTACCCCCTCCTCGCGGCACAGTGCGCGGTCATGGGCAATCGGGCGAGGATACCTGGATAGGTCTTCGGTTGGACCGAACTGTGTGGGATTTACGAAGATGCTTACGATGAGCGCATCGCATCGTAGCCGTGCGGCGCGAATGAGGGAGCGGTGGCCGTCGTGCAGTGCGCCCATTGTAGGCACAAACCCAACGGTCACACCCTTCCCGCGCAATCCTTCACTCCATGCAGTCATGGATCGTGGAGTGTGAATAATCTTCATAAGCCTGGGGGCGGGCTACAAGCAGGGCGAGACCCATAACGGGTCGAGGGTTGGGGAAAGAGGAGCCGGACCTCCGGCTGCTTCCCGGCCTCGGTGAGTAACTGGCTGACAGTACGCTGGAGTAACGGATGCACGAACAGCGGATCGAGTTCGCTCATCGGCATGAGGACGAACCGGCGACGGTGCATGCGAGGATGGGGCACCACGAGATCCGGTTCGTCGATAATCCGTTGGCCGTAAAACAAAATGTCCAGATCTATGGTTCTGGGGCCCGATCGGTTCTCCTCATCCCGGCCGAGCGCTCGCTCGATCTCACGGAGTATAGCCAAGAGGCTTTTCGGCGTGACATCGGTCTGAATCTGTACGACTCCGTTTATGAACCAGTCGTCGCCAGGGTGGGCATGATCCTGCACCGGCTCTGTTTCATACAGCAGCGAGACTCCCGATAATTGGGAGTGTGGCAGCAGGCTCAGCAGGGTCACCGCACGGTCGCAGAAATCCAGCCGATCGCCGACGTTCGAGCCAAACCCGATGAAGACAGTCTCGCGGCTCATAGTGCTCGACAATGATGAATGTTTAATGGTGAATGATGAATGTCAATGCCCAGGATCTCTTTAATTCAACATTGAACATTACATATTCATCCTTCGCGCTAAAACCCAGCGCGCTTGATTCGCTCCACCGCTTCCGCCAAGCGCTCTTTCGAAGTACAGACTGTCATCCTGATATATCCTTCGCCCGGCGCCCCGAAGCCGTTTCCGGGAGTCGTCACGATTCCGGCCTTCTCCAGCAAGTGAGCCGTGAAGGAAGTAGAGGTATATCCCTTCGGCACTGTGACCCAAATATAGAACGCAGCCGGAGGCGGATCGACTTCAAGCCCCAGTTGCTTAAGGCCTGGGACAAGAGTGTCACGCCGCTCTTGATAGATCTTGCGCAACCCGTCCGTCACGGAATCATCCAGACTGAGTGCCGTGATGCCGGCCTCCTGAATGGCCTGGAAACAGCCGGAGTCGAGGTTGCTCTTCACCTTCCCGAGCCCGGCTAAGACGTGCTTGTTCCCGACGGCAAACCCGATACGCCAGCCGGTCATGTTGTAGGTCTTCGATAGGGAGTGGAACTCGATCCCCACGTCCTTTGCGCCATCGACTTCCATGAAGCTCGCAGGGGGCTTGCCATCGTAGAATATTTCAGAGTAAGCCGCGTCGTGGCAGACGATCACCTGGTTTTCCTGGGCGAACTCCACGACGTCCTTAAAGTAGTCCTTGCTCATGATGACTGAGGTCGGGTTGTTCGGCGAGTTCAGGAACATGAGCTTCGCCTTTTTTGCGACGTCCTTGGGAATGGCCTTCAAGTCTGGCAAGAATCCGTTTTGCTTCGTCAACGGCATGAGGTGCGAGACGCCGCCGGCGAAGCTTGTGCCGACAGGGTAGACCGGATAGCCGGGACTCGGAACGAGCACAATATCCCCCGGATCAACAAATGCGAGCGGAATGTGCCCGATGCCTTCCTTTGAGCCGATCAGGGTGAGAACTTCGTCCGCCGGGTCGAGCGTGACGTGGAAGCGCCTCTTGTACCAGTCGGCGACGGCTTTCCGGAACGACAGCATGCCTTCATAGGAGGGATATTGGTGGTGCTTCGGGTCTTTGGCGGCCCTGCCGAGGCTTTCAACGATCGTCGCCGGCGTCGGAAGATCCGGGTCGCCGATTCCGAGATTGATGATATCGACGCCTTTGGCGATCGCGGCCTGCTTCATCTTATCGATGGCGGCGAACAGATAGGGAGGCAGTGTCTTGATTCGGGTGGCAACTTCGATCGGGAAACCAGACATATCCGATCCTCTCATTGTGTAAATTAATCGGTCAGAAAGTCCTAACGTCGTCAGGTCGTCGTGTACTCAAGCCAGAAAGTCGTAACGTCATCAAGTTGCGACAGTTCCAGAAGACGTTCGACTTGATGACGTTTGACTTTAGACAAGGGAACTAAGACTACTTCAGGAACAAGGAAGTAATCAACGCTGAGGAGAGAGAAGGTGGCCAATAAGACGATCGGCGATCTGATGGAGTTGCGGAAGGTGAGGGACGGCTGATGTTATGACCTGTCGTGCCGCTAACCGCGCTTTCGAGAGGTCCGGCGCGCATTCTCGGCACAACGATTCGATGCCGGTTTCTTCCATCTCCAAATGGAACAGAAGCCCGTAGGCGCGAGATCCATAACGAAAGGCTTGCAGGGGGGCGATGTCGGAACCGACTAAGGGTACGGAGTCCTTGGGGAGGTCGAACACTTCGCCATGCCACTCGAAGACCTCAAATGACTCGGGCGCCATGCTGAAAACGGGATCCTCTTTTGCCTCAGCGGTCAGCGTGACCGGCGTCATGCCGATTTCCAGTGCCTTGCCTGAACGTACCGCGGCGCCCAACGATTTTGCCATGAACTGACTTCCAAGACAGACGCCGACAATCGGCTTGCCTGCCAGGATTACAGATCGAATGAAGTCCATCTCCCGGGCAATCCAGGGGTCGGAATCGTTGACCGACATCGGCCCACCCATCACAATCAGCAGATCGCCCGCATCTTTCGGGAGCCCGTCTTGTGGGACAAGACGGCGCTCTAAGTCCACGCCGCGCTTCGTCAGCGCTGCAGAAAAAGCCCCTGGTCCCTCAAAGGGAACGTGTTGCAGACAGACTGCGCGCATCAAAAGGCCTTTGGATGACGATGCATGATAACGATGTGTACTGTGAGAATGATTTAGTGAGAAAGATACACGGTTGCAATAGCGACAGCAAGGGCAGTCTCATGAGAGCGAGCGAAGCGCGGCTTGCGAGAAAAACGAGACCGGCGAAGCGGTTTGAAGGCTGAAGCGTTCAAGCATTCCTACTCAGATCTTAGCAGGATGCTGAAAAAGTCCGCCAGCGTCGTTCCCTGCCTCCGCCGAAGCGCTTCGCGCAGGCAGGTCGCATCGTTCAGAGGCCCAACGCACCGAACAGAGTCTCTCGGATGTCGGAATCACTTGAGGGACTTTTCCGTTCGCCAAGAATCATTCAAAGGGCGAACGGCCCCACGAAGTGCGGCAGGTACCTCCTCGCTTCTTCGCTCGCTGCGGCCTTGCTTGAGATAAGGCGCGTCTCGGCGCGCTAGGGTTGGGCGGGTGAGAAGTCTGGCCCTTTTGAGCATCCTGGACTCTTGCGGCAGCAGGGGCATTCCAGGAGATTTCAGCGGTATTTTATGTATAAACCGAGTTTTTCCGCAGCCTGTCAGAACTTCAGTCGTGCCAGTCGCGCAGGTCTCGCCGTAATATCATTTGCCCCCAGTTTTATTTAGCGGTTCCCCAAAGTTTGTGCCGAACTTGAGCTCTGTGCCGGTGAACGATTGAGCCGTATTCTCCTCCTCCTCATATCCATCTGCGCTGTAAATCTTAGGACAGGCGGAGATGCGGCTGGCGTTGGGAAGGGTTGAAGCATTGGGAGGAGCCGTAGCCGATGCGGGAGCGCCAGTGGGCGGACCGGGCACCGTCCCAGCTACAAATCTCCAGTCCGAGTAGCGTTGTTTCTTTTCGAAGGTCTTTTGGGCAGGCGCGAAATTGCCGACCTTAATCGGGGCCTTTTCCGACAGGCTGTAGACCCCGATGATGCTGCAGTCCGGCGTCGTGATGAGTTTCCATCGGACCTTCCCGGTGATCGGATCCGCGTATATTTTTCGTATGTGGCGAACCGTGCCAGGGTACCGGGAGTCGCGAACCAGATCGTCCAGGCGTTTCGGGTATTCCTTTTGAGGTCCCTGCGGATTCAAGTAGTACCGGCTGATCGCAGTTCGGAACTGCTCGCCGACAAACAGCAACTCCCGTTCCTTCTGGCGGTCCTGTGCGAAACTCCAGATCACTCCGGCCACTGCCAGTTGCGTTCCGACAAGCGCGACTACGAACAGGATCCCGATGTAGGTGAACCCTTCTTGCGATCGCATCGGCCGGAATTCCCGGTCTTTTCGCTCTCGTGGAAGAAACCTCTTGCGGTCATTACCAGTCACTGTAAGGGTTCCCCGCCGTGCTGTTCCCCTCCGCGCCGCTCTTAACGTCGTAGACGCCTCCTTTCTCAGGATCGGAGGGAGGGATCACGCGCCAGCTCGTTGAGGAATCCGTAATTGGATCGATCGGAATCGCGCGGACATACTTCTTGGTGGCTAGATCATCGAGCCGATCCGGATACTTCCCGACGTCGCCGTAATATTTATCCAGGGCATCCCGGATGATCCAAAGATTCTCCTTCATGACCGTTTCCCTGGCCTTTTGCACGCTGGAGAAGTATCGAGGGACAGCCAAGGTGAGTAACATCGAGATGATGGCCAGCACAACCAGTAACTCGATAAGAGTAAACCCGCGAACATCCTGCCGATTCCATGATCGCATTGCGCCACCCACTACCACTTCGAATAAGGAATGCCGTTCAACCCCACGCCCCTGTCGAGAGAATAGATGTCGAACACGTCTTTGCCGGGACTCGGGTCATCAGGCGGGCTGTCGTAGCTGCGGAGCCCCCAGGTATCCTCCGGCTTCACCGACGGGTCTTTATGGAAAGGATCGCGGGGAATCCGGCGCAAGAATATAATGCGCTTCTTGTCCGTGCTCGTCTGGTCGACCACTCCCTCCGTGAGATCCTTCAGAGACTTGGGAAACCCTGTGTCTCCGATGCTCTTCGTAATCTTTCCTGAGTCAAACTGGCGGCGATGTTCATCGATGGCTTGACGGATTTGCATCAGCGACTGCCGAAGCTCCTGCTCGTTGTTGCGCTGTGAGACCAGACTCGCCAGAGGCATAGCTGCCGAGGCCAGTATCCCGACGATCGCCACGGTCATGACCATCTCTACCAGCGTAAAGCCCCACTCGGCTGACCGTTTCTCGCTCACGGAATGGTTCCTCCATACGCCGAGCTTGCGGCAGAGGAAGGCGCATTAGGCTCCGGACTCTCAGGCAGATCTCCGGCGGCCTGCTCCCCGATAGTCGCATCGGCAGGTGGACTCACAGCGGCATCTTCCTCAGTCGGTGGGAGGCTGGCAGCCTCAGGGGCTCCTTTCGATGGAACGGCCCCGGCACTTTCCTGGCTTTGGCCGGAGGCCGGCTGATCTGCCGTTGGAGACGATGGCTGACCTCCCTCAGAGGCACGGCCAGGGGGCTTTCTCCAGGATTGCCGCTGAAACGGAGCGTTCGCTACATCCCGCTTGGCGCTCGATCCAGCTCCTGGCGCCGGGATAGCCGGCAGGGAACCTACAGCCACAGGGGCTCCTTTCAATGGAGCGGTTGCGGCGCTTCCTGAGCTTGCAGCAGGAGCCGGCGTAACCGGTGATGGACTCTGCGGCTGAACTCCGACGGTCTTCGTTCCGGCTGCCGTAGCAGCAGGCAGAGGCGCGCCAGGATTGGCTATCGCTTCAGGGCCGGCGCTCGTTCCCGCTCCTGTCAAGGGTGCGACCTGTGGGGGAGCATCGGCCAGGGGGGATCCTTTCACAGGAGCGATCGCCGCGTTCTCTGGGCCTGAGATAGGAGCCGGTGCAATGGGTGGTGGGCTCTGCGGTTGCACTCCGATGGTCGTCGCTCCGGCTGCAGTAGCGGCAGGCAGGGGGGCGGTTGGATTGGCTGTCACCTCAGGGCCGGCGATCAGTCCCGCTCCCGGCGAAGGCGCGACCTGTGGGAGGCCGGTCGCTACAGAGGCTCCTTTCGATTGCACGATGGGAGTACGGTTGTCCTCGTTCATCTTGATCATCATGGGAACGCCCCGCGTAGTTTCAGTCCCATACCAAAATTGGTTCGCCGACGTATCTGGCTGCACACCATGGCGGATGATATGGGGTGTAATCGACAGCACAATCTCCGTCTTGTTGGTGGCATCTCTCTGAGAAGAGAAGAGTCGCCCGAGGATCGGGAGACTGCCGAGTCCCGGGATCTTAGACGATGTCTCCCGGTCATCTTCGGTGATGAGGCCTCCCAACACCTGCGTTTCACCGTCCCTAAGTCTTAGCACGGTGGAGACCGTCCTCGTGCCGATCTGATACGCCAAGGTTCCGGATTGCGGGTTCGGAACCTCTTTCACGATGTTGCTGACTTCCAGGCTCACTTTCATCGCGACCTCGTCGCCCCGATAGATGGTCGGTTCCACCTCAAACTTTAACCCTACGTCGAGATACTGGACATTCCCGGTTACGACGCTCGTCCCGCCGGTCGTGGGAGTCACCGCGTTCGTGATCACCGGGACCCGGTCTCCGATCAGGATCTTGGCCTTTTCGTAGTTTCGCGCTCTGATCCTCGGGTTCGACAGGATATTGACCTGGCCTGCTTCAGCTCTCAGGTCGATCGTTGCGGCGAGAGCCGACGTCCTCACACGGTTGGTATTGAGGGTAAAAAGATCCCCGAGCAACATGCTGGTCGCTGTGGCTGCTGTTGTGGCAGGGGCGCCTGCCGCCGCCGCGACAGTCGGCGCAAGCGCGCTGAGAGTGATTTGGTTGGGATACTTGATACCCAACTCTTGGAGTTTCGAGCGCTGGATCTCTACAATCTCCACTTCCATCATGACTTCCGAGTCCTCCTGGTCGAGGGAGGCGATGAGCTTTTCGGCCATGCGAACCACCTCGGGCGTATCCCGCATGACGAGCAACTTCGCGCGATCGTCGACAAACAGCACCTTGGTGTCCAGCATGACCTTGAGCAGGTTCATCGCCTGCTTCGGGTCGGTATTCGTGAGGTAAAATGATTTGACGATCTGTTCCTCGAAGCGCCGCCGTTTATCGACCGATTCGGGATAGATATAGACCGTGTTCTCGCTCACGACTTTCTTCTCCAGCATGTGCTGGGCGAGCACCAGATCCAGGGCGGACTCGACGGGAAGATCCTTCAGGAAAATGCTCGTTTTGGCATCGCCCTTCACGTCTTTATCCAGCACGAAATTGAGGCCGGTGGTGCGTGAGAGAGCCTGAAAAACCATGTTCAACGGAGTATCGCGAAAATCCAGCGCGGCAATTCGACTGTCTTTCGGGCGCAGCTTCGGTTTAGGCGGCCCGTCTTGCATGGCTTGGGCTGCTTGTGGGTTTTGCGCAGGTGGTGGGGAGAGCTGGTCCAGCAACTGTTTCGCTTCCAGGTTGCTTGGGTCCAAGCTGATGATATGAGCCAGTTGTGTCCGGGCCTCCTTGAGATCACGATGGTCGATCAGATCTTTGGCCATCCGGATCTCTTCCTGGGTCATCTCCGTGGTCCTCGCTAACTCAATGCCTTTCGTTGCTCGCGCATTGTCTCGGTCCAGATCCAGGACGTGGTTATATAGCTCGCGGGCCTCAGTGAACCGTGAGGCCAAGCGGGCTGCATCTGCATCCCGGAGAAGACTCTCGACGACAAAGGCTCTCTTCAGGCGTAATTCGGTCCGAAGAAAGGCGCTATCCGGATCTTTCCGTACGGCGTCTTCGATCTTGGCCAGGCCGATCTCCCATCGCCCTGCCTTGATATCCATCGCACCCTCGTTGAAGAGCTGTTTGGCGCTGCAGCCTGCGAGCCAGCCGACAAGGAAGATACAGCCGAGTACGCGTGTCCAAAGCATGAAGCGAATAGAGAACGTCATTGTGGTGACCCCGTGCTAATGGTTTGCGTGCGATCTAACGGCAAATACGTCACAGTCAGTTGCCCTTCTTCTTCGCCGTCGATGGAATAGACTGTGTCGAGAATGTCGCCGACCTCAACTGTATAGAGCTGGTTGCCCTTGGTCAGAAAATACGTCGTCTGGCCGGACTCTGGCCTATGCGAGCCCGTATACTTGAACGGAAAGGGCGGAGTTGGGATCGGTGGTGGCGGCGGTGGCGGCGCTTCGACAACCGGTTCGATCGGGGTGACCGGGACCGGGTCCGATACAGGGGCTACAGGTGTCTGACTGATTGGCGGCGACGGAGGAGTCTTCGACTTGGCGGCCCGCCGGGCTGCCTGCTGTTTCTTCTGGATAATCTGTTCCTGCTCTGACGGCGCGCTCTCCGGTTTTGGCGCCCCGGAAAACATGTCGTAGACGGAGCCACCGGTGACCCTCTGCCCCAGCCTGCCCAGATCGAGGCCGAGGTTCGCCTGATCCTTGATAGATGTACCGCTGGCTCGCCGAGAGGCGGATCGGTCCGCTTTGCCGGAGGGGGCATGAGTATCCGGGAGGCTTGCCGGGAGGCTGCCTCCAGACGCGCTGACAGCCGTGAGGAGAATTGCCACAAGGAAAAGCGACATCAGGCGTTTTGGATGGATGGAGCCCATTAGCCGTCTCTCCTTGAGAAGAGAGTGAAGCTGACAGTGGTTTTTGCATGAGCGCCCTCAGACATATTCTTCTGAACGTCCACTTTATCGAGCGCCACACTCGGAATTTCAGCCAATACCGTTCTCATGAATTGGCGCACGCTCGGATAGGGACCAGTGATCGGGAAGGATACTTCATACCGAACGAGCCGACCGGCGTGATCGTCGGTGACATGATAGTTGCCGGCCCGCAGCAGCAGGTGTTGTTTCTCTGCCAATTGATTGATCTTCCGCAAGGTTTCCGGCACTGCCTTGGCGGGAGGGAATACGGCATAGAAATCAGACAATTGTTCGCTGGGAGTGCGGGGAACGGTCGTGGGAGATGGCGCTCCTCTCTGGACAAGCAGTTGAGACGTCTCAAGCTCTTCCAGAACTTGGGCCTGTTCTTCTTCGAGGACCAGCACGGCAGAAAAGTAAAACATGATTGCAAAGGCGCAGAGCCCCAGCCCGACAACACCCGCGACCCCAAGTCCTTGGGTCCAGAGCTTGAGGGACCACCACACATTTCCCATCGACGGCAGACTGCGTTTGGTCTCCGTGAGCTTGGTGAAGCGCCCGGCCAAGCGCTCGATCTGTCGATGAGTGATTGTCGATCCCTCTTGGATGAGGGATTTGAAACGGTCATGACGGGGCAGAGTCTGGGGGACTTCCGTTTCGGTCGGCGCCGACGGCACTTCTTCCGACGCCTGTCGGCTCAGCCGGTTGCCGCCACGGTTCAGCTGCTGCAGCTCCGTCACAGCATTCACTCTGGTTGTGAACTTGAGAAGTCCATCGAGATTCATGAACGTATTCTCCACTCCGCCGCGATGGAGAACAGGACGGGTTTTTTCTGATCCTTCTCTTCCCTGAGGTGGTGGCTCAGGTACGCGTGGCTGATGATGTCGAACTCTGTCAGGTGCGACACAAAGTCCAGGAGCACATCGAGATCGGCCGACCGACCGTCGATTACCACTTGCCGTTTCTCCATGTCCGGATGAATAGCCATGAGGGTAAGTCGGTCACTGTACCGGGCCCCTAATTGCTCGATCGCGATGAAGAGGGGATCCCAGGGAATCGTGAGACGGTCCAACACGGCTTGAGTTTCCTTGATCTCTGCGCGATAGGTCGTGAGTTCTCCTGTCAGTTTTTCATGCCCCATTCGCTCCCGATCCGTGAGCTGCCTGGCCGACTCGAGCCCCTCTGTCGCGCGCGAGGTCTCCCCTGCGAGGTACCCGTAGTAGCTGCCGATCAATGCAGCCAGGACTAGCCCGATGCCAAGCCAGATGCCTCCCTGGCGAGTCCATAAGACAGGAGCGTTGGTATAGTTGAGTCTTAAAGGACGCATGAGAAATAATCGGCCTCCTCAACCTCTTGCGCGCTTCTGTTCGTCCCCCTGCTTTTGACGCCCTTGTCCTCGTTCCTTCCCAGAAACGTAACAGGGGCTTCAATGGGCATCGATTCAGATCCTGCCTGGGGCGGCGCCAGCAGATAGACGGCTCCGACCGACGCGGAATCCTCACCGATCAATCGTTCCCGTGATAGCCACAAAGGAAGCTCTGAAGCCCAATCGTCCTGTGTCCGCCAACGACGTAGCGCAATCCAGCGATCCCTGCCCAGCAGGGCGCCGCACAGCATTCCGGTTTCGACGGTGACGAACCACTGGGTTTCCTCGCGAAGCTCTTGCCTGCAGCGGTTGAATGCAGCCATGAGCAACGGTTCGACACCCGCGAGCTTCAGGTGGTACGTCTCAGCTATCTGGGTCAGCCGGTCTAAGAGAGCCTGGTCCAGCGCGCTGGCCACATGGGATTCGCCTGGTTTGTCGAGGCTGATCCGGATCGCCCAATTCTTGGCGGCGGGTCCATGGGTCAGAGCGAAATGGCGCCGGGCGAATAACAGATGTTCCTGCTCGTTGCTGAGGTCGTCGTTCCAGGGCACCAAGGTATAGCGAACGAAATGATTGGAGAGAATGATCCGGAGCGATGCCCCCCGCCACTGCGGTGTGGCCGCTAATAGGGCTTCGAGTTTGGTTGCAGCCGGCTCCCAACTCACGGTCCCTTCAGACGGGGCGGGCACAGGCTCCACCGTCGTGGTCATCGAACCCGCACGCAGGCCGCTGGGCCGATGCGCCACCAGCAGACGGTTGGGACACAGCAGAACGCTGAGTTGGTCAGCCCACAAAGGTGACACGATTGATCTCCTCCAACGTGGTGATGCCTCGGCGAACCAAGTCCATGGCCGACTCCCGGAGAAAGCGAGTGCCGGAGGCCCGCGCCGCCTCTTTGATCTTGCGGATCGGTTCCCGCGCCACAATCTGTTCGCGAATCCCGTCGTCGAGCAGCAGCACTTCCGCAATGGCCTGACGTCCCTTGTACCCGGTTCCATGACAGTTTTTGCAGCCGGCGCCGGTTCGGAAGTTGAAATCCGTGGCTGCCTCGTCGGTCAGCCGTGAAGCGGCCAGCAATTTGGGGTCTGGGCGATAGGGCTTGACGCAATGGGCGCAGAGGATACGTACGAGACGTTGGGCGATGACCCCGTTCAAGGCCGAGACGAAATTATAGGGCTCGACGCCCATGTGGATGAACCGCCCGATGATGTCGAATACGTTGTTGGCATGGACTGTCGCCAAAACCAGGTGTCCGGTCAGAGCGGACTGGACGGCGATTTGGGCTGTTTCCGAATCTCGAATTTCTCCCACCATGATCTTGTCCGGGTCGTGACGCAGGATCGACCGCAGGCCGCGTGAAAACGTAAGGCCCTTTTTCTCGTTCACAGGAATCTGCAGAATCCCGTTCAGCTGATATTCCACCGGATCCTCGATCGTGATGATCTTGTCCTGGCCCTGATTCAATTCGTTGAGGACGGCATAGAGGGAGGTCGTTTTTCCGCTTCCTGTCGGGCCTGTGACCAACATCAGGCCGTAGGGCTCGGAGGCGAGTCCGCGGATCTGCAACACCGTTCGCTCGTCGAAACCGATCATGTCGAGCCGGAGGCCCTGACTCTGTTGCGAGAGGGCTTGCTTGTCCAGAATGCGGATGACCGAATCTTCCCCGTGGATGCTGGGCATCACCGATACCCGGAAGTCCACCGCGCGGCCTAGAACGGCCAGCTTGAACCGGCCGTCTTGAGGAACGCGCCGCTCCGAGATATCCAGCTCCGACATGACCTTGATGCGGGAGATCGCCTGTTCGGCCAGTTCCTTACCTTCCACCACCTTCACTTTCAACAACACCCCGTCGACGCGATACTTGATCGTGAGATCCGACGTGCCAGCTTCCAGATGGATGTCGCTGGCTCCAAGTTTGAACGCATCGTAGATCGTCGAGTGCACCAGCTTAACCACCGGACTGGTCCCTTCGCTGATCGACTTGATCGACAGGTCTTCGATGATCTCGGATGCCCTGCGTCCCTCCTGGTCGAGCGCGAGCACGTCGTCCATGGCGCGGGCTGCCGCTTCGTACTTTGAGAACATCGAGAGCAGGGCCGCGCGATGGACCAGAACCCAGAGCGCAGGTTTACGGAGTTGCTCGTTGATCCAGGCCTGCCTGGCCGGATCGAACGGATCGCAAAACGCGACAGAGAGGAGGCCCTCCCCGTCGCGGAACGGCAGGCATTCGTGCGCGACCGCTTCGGGATAGGAAATCGAGCCGAAATCGGCTTCGCAGGCGTCCAGCTCGTTGTGGCGCAGAGAGCGGTAGCTGAGAGTCGCGGCCAGTTTTGCCGCAAACTCGTCCGGGCCCAGCTTTGCTCGATCTTCCAACACCTCGATCAGCCGCCGCTTCTCATGAATGGCGTCGGACTTCGCGAGCGACAATTCGCGCAATGGGAATCCGTCGTAACCGGCGATCGTGGGTTGGGTCTGGTTCATTGGATGCTCCCTGCGAGCTCGAAAATCGGGAAATACATGAGGAGCACAACCGCTCCGATCACGAGGCCGATCGCGGCCATCAGCGCCGGTTCGATCAATTTCGTCAGCCAATCCAGCAAGCGCGAGATGTCCTCGTCGTAGAAGACCGCGATGCGCTCCATCATCTCGCCCATCTGTCCCGTCCGCTCCCCGACCCGCAACATACGAAGAGCGACGGGGGTCGTCAGACCGTGCGATTCCATTGCTTGGGACAGCGGCTTCCCTTCGCGCAAATCCCGCACCGCAGCCTGGAGCGGTGTGAGCAGGGATGGAGGCAGAATACCGGAGACCATCTCAATGGCTGCCACAATGGGGATACCGCCCCGCACGAGCATGCCCAGCGTGCGATAGAATCGCGCCAATTCTAAAATATGAAGCCGGCTTCCGATGGCGGGAACAGAGCGGACACGAGCGAGCATCCAGGACTTGGCGGCAGGGCTGGTCATCGCATAGGCGACGCCTCCCATGGCCAGAGCCAGAGCGCTCATCACAATAGCTCCATGTTCCTCCATCAACTGTCCCCACTGCAGCAGCATCTGAGACAAGAACGGCAGGTCTTTGCCTGCCTGCTCGTAGATGCGGCTGAATTTGGGAACCACATACATCAGCAAGAACAACATCACGAGTCCGCCGACGATGAGCAGGACGACTGGGTAGATCGAGGCGCTCACGAGCTTTTTCCGAACCTGATCCAGTTGCACTTGATAGGCGATATACCGGGACAGGGCCTCGCGGAGATCGCCCGTTTTCTCGCTTGCGCGAACGGTGGCCACATAGAGCGGAGGGAAACTGGAGGACAATTGCCTCAGAGAGGAGGAAAGCGAGTTCCCTTCTCGAAGTTTCGCGAGGATCTGCTCCAGCACTTGCTTCAAGTCCGGATGGCGCTCTTTTTCCCTGAGTGTCTCAAGGGCTTCGACCAGCGAAAGTCCCGCCCCCAAAAGGGCGATCAGCTCTTGGCTGAACAGGGTCAGGGGAAAGGCGGTTCGCCGTTTCAAGCGGGCGGTCAACCCGGCCCGCTCCGAGCGCAGAGACAGGACCTCATAGCCCAGCCGCTCGACCTGACGCCGGGCATCGCCGTCATCGATAGCGTCGACGTTCAATCCCACCACATTGTTCTGAGCCTGTAAGGCCTTGACCTGGTACTGCATAAACTAACTGCCTTTACCAGTTCGTAATGTCTTCATTCTCGGCGGTCCCGCCTGGCTGTGCGTCTTTGCCGAACGACCATAAATCGAAATCGCCGTGCTCACCTGGAATCTTGTAAGAGTAGGGATGTCCCCATGGATCCAACGGGACGGATTTCTTCAAGTAGGGACCCTGCCATTTCGCCTCCTCTGCTGGTTTGGTCACGAGGGCTGTCAGCCCCTGTTCCGTCGAGGGGTAATGGCCGATGTCCAAACGGTATTGATCGAGGGCTTGCTCCACCGCGATGATTTGGGCATGAGCGGTTTTCGCCTCAGATTTCCCGATCTGTGAGAAGTATCGAGGCCCGACGAACCCGGCGAGCAGGCCGATGATCACCATCACGACGAGGAGTTCCAGCAGCGTGAAGCCCCCCTCGGTCCTGCGGCGCCAGGGATGGTTGCGATTCGGTATTGTGGTTCCCATAACGGCTCCTTTGTTTAGTGCGGTCGGGTCCGTTCGCCAGAAGCTGAACGGAGCTTGGGTGCATGTTGCATCTATCGAAACCGATTGATATCCGGTAGATACTGGCGATATTAGTAAGGAAAACCATATCGGACAATAACCTCCCCGGTGGGCCAGGCCCCTCCTATGTGGGGTCTGAAGGGGGCCTAAAGAGGGGGCTCTGAAGCGAGAAAGGTAAAACGTGAGACGTAAAAGGTGAGGCGTGAATCGCTTCGAGGGCGAGCGCTCGGCAATCTTACGTTTAACCTTTCACGTCTAACGTTTCACGGTTTCTGGTGATTCGGAGCACCGTCTGGGCGATTTGCCGATGGTCCATCAGTGCCGGGAGTGACGCCCAGCGGTTTGTCTTATCGTTGCCGGCAATGACAATCCCCGCATGCTGCGTCTTGTCTGCGTCACGATCCGGGTCGAGGTCGTAGAGGCCCATTGCCCGGCGTAATTGTTCAATCTCCGATTCCTTTCCGGTTAAAAAATACCAACCATTGAATTGCCCGAAGCGAGCCGCATATTCCTTCAATATGGTCGGCCGGTCCACTGCCGGGTCGAGCGAAATCGAGAGGAAAATAAGATCCTGCCCAACCCGGTCTCCCAGAAGCTTGTGGACCTTCGCAAGGTTCGCCGTGGTCGGGCTGCAGCTCTGCTGACAACTCGTATAGATAAAATTCACGAGAACGGCCTTGTTCTTGACCAGGTCATCGTAGAAACGGACCTGCTTGCCGTCTTGTGTCTGGAGGAGGATATTGGGAAACCCGTCCGATTGCTTCCTCTCGGACCCTTGCCGGCTCGCGGCGCTCTGTTCAGAGGCAGGCGATACAAGACTGCCAGGCGGCCCTGCTCCAGAACAGGAACTGAGAAAGACGATTCCCGCGCAGGCCACGAAGTCCCAGAAACCCCGTGGCCGGCGCGGAGTCTGAGTGTTCACAATTGATTGCCTCTTTTGTTCATGTCGAAATCGCAGTTTGGGAATCCCACCCCTCGATCCTCGACACGATCGAGGTCGCCTGCCACATCGAAGTAGATGCGGTGTTCTTCTTCCAGTTCCCTACAGTCCGGCACGACTCCGGAGACATTCGGATCGATTCTGCGTTCTCCGTCGAGCGGGCTGGGAACCCCGCTCGGCCTTGGATCATAGGCAATCATCATCCTCATGTCCTCATGTTCGATATTGTGACAGTGAGCGACGAAAGGGCCCGTGAAGGTGCGGAATTTGAGCAAGACCTTGGCGACTTCCCCTCCATGGAGATTGACCAAATCGCTGTTGAACGATCGCTCAAACGGAGGCGCGGCCCCGTTGAGGGTCTGGATCTGAAAACCCTCCAGGTGGGTATGAAATGGATGCCACCAGCCGCCCGAATTGTTTTCCAAGCTCCAATGTTCGGCGGTACCGAGTTCCGGCACTGCATCGGCTCGTCTCGGATTGAAAAACCGGTTGTTGATCGTCCAGGATCCGATCGACCGGTCGGTCCTGAAGCTTCGCGTCGCAACGACCTCGTTCGGTGACATCCGTGCCCATTGATCGCGAATGACTGTGCCGTCGGTGATGGTGACGTCATTGGCCACCGCCGGTCCCTTGACCACAAACTTCATCAGCGGCGTGGGCTTGCTCGGATCGACCTTGTCCCCCTTGCGCCCGTCGGACTGGAGCATAATGTTGTCGAGGAACAATTCGTTCGGCGCATTGCGAAAGTCGACGATGACGTCATGCCGTTGGCCTGGGGCGAGTTCGAATGTTTTCACGAGGCCGGCCTTGGGAAAGAGCCAGCTGTCGGCTCCGAACACCAGGAAGGGCTGGCCGCTGCTCAGCCGCAACTGATACATCCGCGCATTCGAGGCGTTCAAGATGCGAAACCGGTACTTGCGACGCTGCACTTCCAGGAAGGGCTGCACCGTCCCATTGACCGTAAAGACGTCGCCGAGACGGCCATCGTGCTCGAAGAAATTGAAGGCCAGCGTCCCATCGGCGTTGAATTTCTGATCGGTCAGGGCCAGACCGATATCGACCGCCTGGTCCGGATCCGGCAGGACATTGCTCTCGATCAGTTGTTCCTCTCGTTCGTCGAACATGAGATAGAACCCGGCAAGTCCACGGCTCACGTTGAACCCGGTGATATCCATTGCATGGTCGTGGTACCAGATGGTGGAGGGTATCCACGTTTGGTCGAAGGAGCCTTCACAGGTTTTCGCCCGCCGGTCTGCTTGGGTCACGCGCGGAGCGATGTTCGGGTAATAGTAATCCTTGGCTTCCCCGGCCAAGGTATAGAAATCTGGAGCGCCGTCCGCATGGGAGGGAACGTGGGAGCCATGGAGATGGACCGAGGATTCGATATCGTGTCCGGTGGTATTGATGGGCCCGCGGTTTTTCGTGAGGTGATTTTCGTACCGGACCACGACTGGCTCCCGGAAGCGAGTGAGGAAAGTTGGCCCAGGGGTTCTTCCTGGGCCGGATCCATAGGCGTCCCGGAAGGCGAAAATCGGAGTGGAGATTCCAGGAAAGAACGGCTGGACCGTCTCCTCGATGATGATGCGGTACTCTTTTTCGTGGGCATGGTTAGAGAAGCGATTCCAGTCCTGGCAAGGAAAGCCAGGGACCCGGCCATCATATTCAGGGGCGATCCCGTGGGCCACGTCGTTGAAGTTTCCACGAGGCGCGCGCGGTCTCCCGTTCAGTTGCCCATCTCGTTCGTACTGGCCAGGTTTAGGCGAGAGGGTGCCCCTGGGCCTGGCCAGGGCAACCGAGGGGATAAAGAGCGGCTGTGAGAATGGTTTGTACCCGAAGAGCCGGCTGCCGCTGGTCGTGGTGGATGCGCTACCGCCACTGGACGAGGAGCCGCTCTTGGCCAAGGCTTCGCTCGGTCCATCCAAGAAGGGGACCGGAACCCGCCATTGGCCGAGAGTAAGCGCGCCAAGGCTTGCGAGGCCCAATTTGACAAGATTTCGCCTGTTGATGGACTCAGACATGGTTTCAAATCCTTTCGATGTAACCCTGCACCGTATGATTGCCGAGTACCCTCCCTCAGAAACCTTTCACTTTTCACGATGCACATTGATACCGGCTAGGGCCCGTTGCCGACACCTTCCGTTAAGGGCAGGTGGGAGCGTTTCCGGATGCTCCGACTCGGAGGCAGCCGACTCCAAATTCGGAAGAAGAACTATTGATCCCGGTAATCCACAGTTCGTCGATCTTCACGTCTATACGTCTTCCACTATCGTCTAGGCCAGAGTTGGGCAATTGAAGGACATCATTGACAGGAACAGTGAGGGAGAAAGTCGGAAGCCTGTCATCGCCCGTTCGATAGCCGATAATGGCGAAACTGGTAGGGGCAGCTGGATTGGTGTTGGACAGGTCAACGCCCTGGAATGTGAATTCCGGGAAACTAAATCTCGGGCGTCCCTTATTGTCTATGGTCACCGTCGCGGTCCCTCGCACGATGACAGACGAATTACTGACTGTCGAGAAAGCATTAGCCCCTCTAGGGGCCAAGTTGCCGGACAGCGTGGCGTTGAATCCATCCCTTGACAGATTGTCAAATCCAAAGGTCACGCCAGTTGCCGTTGTGGCAGCGCTCACGTTGATGGTGAAGGTCTGGATGGTGGTCGGTAGCCCGGTGTTGTCTTGCGCCTGCACGGTCACGATCTGGGCGCCCGTCTGTCCCACCTCCGGCGTCCAGGTGATCTGGCCCGATGCCGAGTCGATCGTCATGCCGGTCGGGAACAAACCAGTCACCAGGCTATAGGTGACTGCATCATTGTTCGCATCCAGTGCGATCACGGTAGTGGTGTACGGAACTTGCTCAAATGCCTGCGGTAGCGAAGCTGGGGTGATGAAAACCGGTGCGAGTGGCGTGACGTTCTCCACCGCCACAGTCACAGTGAAGGGCTGGGTGACTGCGAGTTTGCCATCCGACACCTGCACGGTGACTTGATTGGCGCCTTCCTGAGCCGCTGGCGTCCACGAGATCACACCCGATATCGGATCGATCGTCATGCCGAACGGAACCGGCTCCACCAGGCTCGGCGCCACCGGGCTCGGCACCAGGCTATAGGTGAGCGTATCGCCGTCCGCATCCGTGGCGTTCACGTCGTAGTTGTATGTCGTGCCCTGCGTTCCTGCCTGGGTCGGTGTTGTGGTGATGACCGGTGTTGTGTTGGCTGCCGCAGATCCATTGGTCGTCCCACCGCTTCCGCAGCCGCTCAACAGCCCGAGTAGCACCACTGCAGCGAGTAGATTGAATAGAATTAATGACTGTCGCATTGGATGATTCTTTGGTTAAGATAAGGTAACTAGGCTGAAGGCCGAAGGTCGGGATTCGAAGCTCCGAACACTTCAGCCTTCAGTCTTTAGCCTTCAGCCTGCCTCATCCCTTAACGCTTCACCTTTCATCTTTTACGAACGCCGGGGCCGCCAGCCTTGCCGTCCTGACGTCCAGATAGGCTAGGAGATCTCCCACGTCTGTTTCCGATAAGCCTAGGTTGGGCATCATGACGCCGGGGAACTTGGCGGACAGCGCGACCGCGATCGGATCCTTTTTCGCCCGCATCTTGTTGGGTGCCTGGAGAAACTGGGAGAGCCAGGCTCGATCCCGGCGGGCCGTTACACCCTGGAGATCCGGTCCGACGAAATCACCCTGTCCGATCGTGTGACAGGAGGCACAAGCCTTGACGAACAGGGCTTGGCCAGCCTGGCTCACATAGGGGATTGGCGCCATGTTCACATAGGCGGTTCCCGGCGCATTGCCCTTTTGCGCCCGGAAGGTCGGGTCCATATTCCGCATGATCAAGGCCAGCTGCCCCGTGTCATGAAACAGGGAGGTACGCTCCCACTCGCCGGTTGCGCCGTTCCCCGCCATCGCGCTGTTGTTGTGGTCCGCCAAGCTCTTGCTGCGCTCTCCGAGCTTGTAGCGAACGATCGCAATGTCTTCCGGCGTACCAGTGAGAAAAAGCCACCCAGGCCCTGCATGAAAGGCTTCGGCATGTTTCTTCAGCACCGCCGGCGTGTCATTCAGGGGATCGAGCGTAATCGAGTAGAGAAAGATGTCGCGCCCGACATGGTCGCCCAACTCCTTCTGGACCTGCGCCATGCGGGATGTCGCCAGTGGACAGACTTCTTTGCAGCTGGCATACATGAAGTTGATTAGGACGATCTTGTCCTTAATCAAGTCGGCATAGAGCCGAACCGTCTGCCCATCTTGGGTCACGAGCGGCACGTTCGGGATGTAGCTCTCGCCCCACGTTGCGGCGGATACCGGGGTGGCAGTGAGCCATCCGAAAAGGGCACACAGGAGCATCGTGCAGGCCATGAGGCCCCACCGACGAGCGCTGGTCTGATTCATAGCTGAAATCCCTTCCGTGGGGACTGGCTCCGCCGTCTTCGGCGGTGCCCGTCCCTGTCTAGAGGAGCAGCGGGACAGCTAGAGCAGGTCGAAGGGGTACAGACTGAAGGCACGCGTCAGCCTTCAGTCTGTAGCCTGCCTCACCCGTCACGTCTTTCTCGCTCGTCTAACCGGCCCCGCGACAACTCACGGGGCCGGGCCGATCTCAGTTGTTCGTCTAACGACTCCTTGAGTGATCCAAAATTATGGTCCCACCGTGAAGTTCACGGTCAACGGCGTTCCGATCGTCGCGCCGGTTGAGGTGCGCGGCGTGGCCGTGAGGCTATGGGCCCCCTGGTTCAAGACCATTCCGTTGTACGAGCCGACACCGCCGTCGCCCGGCTTCGTATAGGGGAAAGAGCCCTCGTTGTTCGCGTGAGCCGTCGCCCCGGCTAACACAAGGCGTACGTTGTTGAAGCCCGTCCCAGAAACCAGGGCCTCGATATTGAACTGGCAGTTGTTGTTGGCTGCGAGACTGATAAGGGTCCCGTTGGTCAACGGCCCAATCACCTGGTCGTTGTTAGCATTACGTAAGACGAACCCGGTGACTGTCGGCCCTGTCGGCGCTGGTGCCGCCGCCACGGTCACGCTAAAGGACTGGGTCGTAGACAGGGCGGTGTTGTCCGTGACCCGGACGGTCACGGCATTCGTCCCCGCCTGTCCCGTCGCCGGGATCCAGCTAATCAGGCCGGTGGCGCTGATCGTCATGCCGGCCGGTGCGACGTTCAGACCGAATGTAAATGGTCCGCCGTTCACATCCGTGGCCGTCACTTGATAGCTGTAGGCCACGCCCACCGTCCCTGCCGTAACCGCCGTCGAGGTGATGACCGGCGCCGCCGGTGCCGGAGCCGCCGCCGCTACCGTGATGGTGAAGGACTGGACGGCAAACAAGCCGCCCTGATCGGTCGCCCGCACAGTCACGGCATTCGGCCCCACCTGGCCCGCCGTCGGCGTCCAACTGATCACACCCGTGCCGGGAATAATCGCCATCCCCGACGGAACCGGCGCCACCAAGCTATAGGTGAGAATGTCGCCCGCGTTCGGGTCCGTGGCATTCACGTCATAGATATAGGGGATCCCTACCGTCGCCGTGAGGCCCGCCGTCGAGGTGATGACCGGCGCTCCCGGGGCAGCATTGGCGGATCCTACCGTGAACGTGATCGTTAACGGTATCCCGATCGTCGCACCAGTATTGGTACGGGGCGTCGCCGTGAGGGTATGAGCCCCCTGGTTCAAGACCATTCCGTTGTACGAGCCGACACCGCTGTCGCCCGGCATCGTATAGGGGAAAGAGCCCTCGTTGTTCGAGAGCACTGTCGCTCCGGTCAACACCAGGCGGACGTTATTGAAGCCTGTCCCCGAAACCAGGGCCTCGATGTTGAACTGACAGTTGTTGCAGGCTGCGAGATTGACGAGGGTTCCTGTGGTTAGGGGGCCAATCAGCTGGTCGGTCGTGGCATTGCGCAAGATGAACCCTGTGACCGCCGGCGTCGTCGCGCTCGCCACCGTGATGATGAAGGACTGAGTGCCAAACAAGCTGCCAGGATCGGTCGCCCGCACCGTCACGGCATTCGGCCCGACCTGGCCCGCCGCCGGCGTCCATGCGATCACGCCCGAGGCCTGGTTGATCGTCATCCCTGTCGGGACTGGCGCTACCAAGCTATAGGTGAGAATATCGCCGTTTACATCAGTGGCCACGACCTGATAGCTGTAGGCCACACCAGCCGGGGCCGTAAGGACCGGCGTCGAGATAATGACCGGCGCCGCCGCGGCTGCCGTTACCGCGATGGTGAAGGACTGAGTGGCAAACAAGCCGCCCGGATCCGTCGCCCGCACCGTCACGGCATTCGGCCCCACCTGGCCTGCCGCCGGCGTCCACGCGAGCAGGCCCAAGGCTGGGTCGATCGTCATCCCTGCCGGGATCGGCGCCACCAAACTATAGGTGAGAATATCGCCGTTCGGATCCGTGGCCAGGACTTGATAGCTGTAGGCCACCGCCACCGGCGCCGTGAGGATCGGTGTCGAGGTGATGGCCGGCGCCGCCGCCGCCGCCGATACCGTGACGGCGAAGGACTGGGTCGCTGTGAGGAGTTTAGGATCCGCGACCCGCACGGTCACATCATTCGGACCCACCTGTCCCGGCCCCGGCGTCCAACTGATCAGGCCAGAGGTTGCATGGATATTCATGCCGGCCGGCGCGGTCGCCAGACTATAGGTCAAGGGGTCGCCGTTCGCATCCGTGGCCGTTACCAGAGAACTATAAACCTGGCCCACCACTGCCGTCGTCACGGCCCCCGAGGTGATCACCGGCGCGGCCGAGACCGTCACCAAGTTGCCGAGGGGGTTCCCTTCAGCCAGCACGTCCGGCGTCATATAGGTGCAACCGTCCGGTGTAGGAATAGGCGTCGGGATAATGTCCACATGCACGTTCGAAGATTTGGGATTGTCCTTGTCCGTCAGCACCTGGTAGCGCAGCAACATGGCAAAGTCCTCGTGGACCGTGTTGTGGCAATGGTTCACGTAGGCGCCGCCATATTCTCCGAAGCGCACCTGGAACTTGACTGAGCCGCTGGGCCGCAGCCGCCAGACGTCCTTCCGCACCAGGTTTTCCGTGGCGGGGATGGAATCGTTGCCACGATTCATCGTCACGCCCTCTTCGAAATGGAGGTGGATCGGATGGTCCCAGCCGCCGCCGCCGTTCTGATAGGTCCAATGCTCGACCTCGCCCGGCTTCGGAATCAGCAGCGAGATGCGATTCCCGTTCGCGCTGTGCGCCGTCTCCCCGTTGACCTTGATGGTCCAGGGGAACGAGGGGGCGACCTCCGGTTCCTGACACTCGGGGATGCACTGGCCCGTGATGGGATCCCGCGAATCCCCGGAGCCTGATCGCCCGAAATCCACATGCCGTTCGCGCACAGGAGCCACGATAGGAATCTGTTCGGTCAGGACCGACGGCACCCGACTCGGATCTGGATCGCTCGCGCGATGGATGTGGCCCGGTACGTCCACGCTCTCGACCTCGCTCACGATCCGGAATTGCATGATCGGGCCGACGGCTGGGTCCACGATGTCCAGGAGCGTATCCTGCGCCTGAAATTGCGCCAGCGCCTGCTCCAGCGAGAGGGCGCCGTCCGGCTTCCGCCCGTCGGTTTGCTTCAACAGATTCACTAGGGTGACCTTGTCGCCGACCGCGAACCGGGAGAAATCCACCACGATGTCGTAGCGCTCTGCCGTGCCCTGTTCTTCCAACCGCGTCAAGGTGATCGGGTTGACGACGAAGTTCCCGTCGTTCGCGATGAATTGAAACGGCACGAAGTTGCCGTTCTGGTCGGCCAGGCACAACTGAATGAACCGCGACATGGAGCCGTTGATGAGGCGGAAGCGATACTTCCTCGGCAAGACCTCCATGTAGGGCTGCCAGGCCTGGTTGACGAGCAGCAGGTCGCCCACGAACCCGTCGGTCGTGAAGATATCGAAGCGGCATTGGCCGTCCCGATCCGTCCCTAAGTCGCTGATGAAGAGGTTCACGTCGAAATCGAGATTCCCATAATCCAGCAGGCTGCCGCTGGGAAGCCGGAGGTTCACGCCGTCGTCGAGCGTTTCGTTGCCGCGATCCGGCCCGCTGTAGTAGTTCATCATCGCCGCCATGCCCTTGTAGACGTTCTCGGAGGTGAAGAAGAACCGATGGTCGTGGAACCAGAGGGTGCCTTGCAGCTCGCGGAAATCGCCGGGCACCTGAATCAGCCCGCCATGGCCGTCCGGGCCAGACGCGCGTTTCTCCGTGGCGTCCCTGTTGATCATGTCGTGCCGGGCTAACGTGGTCCCCCAATGGTAATCGTAGAATGTGCCGGGGAAGTGAAAAGCGTTGGAGGCCCCGTCGCTCTCCGCCCCGTTGTGGGCATTGTGGAAATGCGTCGAGGGCTCGTTACGGCCGAACCCGCCGTTGTTGGTGCGGTCCACCGGCAGGTTGTTGTAGGCCCGCATGATGATCCCCTCCCCATAGCGGCCCTTCAAGAGGGGAATCGGGAAGTGACCCTTTACTCCCCATCCCTCGAACATATACATGGGCCAAAGCCTGTTCGGCTCTTGATCCGGCCAGGCCGGATGGAATTTGACATCTGCGGCGCATTCGCCGAACGCCAGGGCGTAACCGACTTGCGGAAAAAACTCTTTCCAGCGCTGATGGCCGAACCACTCGCCGGGCGGGCGCCCTTCGTACGGGCCCCGTTTGGTGATGGGGTTGATGAAGGGATTCGTCGGTTTATTGCCCGCCGGATGTTCGCTGAAATCCGTGTGCCAAGAAAGCCTCTTGGCGTTCGGCATGGCCTCAGGTAACAGGCCGGTCGGCCAGACCGCTTCCCACTCGCCGTTCGGCTGCACGAGTTTCGTCAGGGGCGTCGGCGGCATATAGCTGAGCCGGTTCAACCGCTGCGCGTAGGGCAAGGCTGCTCCGACAGGCGAGCGCGGAATGCCAGTCGGAACTTGGGCAAAGGCGCTTTGGGCGAAAGGGCTCAGGCCGTTCTTCGCGAGCAGCAGCCCAGCCGAAGTGAAGAGTCCCCATTTGAAGAGATCCCGCCGGTTGATCTGGCCCTGGGAGAGGGCCTTGACGATCTCCGCGCGATTCTTCCGCGCATTTTCCGCTTCACGAATCCGCCGTTTCGAAGTCTTGAATGGTAAATACACAGCACTCTTCCTTTCCCGGCCTGTAGTCGACTTAGATCTGGAGTAAATAGGGTGGCAGCTGTCGCTGCCGTCCCGCCATGCCCCGCCTATTCCCTCGTGTGGTTCCTGAAAGCTTGTTTGCCCAATCTGTGTAAATCATTTCTGCATGTGTATCCCTCTTCTCACTTGCAGAAGAGGCCTCGGGTAGTTCGTGGCCGAGACCCTTGTGTGGCGCTACAAGTTGACGAATCCCTGCAGGGCGACCGTCATTTCCTTGTGAGCTAAGGGTTTGTAGCCTATGTGTGAATACGTACGTATGTATATCTTCATGGTAGGCCGCCAGGTCAATGCGCTTATCCCTTCGGTTCCTCTTCGCGCGTAGAGAATCTACGCTCACTTACGTATGGTTCCTATACCGCAGAAGTGCTAACTCGAAAGTACTGCCCTCTCCTCTACTTTCGGGGAATTGACTTTTGAGACTTAGGGGAACTTATCGATTGCTGAGTGCTGGGGGGGAAGGGGTACAGGCTGAAGGGCGGTAAGTAGGAAGTAGGAAGTCGGTAGTAGGAAGTAGGAAGTGGTGGAGGAGTGAAGAATTCGAAATGGGGGCTGGCACTGCCGTCTGAGGCAGTGTCTGTCCAGCTCTCTAACCTGTGGCGCGGGGCCAAGGAGAGGGGCCGACCTTATGCGACAGCTTTAGACCGACGAACCTCCCTGATTACCCGACTGCCCACCCGATCCTCTGCCACATCGATATCGTAGCGGCTTTGCAGGTGAAGCCAATAGCGCGGACTCTGGTCGAGATATCGGCCAAGCCGTAACGCTAACTCAGCGGTCATGGGACGTTGCCCCCGCACCACATGGCTGATCCGCATGGCAGGGACACCAAGCTCCTGCGCTAAGCGATACTGGGACAACCCCCGCTCATCAAGGATTTCTTTGAGGTAGACACCGGGATGTACTGGGGCGATGCGGGACTTAGCCATAGATCCTCCTCAATGATAATCTACGATCTCCACACCTTCTGCATGCCCATCGTGCCATAGGAAACAAATTCGCCACTGGTCATTGATACGCACACTATGTCCGCCTTTGCGATCTCCCTTCAGCGCCTCAAGCCTATTCGAGGATGGAAGTCGAAGATCCTCCAGCCTCACGGCTGCGTCGATTGCATTGAGCTTCATAAATGCCCGCTGCTGGATTTCTCGCGGGAGCTTCCTCACGAACTGGCGGTTGAAGACCCGTTCGGTGTTGGAGTCGCGGAACGATTTAATCACGCCAAATCGTAAACAAATTGTTTATGAGTCGTCAAGCCCGATCTGCCATGTCGTAGAGCTCTACCGATTTCGCCTCATTGACTGCGACCTCTTGCTGCTGAAGTTTGCTGAAGGCTGAAGGGCAGTGAGTGGTTCTCGCTCGTCTCGCGCAACCGACGCATCACGTCTATGGCTGGACGGGAGTGGGAGATGGTCAGTGCGGCTTGCTGGATTGGTTCTACAGAAGGAAGGTCGGCCCCTTGTGGGGCGGGGCCAGGGTGTCGTGGCCCCGCCCGTCTGTCTCTTACAGCTGCTCGGACGGGGACAGACACCAAGCAGCAGGGTGTCTGTCCCCACTCGTCTCGTTTACGGCGTCACCGTGAAGGTGACGCTCAACGGGGTCCCGATCGTCGCACCGGTATTGGTCCGGGGCGTCGCCGTGAGGGTATAGCTCCCATCGATGGGTAAGGCCAACCCGTTGTAATTGCCGACGCCGTTGTCGCCCGGCTTCGTGAAGGGGAAGGCCCCTTCGTTGTTGTTGTGGGTGGTGAACCCAGCCGGTCCGGTTAATACCAGGCGCACGTTATTGAAGGCTGTCCCTGCCGTCCCGACGATCAGGGCCTCCATGTTAAACGTACAGCCGCTGCAGGCTGCGCGACTGACGCTCGTCCCGTTCGTCAACACCCCCGTCCCAAACAGGGTGTCGGTCGTGGCATTCCGGAGGACGAACCCGGTGATGGTCGGTCCTGCCGGCGCCGCCGCCACGGTCACGCTAAAGGGCTGGGTCGCAAACAGGGCCGTATTGTCCGTCACTCGTACGGTCACAGCATTCGCCCCCACTTGGCCCGCGACCGGGGTCCAGCTAATCAGGCCGGTGGCGCTGATCGTCATGCCGGCTGGCGCTGCATCCAGCGCGAAGGTGAAGGGGCCACCGTTGACATCCGTGGCCGTCACTTGATAGCTGTAGGCCACGCCCACCGTTGCCGTCGTAACCGCCGTCGAGGTAATGACCGGCGCCACCTGCGCCGCTGCCGCCACGGTCACGCTAAAGGGCTGGGTCGCAAACAGGGCCGTATTGTCCGTCACCCGTACGGTCACAGCATTCGCCCCCACTTGGCCCGCGGCCGGAGTCCAGCTGACCAGGCCGGTGGCGCTGATCGTCATGCCGGCCGGCGCCGCATCCAGCGCGAAGGTGAAGGGGCCACCGTTGACGTCGGTCGCCGTCACTTGATAGCTGTAGGCCACCCCCTCCGTCCCGGTGAGGCTCGGGGTCGAGGTGATGACCGGCGCCGCCGCTGCCGGCGCCGCTGCCACCGTGATGGTGACGGTCGCGACATTGCTCAGCGTGCCGTTGGTGGCTTGATAGGTGAAGGTCGCCGGGCCGCTAAAGGCAGCGGCTGGGGTATAGGTGAAGGAGCCGTTGGCGTTGAGGGTCACGGTCCCACTGCCCGCGGGGGTGGTGGGGCCTGCCGCGATGGGAGTCGCGGTCAAGGGGAGGGGCGAGGGATTGGTGTCGTTCCCTAAGACACCGGGGGCGGCTACGATGAGCGTGACGCCCGCTGCCGTCGCGAAGGGGTCATTCGCGGCGGTGGGCGCCGCCGGCGCTGCCACCGTGATAATGAAGGCCTGGGGACCAAACAAGCCACCCTGATCGGTGGCCCGTAGGTTGACGGCTTGCGGCCCCACCTGGGCCAGCGTCGGCGTCCAACTGATCAGCCCTAAGGTCGCGTCGATCGTCATGCCGGTCGGGAACGATCCCGCCAGCAGACTGTAGGTAATGATGTCGCCCGCGTTCGCGTCCGTCGCCACGACGGGATAGCTGTAGGGCACGCCCGCCGAGGCCGTGAGGACTGGCGCGGAGGTGATGACCGGCGCCTGCGGGGCGCTGCCCGTCCCAACTGGGTTGGGGGTAGCCGCAATAGCGAAGGCCGCCGGATTCACCGGCGGATGGGCAAGGACGGTGGCATTGCCGTTGGCCCGGCCGGTTGGGGTGACGAAGGTCAAGATACGATTGCGCACATCGGCCAACGACGCGTCGGTGAAGATCGGGTCATTGTAGAGTCCAAGTGGCAGATTCGTCTGGGTTCGTGGATCTAACCCTTCATAGGGGAAGGGCGTGAGCGGTTGCGGGGTCCCCTCGCAGGGCCCGTCGCAGCCGCCGGGGCTGAGGCGGCGGTCCAGGTTCCAGGGAATGCCGGAGAAGAAGATGGGCGTGTCCATCGCGTTCAAATCGATTTCATCGAACTCCGGTGTGGAGATGCCCCCCAGGTTGATTCCGAAGGGGAAGAGGTACTGGCCGTTCGTCGCTTCCAGCCCGTTGATGTCCAGGGTCTTGAGTGCCGCGCCCAAAAGTACTTTATGGCCGGTGCGCGCCTGGATTTCATGGGGAATGGGACTCAGGATGGCGAGCATCTCGCCGATGTTGGCCCCGCCCGCGTTGTTGTTACAGACCCGCGGCATACGCGGATCAGCCAACAGATGGGCGCAGGGATTCAATTTGGGGTCGGCGCCGACGTTGAAGTCCACGTCGTGGCGCATCTTGAAGATATTGTTGCCCGCGACACCACCGAGGCCCTGCGCAGCACAGCTGCCCGCGCCGGACGCGAGCTCGCAGCCCACCACCGAGGCCAAGGGGAGCTCGTGGGGGGCATTGTTCACCGG
>CXWL01008793.1_pt1 | contig 32942 bp, 27 predicted proteins | sample 590931 | NCBI WGS metagenome assembly CXWL01 (sample SAMEA3498368, study PRJEB10139) | groundwater metagenome | biome: water well; material: biofilm material | place: Germany | collected 2015-04-27
CCCCCACCCTCGCCGAGCTGAACCTGCCCGCGAGCCTGGCCAAGCTGACCGCCTTCCATCAGGGGCTGGTGCTCTTCACGGGCCCCGCGGGCTGCGGCAAGTCCTCGACCATGGCGGCCCTGGTGCGAAGGATCAACGAGGAGCGGTCCGACCACGTGATCACCATCGAGGACCCCATCGAATACCTCCATGAATCCCAGACCGCGGTCATCAACCAGCGCCAGATCGGCGCCCACACCGGCAGCTTCGCCCGCGCTCTGCGCGCGGCATTGCGCGAGGACCCGGACGTGATCGTGATCGGCGAGCTGCGCGATCTCGAGTCGATCTCGCTGGCACTCTCCGCCGCCGAGACCGGCCACCTGGTGTTCGGCTCGCTGCACACCGCCAACGCCCTGCGCACGGTCAACCGCTTGGTCGGTGCTTTCCCGCCGAGCCAACAGAGCCAGATCCGCGTCATGGTCTCCGAGTCCCTGCGCGCCGTCGTCTCGCAGCGCCTGGTCAACCGCGCGGACGGCTCCGGCCGCCTGCCCGCTCTCGAGATCCTCATGGGAACCCGGGCGGTGGGCAACCTGATCCGCGAGTCGAAGACCTTCCAGCTCCAATCCGTCCTCCAGACCGGTCAGTCCCACGGCATGATGCTGCTCGACGTCTCCCTGGCCGCCCTGGTCAAGGCCGGGACGATCACGATCGAAGAGGCCCGGCGCCACGCCGACGACCCGAGCCGCTTCGGCGGTGCCCCCCGGCCGACGGACGACGCCCCGCAGGTGGCCGAGGGAGCGGCACCGTGAGCACGGAGCCCCGCCTCCACGAACTGTTCCGCCACCTGGTCGAGGCCCGTGGCTCGGACCTGCACCTGGCAGCCGGCCTCGAGCCCCGTATTCGCCGTCACGGCGCGCTCCAGGCCGTGCCCGGCTGGCCCCAGCTCACGCCCGAGGCGCTCGAAAGCCTGCTGCGCGAGGTCGCCTCCGACGCCCAATGGGACGAATACCGGACGACCCACGACGTAGACTTCGCCTACGGCCTGGCCGGGGTGGCTCGGTTTCGGGTCAATCTGCTCTACCAGGAGCGGGGCCCGGCGGCGGTCTTCCGGAGCATTCCGGAGAAGATCATCCCGCTCGCGGATCTGGGCCTGCCGTCGGCGGTGGAACGGCTGACCCACGCATCCAGTGGCCTGGTGCTCGTCACCGGACCCACCGGCTCGGGCAAGTCGACCACCCTGGCCTCGATGCTCGACGTGATCAACCACACCTACTCGAAGCACATCGTGACCATCGAGGATCCGGTCGAGTTCGTCCACCAGAACCGCAAGTCTTTGTTCTCCCACCGCGAGGTCGGGACCGACACCGAGAGCTTCGGCGCGGCCCTGCGCTCGGCCATCCGCCAGGACGCGGACGTGATCCTGGTCGGCGAGATGCGGGACCTCGAGACCATCGCCTTGGCCATCACGGCGGCCGAGATGGGCTCCTTGGTATTCGGCACGCTGCACACCAACAGCGCGATCTCGACCGTGGACCGGCTGATCGACGCGTTCCCGGCGGACGAGCAGGCCCAGGTCCGCACCACTCTCGCGGACTCCATCGCGGGTATCGTCTGCCAGCTGCTGCTGCCGACCCGGGAGGGCGGCGGGCGGGTGGCGGCGATGGAGATCCTGCTGCGCACCTCGGGGCTGCCCAACATCATTCGCGAGGGCAAGACGACGATGATCCAGTCCCTGATCCAAGGCGGTCGCGCCCTCGGCATGCAGCGCATGGACGACGCCCTGATGGCTCTCGTCACCAGCGGCCGGGTCACCGCCGAGGCCGCCTACCAGAAGGCCACCAACAAAGAACTGTTCGAACGGATGGTGAGCGAATGAGCGAGTCGCCGCCGGTTCGCCGTCGCGAGATCTTCGGCTGGGCGATGTTCGACTTCGCCAACTCGAGCTACACCACCGTGATCCTGACCGTGGCCTTCGGGGTCTTCTTCTCGAAGCTGGTGGCCCCCGAGGGTAAGGGGGACGCGTTGTGGGGCACGGCTCTCGCGGTCAGCAACCTGATCGTCATGGTGGCCTCGACGATCGTCGGCGCGGTGGCGGACGGGGCCGCCAAGAAGAAGGCCTTTCTGTTCGTCACCTACCTCGGTTGCGTGGGAGCCACCGCCAGCCTGAGCCTGGTCGGTCCGGGCCAGGTCACCCTCGCACTGATCCTCGTGATCCTCTCGAACATCGCCTTCTCGCTCGGGGAGAATCTAACCGCCTCGTTCCTGCCCGAGCTGTCGACGCCCCGGAACATCGGCAAGATCTCGGGGCTCGGCTGGGGCCTCGGGTATATCGGCGGCATCCTCTCGGTCTTCGCGATCAAGCCGCTCCTTGCCGGCGGGTTCGTGGTCGAGAACCTGGCCAACCTGCGGCAGGCGTGGATGGTCACGGCGGCGTTCTTCCTGGTCGCGGGGGCGATCACCTTCGTCCTGGTCCGCGAGCGCGCCGAGCCGACCCCGGGGGTGAGTTGGCTCGGCCACGCCCGCGAGGGGTTCGGCCGCATCCGCGCGACCCTGGCCGAGATTCGCCACTTCCGCGAGCTGACCCGCTTCTTGACCGCGTTCTTCTGCTACCAGGCGGGGCTGTCGTCGGTCTTCGTGTTCGCCGGTCTCTACGCCGAGAAGACCCTGGAATTCACGTCCTCCGAGCTGGTGTGGCTGTTCATCGTGCTCAATCTCTCGGGGGCCCTCGGCGCGATCGGCTTCGGCTTCGTCCAGGACGCCCTGGGAGCGCTGCGCACGGTGCGTTGGACCTTGCTGTTCTGGGTCGTGGTCACGGTGGGCGCCTTCCTGTGCCAGACCAAAGGCCAGTTCTGGATCGTCGGGACTTGCGCCGGGCTCGGCATGGGCTCCCTCCAGAGCGCCTCGCGGGCCCTCGTGGGGCTGTTCTCCCCGGTCAAGAAGACGGCGGAGTTCTTCGGCTTCTGGGGACTCGCGGGGAAGGGGGCCTACGTCGTCGGCCTGCCGGTCTTCGGCTGGTTGTCGACCCTGACCGGCAACCAGCGCATCGCCATCCTGTCGACCGCCGGCTTCTTCCTGCTCGGCTTCCTCCTGATCGGCCGGGTGAACGAGGCAGCGGGTCGCCAGGCGGCGGCGGAGTGGGACGAGCGGCCTTGAGACGGGGACTGCACCGGGCCTCCCGCGCCATCCTCGGCTTGTTCTTTCGCCGGGTCGAGACCTCGGGACTCGAGCTCGTCCCGCGCCAGGGGCCGCTCCTGGTCGTCGCCAATCACCCCAACGGGCTGATCGACCCGGTGGTGCTGCTCGGGGTGCTGCCGCGGCCGGTGCGCTTCCTCGGCAAGAGCACGCTGTGGGCGATCCCGGCGTTGCGGCCGTTCCTCGCCGTGGCCGGGGTGATTCCGGTCTTCCGGCCGAGCGACCCCGGGGTCGACCCGCGCCAGAACGCCGAGACTTTCGCCCGCTGCCGGCGGGCATTGGCAGAGGGCGAGGCGGTGGCGCTCTTTCCGGAAGGGGTCAGCCACACCGAGCCGCGGCTCCTGCCGCTCAAGACCGGCGCCGCCCGCATCGCCCTAGAAACCGCCGCCGAGCTGCCGGCGGGCACGGCCCCCCTGCGCATCCTGCCCGTGGGGCTGGCCTTCGACGCTCGCGACCGCTTCCGATCTCGGGCTCTGGTCACGATCGGAGCGCCGTTCGAGGTCGCCAGCAGCGACGATCCCGCCGCCGCCCGAGCTTTGACGGCACGGATCGACGAGGCCCTCGGCCAGGTCACCGCGAGCTTCGCCTCCTGGCAGGAAGCCCAACGGTTCCTGCGCGCGGCCGAGCTGTTCGGCCGGCCGGATCTCGCCCTGCCGGGCCGCCGCTCGCTCGGGGAAACCGTGCACCTGGCTCGAGCGCTCCGCTCGGCCTATCCCGAGGTCGCCCGGCGGCAGTCGGCCGAGACCGCGGAGCTGGCCGCCGCCGTCGATCACTACGACCGGGTCCTTGCTCGCCTCGGTCTGGCCGATGCCCAGGTGGCGGCGCGCTACCCTCTGGCCGGCGTCGTCGCCTTCACCCTGCGCACCCTCGGAGCGCTGGCCCTCTTCGCGCCCTTGGCGCTCGTGGGCACGTTTCTGAACGGCATCCCTTACCACGTCGTCGGCTGGGTGGCCGCCTCGGGCGACCGGAGCCTCGACCAGCGGGCGACCTGGAAGCTGTTCGGCGCGCTCTTCCTCTATCCGCTGTGCTGGCTGGGCGAAGCGGGCCTAGCGGCCTTCTTCGGCGGCCTGCGCGCGGCCCTCGCGGTGCTCGTGGCTGGCCCCGCCACGGGCTACCCGGCCCTGCTCTTCCACGAACACCGCGCACGGTTGCGCCGTGAGGCTCGAGCCTACTTCCTGCTCCGCCGCCGCCCTCGGCTGGCCGCCCAGTTGCGGCGACGACGCGCGGAGCTGGCCGCCGGCCTCGAGCGTCTCGCCGCCCACGCCGGCCTCTCGGGTTTCGCCGCGTGACATTCTTTGTGAGAATTTCGCCCCGGGTCCCGAAACCGGTTCCGGTTTGCACTTAGAAGCGGAAGAGGGGACTTTCGCAAAGCGGTACGCCGCCAGTTTTTTATTGTCCTGGCTGTCCCGCTTCTGACCCCTGGGGCAACTTTCTTTCAAGATTAGTCATTGCTTTCGAATTTGCGACCAATGGTCGTTTCCTTGATTTGTCCAACCCGGGCCAGGAGGACTGAAGGTGCCGTTCGAGCCGATCGATGAGAAGTTGCCGCCGGTGGGTTCAGGCGCCCTGGACGAGGCTCCCATGACCGAGATGTCCTGCTCCTGCGACCCGCCGGTGGACCAGGAGAGCTACTCGCCTCTGTTCGAGCGCCTGCGCACCCGGATGGTCGGCGAGGACTCGCGCGCCGGACAAGAACGGGCTCGCGCCCTGGGGCTGTACCGCGAGCTTCTCGCTCAACCCCCTCACCAGCGTGAGGAGTACCTCGACTCCGACCCCCGGACCCACAACTATTCCCTGGCCGAGCTGCTGCTGGCGGCCAGTCAGGAGCTCGCCGTCTGCGATGCCGCGGCGTCCGTGGACCTGGCCCGCCTGGCCCTGGCGGTGGTCGACCGGCTCGATCTTCACCGCTACGGCTCGGGTCTGGTGGCCGATCTGAAGGCCCGCGCTTGGGCCTACGTGGGCGATGCCTGGCGCAGCGGCGCCAACCCCACCGCCGCCCAGGAGGCTTTCCGACTGGCCGAGTCGCACCTGCGTCGCGGTTCCGGGGACCCGCTCGAGGAGGCCGAGGTGCTCTGCCTGGCCGCGGGTCTGCTCGGCGACGAGGGCGAGACGAGTCGCGCCCTCGAATACCTGGACCGCGCCACCACGCTGTTCCTGGAGGCCCGCGACAGCCGCTCCCTGGCCTTCGCCTTGATTCGCAAGGGGCGGCTCTTCGCCCAGAGCCAGCGCGCGGAGGAAGCCGTGGAGTTCCTGCGGGGCGGCCTGCAGTTGCTGGTCCCCGGCGAGCCCACGCGGTTCGTGGCCGAAGTGCGCGGCGAGCTCGCCAGGGTACTTCTGGCCCTCGGCAAGGCGGAAGAAGCCTGGGCGGAGATCGGCCGGGCCCGCTCGACCGGCGACGCCGCCCTGGACCCCCGGGTGGCCGCCCGTCTGACCTGGATCGAGGGCCGCGTGGCCCGCGCCATGGGCCTCGACTCCGAAGCAGAGGTGCGCCTGCGCCACGCCCGCGACGAGGCGCTTCGTCTCGGCCAGGGGGCCGACGCCGCCCTCGCCCATCTCGACCTGGCCGAGCTCTTCGCTCACCGCTCCCCGGAGGAAAGGAAGGCGGGCTTCCTCGAGATCGTGCGCGAGACCCCCCGCATCCTCACGGCCGCCGGCCTCGAGCGCTGTGCCGCCACCGTGGTCCTGCTGATCCAGCAGGCCGCGGACAGAAACGTCCTCGAGCCCGCGCTGGTGGCCGAGCTGTCGCGGCTGGTGGAACGGACGGGCTAGGGGTCCGCGAGGCGAAGAGGGCGGGTCTGTGACCCGGCCTCCCGGGCTACACTTTCCGGGCTGTTCTCCGCGAGGCCCGCGGAACCGAGAGCCGGATGACCTTGAGCCCCCATCTCACGTTTCACACCGCGATCTACCGAGGCGGCGAGCGCCACGCTCCCCATTGGCACGAAGAGCTGCAACTGAGCCTCGTCATGAGCGGGATGGTCCTCGAATCGACTCGCTTCGCCGAGAGCCACGGCTCCGCCCTGAGCGTGGCGGTCAAGGACGCCGGCGTCGTCCACGCCGACGAGTTCGGGCCCGGCGAGACTCGGATGGTCCGGCTCGAGCTTCCCGCGGGAACGCTGGCGGCCCTTCTCGACGATCCTGACCGCAACCCGGTCTGGCGCTGGCGCCACGATCCGGCCGTTGCGCGACCGTTCCTGGCGCTCGTCGGCGACGCCCTTTCGGGCGCCGGCTCGTTCCCGGCCGACGACCCGCGAGTCCTCGACCTGCTCGCCGCCCTGACCGCCCGCCCGGCCACGCGATCGGGTTCGACGCCGCGCTGGCTCGAGCAGATCGTGGCCCACCTGCGGGCGGAGTGGCAGCCGCGGCTGACCGTGGCGGCGGTGGCGCGCCAGGCAGGCGTTCATCCGGTCTATCTGGCCCGTTGCTTCCGGCGCTGGTATGGCATCGGTGTTGCCGAGGAGCTGCGTCGCCTGCGCCTCCGCCGGGCCGCGGCACTCCTGATCGACGAGCCCGACAGCGTCGCCGCCGCCGCCTACGACGCGGGCTTCGCCGACGAGCCCCACTTCTGCCGCACCTTCGGCCAGGCCGCGGGCCTGTCTCCCGGCCGGTACCGGCAGCTGCTTCGGCAGCTCGGTTTCTCCGCGGTGGCGGCGCCGCGAGGGTCTTGAGGTTGCGCGGATTCAAGCCACGCAGGCGGCTCCCGCTCATACTCGGCGACGTCACGACCTTGGAGGTACCTTTCGTGAAATTCGTCGCCGCCACTCTTCTCTTCGCTCTCGCGACTCCCGCCGTGGGTGTCGCCTCCACCAGTCCCCGCCCGACGCCAGCCGACCTCGCGGCGGCGGTGGACTCCTTCGCCGCCCGTGCCATCTCGGCGGGCCTGGCGCCCGCCCTGGGCGTCGCCGTCACCCTCGACGGCCAGGTGATCCTGAGCCGATCCCACGGTTCCAACGACACGACCGCCGGTGTTCCCGCGGGGGACGACACCCTCTGGTACGTCGCTTCGACCAGCAAGTCGTTCACCGGTTTCGGGGTGGCACTGCTCGCCCAGCAGGGGGCCGTCGCGCTCGACCAACCGATCGAGAAGCTGCTCCCGAACGCCCGCTGGCCCCCGTCGAGCTCGCCGCGGGAGCTCACTCTGGCGAGCTTCCTGTCCCACACCCATGGGCTCGAAGACCTCGCGATCGTGACCAGCGCCGCCTTCACCGGGGAGCTCCCGGAGCGCTGCTGGCCGGCTCTGCTGGCCCTCGCGAGGCCCACCGGAAGTCGCGACCTGGTCTACAGCAACCTCGGCTACAACGTGGCGGCGATGGTGATCGACGTCCTGCGCCCGGAAGGCTGGCGGAAGTACCTCGAAGAAAAGGTGTTTCAGCCCGCGGGCATGACCGAGACCTTCGCGCGCGTCGGCGGCCTCGAGCCGCGGCGCATCGCGCGCCCCCACCGGATGCGTGCCGACGGGCGGTTCGAGACCGAGGCGTTTTTCAAGACCGACGCCACCATGAACTCGGCCGGCGGACACCTGTCCACCCTGCACGATCTCGCCCGCTGGACGATCGTCCAAATGGACGGTGGCACGATCGACGGCCGCCAGGTTTTTCCTTCCGAGGCAGTGGCGCTCTCTCAACGGCTGATCGCGAAGCAGACCCGGGAGCCGGCGAAGCGCTTCACCGAGTTCGACCGGGAGGGCTGGGGCGCCGGCTGGGATCTCGGTTCCTACCGCGGCGAGCCCATGGTGAGCCGCTTCGGCGGCTACCACTCCTTCCACTCCCACCTGTCGTTCCTGCCGCGGCGCCGCGTGGGAGTGGTCGCGATGGTCAACGGGGGTCGCGGCGCCAGCGTGGCCGCCCTCCTCGCCACGCTCGCTTACGACCTCGAGGCGGGACGCCCCGAGGCCTTGGAGCAAGCCGAACGGCGACTGCAGGAGCTGCGCGAGGAGATTCCAACCGGCCGCGCCCGGACCGCTGAAAGTGACGCCCAGCGTGCGGACCGCCAACGCCATCCCCTCGGTCGGCCCCGCGCAGATTTCGCGGGCCGCTACTTCGCCCCCGGTTTCGGCACGATCGAGATCGACCTGCGGGAAGGAGCGCTTTCCTACCGCTGGGGCGCCGTCCACGGTCCGGTCGAGATCTACGACGCCGCGAAGAGCCAGCTCCGCTTCGAGATCGCCGGCTCGGGCAGGGTCGTCACCTTCACCTTCGGCGAATCCGGCCCGGCGCACCAGCTGGAAGTCGACGAAGTCCCGTTCTCCCGCGAGCGGCCCGGAGCCCGGCCGGCGCTCCCGTGCGGTCCCGAGCCGCGGCCGTCGATTCAGTAATTCGCCGGGTGCCCGGTCTGAAAGACCACCACCCGCTCGCCCTCCCGGAGCTCCCCCGCCGCCGCCAGCCGGTCCAGGGCGACCAGGCAGGCGGCGCCTTCGGGGCCGACCAGCAGTCCCTCGCGCGCCGCGGCGGCGGTCTTCGCCGGCAGGGCGTCCTCGTCGATCGCCAAGGCCCGTCCGTTGGTCGCGCGCAGGGCAACGAGGATCAGGAAGTCGCCGATCGCCCGCGGCACCCGTAGGCCCCAGACCCGGGTGTCGGGGTTCTCCCAGGGCTCGGCGTGGCGTTGGCCGCGCTCGAAGGCCCGGACGATCGGCGCGCAGCCGGCCATCTGCACGACCCCGAAGCGGGGACGCTTCGCCCCGATCAGGCCGAGCCGCTCGAGCTCGTCGAAGGCCTTGTGCATGCCCACGATGCCCGTGCCGCCGCCGGTGGGATAGAGAATCCAGTCGGGCAGCGTCCAACCGAGCTGTTCGGCGATCTCGAGGCCCATCGTCTTCTTGCCCTCGACCCGGTAGGGCTCGCGCAGGGTCGACAGGTTCCAGTAGCCCTTGGGCTCCGCCGCCAGGCGCGCGGCGGACTCGACCAGATTGGCGCCGGCCAGGATCACCTCGGCGCCGTGGAGCCGGCAGCGCTCGGCGATCAGCGCCGGCGTATCCACGGGCACCGCAAGACGCACCGGCAGACCCGCCGCGGCACCGTAGGCCGCGATGGCCAGGGCCGCGTTGCCCGCACTGGCCAGCTCGAGCCCCGGAGCACCCAGCTCGCGGGCTCGATTGACCGCCAGAGAGAGGCCCCGGGCCTTGAAGGATCCCGTGGGATTGCCCGCCTCCTCCTTGACCAGCACCTCGACCCCCGCCGGCGCCAGGCGGCGCAGCGGCACGAGCGGCGTGCCGCCCTCGCCCAGATCCACGACGTCGTCCGGGTCGAGCATCGGCAACAGCTCCCGGTAGCGCCACAGGGTCCACGGACGAGTCGGGAGCGCCGCCCGCAGCCGCGCTCCCCGCTCGGCATCGAGCTCGTACTCCACTAGATACGGCTTCCCAGCCGGCGACAGGAAGGCGGGCTCGTCGAGGGGTGCCCGCTCGCCCGTGGCAGAGCAGACAAGGTGGGTGGCCCAGCGGGCGAGTGGTTGGCTCATGGTTACCTCGTAGGAAGGGTCAGCGCTTCTCGATAGGCCGCCCGGTAACGCCCGGCCACGGCGTCCCAGGACAGCTCGGCGACGGCCTTCCGGCGCCCCGCGGCGCCCATTTCGCGGGCGCGATCCGGAGCAGAGAGCAGCTCGTCGAGGGCGGCGCCGAGCGCCGGGCCATCCCCCTCCGCCACCAGACGGCCATGGATACCGTCGTCGATGGCGAGGGGGATTCCCGAAATCGCGGTGGCCACCACCGGCAATCCGGAAGCCATCGCCTCGAGGATCACGTTCGGCAAGCCATCGACATTGCCCTTGCGATCGTGAACGGCGGGGAGGGTGAACACGTCGGCAGCGCGAAAAAGGTCGGGGAGCGCGTCGCGGTAGACCACCCCGGGGAAGTGCACACGCGCCTCCCGGTCGCCCCCAAGGGCGGCGGCGCGAGCCCGGAAGCCGGGGAGGAGATCGCCGTCCCCCGCCAGGACCACGTGCAGGGTCGGGTGACGGAGGAGCAGCTTGGGCAGGGCCTCGAGCAGGACGTGGAAGCCCTTCTTGGTCGCCATCCGGCCGAGCCCGAGGAGCAGAGGCGCCGCGATCGGAATCCCAAGACGCTCGCGCCAGAGACGTCGCCGAGCCGGGTCCGGAGCGAACAGCTCGCTGTCGACACCGTAGGGGATCACCCGTGCCCGCTCGCGCGGAAAGCCCAGTGCGCACACCCGCTCGACCAGCTCCGGCGAGCAGCCGGTGACGAGGCGCAGTCGCCGCAGCACCCGCCCGACGCCGATCCGGACGCCCGGCTTCTCCGCCAGAAAGACATCGCTGCCGTGGAGCCCCGCCGCGAGGGGAACGCGCCGCGGCAAGCCGAACGCAGCGAAGCCGTTGGGAACGATCCAGTGGGCCTGGACGAGATCCACCGGGTTCGCCGCCACGAAGCGCCGAGCCGCTCGCGCCAGGCCGAGGAGGTAGAGGGGCGTCACCGCGGCGGCGGCGGCGCGCGGCTTTTCGTCGGCCTGCAGGCTCCGGCTGTAGCCCAGTAGCTCGAGGCGCTCGGGCGCGTAGCGGAAGGTCTCGACCGCCACGCCGTCGTCGTCCCAGCGCGCCGGCACCCCCTCGGCGTGGGGCGCCAGCACGGTGACCCGGTCGCCGCCGCGCACGAGACCCCGGGCGAGATCGCGAATGAACGGACCGGTGGTGTCCCCGGGGCGCCGGGGGTACGTCTGGGTCAGGAACAAGAGGTTCATCAGGCCCGGCGGCGACCGGCGGAGGGCGCGTTCTCGAGCGCCGCCCGGTACTGCCGGTCGAAGGCCGCCAACTGGCTTTCGAGCTCCGAGTAGGGCCCCGGCTGCCAGGCGTTCGAAGTGACGCCGGCGTGGGTGTTCTTGCACAGCTCCCAATCCTGGCGGTTGGTCAGATCCCAGAAGTCGATGGCCGGCTGGGGATCGAAGCCCGGAGTGGCGATCGAGCTCGGGTGGAAATACCAGTCGCAGGACACGCGGGTCCGGTTCTTGTCGATCGGCATCGCCCGGTGCACCAGCACGTAATCCGGGTGGAAGGACAGGAAGCCGGTGCCGAAGAGCGTGTAGTAGTAGACCCGACCCCGCTGCTCAGCCGACAGCCCCGGGAAGGGCTCGGCGCATCGCCCGCCGCCCATCGTCATGCTGCCCTCGGGGTTCGACATCCACATCGGCCCGCCGAGCACCGGTCCCTCGTCGAGGTCGTTCTCGGTGTTCTTGAAGGGGGTCAGCTTGTTGAGCTGCGGGTGCGCCAGGGGGCAGTGGTAACACTCGCTGTAGTTGTGGAAGATCAGCTTCCAGTTGGCCGCGACCTCGTAGACGCTCTGGTGGACCGAGACGAGCTCCGGCAGCCGGTACTCCTGGAACCGGCCCACGAGGCCCGGCAGGCCCTCCTCGAAGGGCACCGGGTCCGCGGCCAAGTTGACGAAGAGCAGCCCGTTCCACTCGGTCAGCGCCACCGGCAGAAGGCCCCAGTCTCCGCTCTCGAACCCCGGCACGTCGGCCATGCTGGGCGCCGCTCGAAGCGCGCCATCGAGCCCGTAGGTCCACGCGTGATAGGCACACTGGAGGCCGTGGGCGGCTTCCCCACGCGCCGCGGTGCACAGCCGGCTGCCGCGGTGGCGGCAGAGATTGTGGAAGGCGCGCACCGTGCCCGCACCATCGCGGATCACCACCACGCTCTCCCGGCCCACCTCGAAGAGAAAGTAGCTGCCCACGGCCGGCAATTCCGACACGTGTCCGACGAGCTGCCACGAGCGCTCGAAGATGCGCTCGCGCTCGAGGCCGAAGATCTCGTCAGAGGTGAAGTACTCGCCGGGAAGAGTGCGCTGGCCGAAGGAGGTGCGGGGCTTCATGGTGGCGGGAATTCTAGCAGTGGACCCGCCGCCGAGGCGTGGCGGAGTCCCGCCCGCCTGCACGGTTGGGGCGTGGCCGGGTGCTACCATCCCAGCATGCCCTACCGGCCCGGCGAAGCAGCTTCCCCGGCACCAGGAATCTCTCGCAGGAAACGCAGGGCACTCGCCGTCGCCGTTGCATTCGCCGCGGGCGAGCTTCTCTACCTGCTCGCCGCCAACCTGCTGCTCGCCTCCCCTTCTTTCCAGCACGCCCTCGACCCTGTCCGCCCCGGCACCCGCATTCGCTACGAGTCGGCCTGGTCGCCGGTGCCCGGGGTCCTCCGGGTGCGCGGCTTCGACTACCTGCGGGATGGCCCAACTCGCCAGTGGTCGCTCCACATCGACCGCGCCTGGGCGCTGTTCGACCCCACTCGCCTGCCCTTCCGAACGGTCCGATTCCTCGAGGTCGGTGCCGAGGGTGTGGCGCTTCGATTGCGCAAGCGACCGGCGGAGCCGCGGGATCTCGCGCGCGAGGCTCTGCTGCCGCCAATCGAGGGCATGAAGCTCGAGCCCCTGACGCGACAGGGGCCCCGAAAGCGGGCCTGGCGGGTGCGGATCGACGAGCTCGAAGTCGAAGGATTGCGAGAGGTTTGGCTCGACACGCTACGCTGGCAGGGAAGAGGACAGGTCTCCGGCGGTTTCACGAGTCGGGCGCGCGAGTCGGCGACGATTTTCCCGAGCCGGATCGAGATGGAGAGTTTCACACTGGCCGCCGGGCCTCGCGTGCTCGCGTGGAACCTTGCCGGCCGTTTCGAGGGTCGCAGCGCGAACTTTCAACTCCCCGTGCCCGCCGAGGGGCTGGCTTGGCTCGAGGCCTTCACGATCGCCGGCACGGCCACGGCCGAGGGTGTCGACGGCAGTTCCCTCGACCCCTACCTGCCTGCGACCAGCCCCATGCATCTGTCGGGCGGCGCCGGGCCCATCGCGGCGACCCTCGCCCTCGTCGACGGCACGCTCGAGACGGGCTCGCGGCTCGACTGGAGCCCTGAGCGGCTCGGAGTGTCGTTCCTCGGCTACAGCGCCACCGGGAGCGGGGAGCTCCGCGCCGAGGTGACCGAGGGACTTGCCTCCGAGGGCAGCGTCCGGGTCGCGCTCGACCGCTTCGAGGTCAGCCGCGACGGAGGTCCCCGAGCGTACCTCGAAGGAGACGACCTCTCCGTGCACCTGGCCGTCTCCGACCGTCACTTGGACGGGCGGCTCGAGGGCGGATTCCGCGCCAGCGCGGCCATCGATCAGGCCCGCATCCCCGACCTTCGGGTCTACGACTCCTACCTGCCCGCTCGGCTCGGGCTTCAGGTGACCGCCGGCGCGGGAGACGTCAGCGCTCGGTTCGAGCTCGTCGCGGACGGAACCGGTCAGGGCCGGGTCGAGGTGACCACCCACGAAGCGCAGCTGAGATGGGACGACCTGATCCTGCGTGGCCAGCTCCGCCTGGACGCTTGTCTCGCCACCCGAGGCCCTGGAATCCGGCAGCTGGCCCTGGCCGGCACCACTCTCCGACTCGACGGAGTGTCCATTGCGCCGTTCGGAGAGCCGGAGCTGATGAGCGGCTGGTGGGCAGCGATCGACCTTCCGCGCGGCGAAGTTCGTCCCGGATCGCCCGAGTTCGTCGATGTCGTCGCCCACGCCCGCTTGCGCGACGCCGGCCCTCTCGAAGCAATCTTCGGCCAGCGCCACCCCATCCTCGCCCGGCTCGCGGGGCGCATCGACTCGAAGGGCGTCACCGCCGACGCCGCGCTGCGATTGGCGAAGGACCGGATTCAGCTCGATGTCCTCCGCGTGGTCTATCCCGAAGGCACGCTCGACGCACGGTTCGAGATCGTGCCCGAGAGTCGCCGGGGCGAGCTCCTGGCCCGCTGGCGCCGGTGGGCCGTGGGACTGGCCTTTCGAGACGGCCAGCGGGATTGGGTGCTGCGGGGCGCCGAGCAGTGGTGGGCAAGCACCGCGGATGGCCGACCCGACACCGCCCCTCAGTGACCTCGTCTCCTCAGCGTTCGGATGGGTTCGCGTGCGCTTCGTCGGGATCGAAGATCTCCTCGATCGCTTTGCCGAACACTCGGGAAATGCGAAAGGCCAGCGGCAAGCTGGGGTCGTACTTGCCCGTCTCGATGGCGTTGACCGTCTGGCGCGAGACCTCGAGGCGCTGGGCCAGATCGGCCTGCGTCCAGTCCCGCTCGGCCCTCAGGACCTTCAGCCGGTTCTTCACGAGTACCTCTGGCGGCCGATCAGTACTCCCGCCGTATAGAGGAGCATCGTGCCGGCGAAGACGTAGGCGAAGCCCAGTGCGGGGGCGGTACCGCTCACCACCAGCAGCCAGTAGCAGAGGCCGCCGACCATCCCGACCCCGTACGCCAAGGCCAGCGCTTCCACCTCGATCTTGCGCCGCAGCTCGTCGGTCGCTTGGAGGAAGCGGTGGTACGCGACGACCGTCGCGAAGCCCAGGCCTCCGACAAGGATCACCCCAGCGACGGTCACGGCGATCGAGAACCAGTGCTCCGCGATGCCCAGCGAAGTGCCGATGAAAGAAGCTGCCCACAGCAGAGCCCACAAGTGAACCCTCCGCCGGTTTCGTCGATCTCGCTCGGGACTGAAGCAGAGTCCGTCGGGGCTGTCGTCGGTCGCGTTCACAGGTCCACTCTCCTTGTCTCTGAGTCAAGCTACATTGACAGCGACAGTGTACGGCACACTCTACTTTGTGTCAAGCATACTTGTCCCATCTCGACAAAGAAGAGCGGCCGGTCCCCCGCGAGACCGGCCGCCATCCTGGACACTTCGGCGGTGCTCAGGCCGTCCGGCGGATCGTGGCCACCTGGCGACGGCCTCCGAGGAGCGCCGCCAGAGACAGGATCACCAGGGTCACCAGGAAGATGACGTAGGCCAGGATTTCGGGCGAGAGACCCGCGACCTGGGCGGGAAGGGCCGGGTCGTGCTTCATGAGGGCCGCCTTCATGCCGGTGTAGTGCATGCCACAAACGGCCAGCCCCATCACCAGGGCGCTGGCGACGATGTGCCACAAACGGGTGGTGTTGAAGACCAGCCACAGCGCGACGATCGACGCCACCACCGCGATGGCCAGGGAAATCCCAACGATCGTCAGGTCATAGGTGGTCTGGGCCTGCATCCGCATCGCCGCCATGCCGGTGTAGTGCATGGCGGCGACCCCCAGCCCCATCACCGTGCCGGCGCCGACCAGCCGCCAGGGGTTGGTCGGCCCCTTGCCCACCACATAGATGCCGAAGCCGGTGACCAGAACCGCCACCAGCAGCGAGGCCAGCGTGATCGGTACGTCGTAGGCCACCGGCATGCCCATGTCGAAGGCCAGCATGCCGATGAAGTGCATCGACCAGATCGCGCCGGCCCCCATCGCCAGGGCTCCGGCCAGGAGCGTGCGCCATTTCTCGCCGCCGAGGGCTCCCGCGTGTTGGCGGCACAGTTTGAGCGCCGTGAAGGAGCCCAGCACCGAGATCACGTAGGACAGGGCGACGAGAATGAGGTTGTAGTGTTGCGTCATCGTGTCCATGACATCTCCCCGGTTCGAGGTTTCGAGAGTGAAGATCGAGAGATCAGCTCGCCGCGTCGTGCTCACCGGTGGCCCGCTCGAGGCAGATGATGAGGTAGCTGCGGTGGGTCCGCCAGGTGATCGGGATGACGAAGCTCTTGAGGTGGCGGGGAAACGAGATCTTGTCCGGCCGCCCGAAGAGCACGATCGGAACGGAGATCAGGAACTCGCTGCCGAAGTACTGACGGGCGTTACCGGCGATGGTATTGGCCACCTCCCCGACCAGATCCTCGAGCTCGCTGAAGCCGACCGCGGTGTCGCCGAAATGGTGCAGGAGCTCGGTCAGCTGCTCGGCCCCGGAGGTGAAATACACCGCACCGCGGTGGCGCCCCGAGATGCCGATCACGCCGGTGAAGTCCAACGTGACCGAGTCCGCACCCTTGATGTAGGGCGGGTCGACTTCCGCGGGCTGCCCGCTGACACGCTCGAAGTAGCGCACCACGCTGGCGATGAAGACCTTGATTTCCTCGTCGCTCATCACTCCCTCGGGGCGTTGACCAGGTTGAAGAGGGCGAGGTTCAAATCCTCGGCGGAAAACGGCTTGACCACGTACTCGTTGGCGCCTCGCTCGACCGCCTCGATGGCGGTCTCGGCGTCGCCCAGGGCGGAAACGACCATCAGGCGGGTCTCCGGTTCCATCGCCATCATCTTGGAAATGCAGGTCAAGCCGTCCATTTCGGCCATGGTCAGGTCCATGGTGACGAACTCCGGGCGGTAGCGCTCGAACAGCTCCATCGCCTCACGCCCGTTGGCGGCCTGGAAAACCTCGGTCACCCGGTCCGAGAGGATGTGCCGCTCGATACTTCGGCGGACGGTGCCCGAGTCATCGACGATCAAGAGTCTTCCGCGGGTGCCCGACACGCTTCTATCCCCCATTCGGCAACACGATGTGGAACTCGCAATACTGGCCGGTCCTCTGCCGCAACGAGATCCGGCCGCCAAGCTTGGTCACCGCGTCGCGTACGGCGCTCATGCCCACACCCCGGCCGGAGTCCTCGGAGGCCTGGCCGGAAGTCGAGAAGCCGGGATGGAAGATCATCTGGTCGAGCGCTCCCGACCGCCACCGGTTCTGCTCGCGGTCGATCAAGGGCTCGAGGATGCCCGGCTCGCTCTTGGCCAGCTCCTGCGTCCGCTCGATCACCCGGTGGTAGTCGATGCCGCGTCCGTCGTCCTTGAACAGGAACTCGAGGTTGCCGTTGTTCTGGCGGGCCGCCACGGTGATGTGGCCTTCCTCCGGCTTGCCCGCCGCTCGCCGCTCGGACGGGGTCTCGATCCCATGGGCGATCGAGTTGCGGACCAGCTGTGCCATGACGTTGCGCAACGGGCTCTTGTACTTGAACGGGATCGCGATGTCCCCGGGGGCGTGGAAGGCGACGTCGACCTTCTTGCCCGACTTCTCCGCAAGGTCATCGACGAAACGGGCCACCAGCGCCGAAAGCAGCTCCGTGTCGCTCGCCCCGGCGGTCGCCTTGAGGCTGCGCTGCGCCTCGGCGAAGCGGGCCATGACGTCACGAATCTCGGCCAGGCCGTCGATCATCTCCGACAGCTCGAGCACGATCGGAACGAAGTCGCTGCCGTCGAGAATCGCCAAGCCTCGCAGCGAGGCCAACTTTTCTTCGAACCGGTGGGCGGCGGCGGCGAAATAGTCGATGCGCATCATCGCCGCCGTGCCCTTGATGGTGTGGACGCTCTTGAAGATGTCCTCGGCCAGGTGGCGGTAGAAGACATGGCGGTCGGGGATCGAGAGGGCCGCCGATCGGCCTTCGCGCAGCAGAGAGTTGATGCTCTCGAGCTCCTCGTGGGCATCCTCGATGAACTCGCGCAGCATCCCGGGTTCGACGTGCATCACCGACAGCAGCAGCTCGGCCTGGCGCTCCATCCGCTGCTGCTGCTGCTTGAGCTGCCGGGCCAGAAGCACCCGGGCGGAGACGTCAGCCACCGTCACCATGCCGTGGCGGATCTCGCCGCCCTCGCGGATGCGCTCGAAGGTGAAGGTGAGGAACTTTTGCTCCAGTTGCCCGGTGAGGCTGGGGAAGGAGGCCTCGACCTCCTTGAGCGGGTTGATCTTGGCGATCACGCTGTCGGTCTTGGCCGCGTTGAAGAGCAGGCGCAGGAAGCGGTCGGTGAGCTCATGGGTGCGCTCGGGCGTGATCCGGCGGATCAGCTGGAGGAAATTGGCCCCGGCCAGGTCCTCCTGGCCGAAGATCTGCCGGGTGGCGGCCGAGTACTTCTCCTCGATCTCGAGATCGGGGGTGAGCAGGAACAGGCCCTCGCGCACCGCCCCCATGATCGTGTCGGTGAGGCCGAGAGAGCGCCCCAGCTCGACGTTGGCCAGCTTCAGCCCGGCGGTATTGGCCGCCAGGCGGTCGACCATCTGATTGAAGGAGTCTCCCAACCCGGTGATCTCATCTCGCCCCGGCATGCTGACCTGCACGTCGAGCTCGCCGTCGCGCACCAGCGTGGCCGCCTCGGCCAGGGTGACGATGGGGCGGATCCAGCGGCGTGAGAGGAACAGGTACGAAGGCAACAGCACCGCGACCAGGATGCCGGAGATCAGCAGCAGCAAGGAGCGAGCGATGCGCCCGGCCGCTTGCTCCAGCTCGCTCTCCGGCGCGATCTGGACCAGCCGCCAATCGCTACCGGGCACCGGAAAGACGAAGGCGCGCGAGGGCGCGGCCTGGAGCGGATCGGCGGCCAGCTGGACGCGGAAGGTACCCGGAGCCGAGACGACGCCGCTCGCCTCCAGCCGACGTAGGGCGTCAGCGAGGCTCTGGAAGCTCGGCTGGCGAGCTGCCAGCTCGTCGACGGTGGGCCCCACAACGGCCGCGCCGGTCAACCCCACCGACTCGGGTCGCGGAAAGGAGAGGAACCGCTGGTCGCCGTCGAGCAGAAAGGCGTATCCCACGGCCTCGCTGCGCCAGGCCTCGTTGAGAGAGCGCAAGCCGGCCGGATCGAGGGGAGCGGCTCCGGCGAGCCATCGCCGCACCTCTTCCACTCGACGCTTGCCGGCCTCTTCCACCCTGCCGACCGCCTGCTCCGCGACCTGCTGCCGGCCATAGGTGTTCATGACCAGCGCGATACCCAGGAAGACCAGGGAGAACAGGGCCAGCAGCGCGACAATGCCTTGCCACGCGAGACTACCCAGGAGCGGTCGTCGACGGCTGGCCGCGACCGGCGGCGGAGACACGATCACCGACTCGGGGGCGTCACTCGCCAAAGACATCGTTTCAACCTCGCTCAAACGTGGCGGCGTTTTCACAGGGCGCCAGTTTCCCGGGCTCTCGTTACGTTGGTCATTACAGATTCTTGGACGTGGAAAGTCCTTCCCAGGTGCCAGGCGCGAGCGCGACAGGATTCGAATATATAGAGAGATAAGGTCCCGGGTTTCGCCTGGGTCGTGGAAGAGTTGACCAACGCCCTCGAGGCACCTATAGTTCAGGCGATCTTTCGTCAAGAAGTCGCCGATCTCATCGGACCCGTTCGGGGAATCTACGCGGTGGGCCGTGCCCCCGCTGTTCGCGCGCGCTCACCCCAATCCATGCCCGCGGAGGCAAGCATGACCCAGGAAGTTTTGGCCATGGGAGCGTTCTCGACGACCGTCGCCTACGTCTCGCAGTTCTATCCGCTTTGGTTCACCTACAACCAGCAACGCTTCGCGACGCACAATCGCCTGGTAGGTCCCGACAAGGTGACGCCGCTCTACCACATCGTCGTGGCGATCAACGTCGACACGCTGTACGCGAGCACCTTCCTCGAGCTGACCGCGCAGCCGGTGGTCCTGACAATCCCCAGCACGAGCGCGACCTACTCCATGCTCACGCTCGACCCCTACGGCGACATTTTCCAGACGGCGATTCCCGCGGCGACGCCCGGGGTCTACGCCCTCGTCGGACCGGGCTTCACGGGCTCCTTGCCCACGGGAGTCACCTCGATCCCCATGCCGCTCGACTGCTCGGTGCTCATCTTCCGGGCGGACAAGTACTCCTCGAGCGGCGAAGATCAGCGAGCGGAGGCCGAGTCGTTCCGCACCTCCCTGAAGCTGCAGGGGCTGTCCGAGTACATCTCCGACCCCAGTGGCGGGGGCGCCCTGATCCTGCCGGAAGTCGCCTTCGCGATCCCCTACAAGACGATCGCCGACAACCTGATCACCAGGGCTCCGATCACGTTCCTGAAGGAGCTGCAGATCGCCGTCGCAGCCCCGAACACACCCGCGATGACGCCGGCCGTTCAGGCCCTGTCGAATCACTTCGACACGCTTTTCGACACCACCGGCGCGAACCAAGCCGAGTTCGCGGCCGGTGCCCGGGCGGCCCATCAGTTGATTCTGGACCGGTACCTGACGCACACGGGGGAGACGAACTGGATCACCTTCGACGACATCGGCGCCTGGGGCAACCACATCGTCGAGCGCTCGGCCATCACCGAGTTCATCCAGTACGGGAACGGGCACGCGACCGCGGCCTACTACCACGCCTTCAAGGACGCCTCCGGGGCACCGCTCGATGGGGACAACGCGGAGGGCTACGTGATCACCTTCGAGGCCTGGCAGGTCCCCCGCGCGAAGCGTTTCTGGTCGATCACGGCCTATACCCCCGACGCCATCGAATTGATCGACAATCCGGCGAACAAGTACGAGGTGGCGAGCTACGAAAAGCCGGCCATCGGCCCCGGCTACGCCATCTCGATTTACGTCGCCACCGAGTGCCCGCCCGGGGTCCCCGCCACCAACTGGCTGCCAGTCGCCTCGGGTCCGTTCAACCTCATGCTCCGGGTCTACGGCCCGGAAGGGGATGTCGCGGCCAACGCCTACGTGCCTCCCGGCATCCAAAGGCGGTGACGGGGCGGAGGGGAGGTCCGAGGCGGAGCCTCAAGCGGCTTGGCCGATGAGGGTCTGATCGAGGATCTCGAACCGGACCTTCGGGTGACTCTTCCGAAGGGAACACCGGGACCACTTGCCCTCGAGCTCGCGCAGGAGCGTGATGCGCTCGGAACGGGTGAGGCGACGCCACTTCACCTCGGCCACGAGGAGGCCTTCGGGATCGCTGGGGTCAGGAGCGACCAGATCGATCTCGAGGTCTCCTTCCCAGAAACGCTGGGCGCCCGGATAGTGCGCCCGGCAGAAGTCCTCGAACACCGTCGCGGCGTGCTCATGGACGAGGGCCGCCTTGGTCGTCGCCGGATAGGTCCGCCAGCGGCTCTGGTGGGGCGAGAAGACGCGAAACCACCACCAGCAGCCCGCCGTGCGCAGCCGCCGCGTCCAGTTCGCGGAGCTCGGCTTGCCGGTTGACGAACTTCAGGTCCATGACGGATAGGGTAGAGATCGACTTGATGACTTTCAAGCATTATGACCGGGAGACAGCATCCACGCAAAACGGCCGGTGCCTCGCGGCGCCGGCCGTTTCTCGAAACCCATCGGGTCGAGTCCGTCAGTCTTCCATGTCCAGCACTTCGGCCGGCAAGCTCCGGATGTCGTCGTCGCCGAAGTCGAAGAACAAGTCCTCTTCCGGCTCCGGCTCGACGTCGTACTCCTCTTCTTCCATGTAGAAGTCGTGGTAGTAGCCCATGCCCGTGCCGGCGGGGATCAACCGGCCGACGATGACGTTTTCCTTGAGGCCGCGCAGGTAGTCGACCTTGCCGGAGATGGCCGCTTCGGTCAAGACGCGGGTGGTCTCCTGGAACGACGCCGCCGAGATGAAGCTCTCGGTCGAGAGTGACGCCTTGGTGATGCCGAGGAGCAAGGGCCGGCCGATGGCCGGACGGCCGCCCGCGGCGATCACGCGGTCGTTCTCTTCCTGGAAGCGCCACTTGTCGACCTGCTCGTCGATCAAGAACTCGGTGTCGCCGACCTCCTCGATCTTGACCGAGCGCATCATCTGGCGAGAAATCACCTCGACGTGCTTGTCGTTGATGGCCACGCTCTGGGAACGGTAGACCTCCTGGATCTTGTCTACCATGTAGCGCTGGAGCTCCTTTTCACCCATCACCTGCAGGATGTCGTGGGGGTTGATGGGTCCGTCGATCAAGGGATCGCCGGCCTCCACCCGCTCGCTCTCCTGGACGTTGATGTGGATCGAACGGGGCACCAGATACTCGCGCGTCTCACCCGAGTCGCTCTCGACGACCACCTTGCGCATGCCCTTGTGGACTTCGCCCAGGCGGACCGTGCCGGTGATCTCGGTGATGATGGCCGGCTCCTTCGGGCTGCGTGCCTCGAACAGCTCGACGACGCGCGGCAGACCGCCGGTGATGTCCTTGGTCTTGGTCGTCTCGCGCGGGATCTTGACCAGGGTCTCGCCCGGGAACACCCGCTGGCCGTTCTGAACCATGAGGTGCGAGCCGGAGGGCAGCAGATAGCGCCGCTCCACCGTCTCGCCCTTGATCAGAAGGGCCGGCACGCGCTTCTCGGAAGCCGAGGCCTCGACCACGATCTTCTGCGACAGGCCCGTGACCTTGTCCGTCTCTTCCCGGACGTTCTCGCCCTCGACGATGTCGTGGAACTCGATCACGCCGGCGATCTCGGAGAGGATCGCGGAGGTGAAGGGGTCCCATTCGACGAGGTCGCGACCGGGCTCGACGATGTCGCCTTCCTTGACCAGCAGGTGCGAACCGTAGACGAGCGCGTAGCGCTCCTTCTCGCGGCCCTTCTCGTCGGTGATGAGCAGCTTGCCCGCGCGGTTGATGACCACGAGAGCGCCCTCCTTCGACTCGACGGTGTTGGTCGACAGGAAGCGCACCACACCCGGGTTCTTCGCGCTGTGCTTCGACTGCTCGGAGACGCGGGACGCCGTGCCGCCGTAGTGGAAGGTACGCATGGTCAGCTGCGTACCGGGCTCGCCGATGGACTGGGCGGCGATGACGCCGACCGCCTCGCCGATCTCGACCATCCGGCCAGTGGCCAGGTTGCGCCCGTAGCAGTTGGCGCAGACGCCGCGCCGGGATTCGCAGGTCAGCACCGAACGGATCTTCACCCGCTCGACACCGGCCGCCTGGGCACCGTTGGCCAGCTCCTCGGTGATCATGGTCCCGACCGGGATCAGGATCTCGCCGGTCATGTGGTCGTAGACGTCCTCCTGGGCTACCCGGCCGACCAGGCGGTCGCGCAGGGGTTCCAGAATCTCGCCGCCTTCCATGATCGCCGACACCGTGATGCCGTCGATCGTGCCGCAGTCCACCTCGTTGACGATCACGTCCTGGGCGACGTCGACCAGACGCCGGGTCAGGTAGCCCGAGTCGGCGGTCTTGAGCGCCGTGTCCGCGAGACCCTTGCGGGCGCCGTGGGTCGAGATGAAGTACTGCAACACCGACAGGCCTTCGCGGAAGTTCGCCGTGATCGGAGTCTCGATGATCTCGCCCGAGGGCTTGGACATGAGACCGCGCATGCCGGCCAGCTGGCGGACCTGCTCGCGGCTGCCGCGGGCGCCCGAGTCGGCCATCAAGTTGATCGGGTTGAATTCGCCGCTTTCAACCTCGAACTTCTTCATGTCGCGGAACATCTCTTCCGAGACCCGCTCCGTGACGCGGTGCCAGATGTCGATGATCTTGTTGTGGCGCTCGCCCTGGGTGATGACACCGGCCGAACGCTGGTTCTCGATCTCGATGACCTCGGTACGGGCGTTGTCGAGCAACGCCGCCTTCGCCTCGGGGATCACCATGTCGTCGATGCCGATCGAGATGCCCGCCCGGGTGGCGTAGCCGAAGGAGGTCTCCTTCAGGGTGTCGAGCATCTGCACGGTCTTGTCGTTGCCCAGCTTGATGAAGCAGTAGCCGACCAGGTCCTGCAGACCCCGCTTCTTGAGCAGGCCGTTGACGAAGGGGATCTCGTTCGGCAGGTTCATGTTGAAGATGACGCGACCGACCGTGGTCTCGATCAGCTGGGTATCGAGGGTCTCGACCTCGGCGTGGACGACGTCCTGCTTGTCGACCTGGGTTTCCAGGTTGATGAAGTCGCCCGAGTAGCGAACCCGGATGCGCGTGAGGATCTCGACCTCACCCGCCTCGAGCGCCAGAAGCACCGTGTTGAAGTCCGGGAAGACCCGGCCCTCGCCCTTGGCGCCCTTCTTCTCGAGAGTCAGGTAGTAGCCGCCGAGGACCAGATCCTGGGACGGCACCGCGAGCGGACGCCCGTGGGCCGGCGACAGGATGTTGTTCGCCGACAGCATCAGTACCTTGGACTCGATCTGGGCCTTGGGCGACAGCGGCACGTGGACCGCCATCTGATCGCCATCGAAGTCCGCGTTGAAGGCGGCGCAGACGAGCGGGTGGATCTTGATCGCCTTGCCTTCGATGAGCGTCGGCTGGAACGCCTGGATGCCCAGACGATGCAGCGTGGGGGCGCGGTTCAGCAGCACCGGGTGGTCTTGAATGACCTCCTCGAGCGCGTCCCAAACCTCGTCCACCTCCTGCTCCACGAGCTCCTTGGCGGCCTTGATGGTGCCGACCAGGCCCTTCTCCTCGAGCCGGTTGTAGATGAACGGCTTGAAGAGCTCGAGCGCCATCTTCTTGGGCAGACCGCACTGGTTGAGCTTGAGCTCGGGGCCGACCACGATGACCGAACGGCCCGAGTAGTCGACACGCTTGCCGAGCAGGTTCTGACGGAATCGGCCCTGCTTGCCCTTGAGCGTGTCCGACAGCGACTTGAGCGGCCGGTTGTTCGAACCCTTGAGCACGCGGCCGCGGCGGCCGTTGTCGAACAGCGCGTCGACGGCCTCCTGGAGCATGCGCTTTTCGTTCCTCACGATCACTTCCGGCGCGCGCAGCTCGAGGAGCTTCTTCAACCGGTTGTTGCGGTTGATCACGCGGCGATAGAGATCGTTCAGGTCGGAGGTCGCGAAGCGGCCGCCGTCGAGCGGCACGAGAGGCCGAAGCTCGGGAGGAATGACCGGGATGACGTCCAGGATCATCCACTCGGGACGGTGGCCCGAGCGGCGGAACGCGTCCACCACCTTGAGCCGCTTTGCGGCCTTCAAGCGGCGGATCTGGCTGGTCTCGGTCTTCATGACGAGACGCAGCTCCTCGGAGAGCTCGTCGACGTCGATCCGGGTCAGCAGCTCTTTGATCGCCTCGGCGCCCATGCGGGCGTCGAAAGCGTCCGGGTACTTCTCCCGCATTTCGCGGAAGCGCTCCTCGGAGAGCAGCTCACGGTCCTTCAGCTCCGACTCGCCCGGGTCGATGACCACGTAGCTCTCGAAGTAGAGGATGCGCTCGAGATCCCGCAGGCTGATGTCGAGCAGGTGGCCGATGCGCGAGGGCAGGCCCTTGAAGAACCACACGTGGGACACCGGGCAGGCCAGCTCGATGTGACCCATGCGCTCGCGCCGAACGCGCGAACGGGTCACCTCGACGCCGCATTTGTCGCAGATCACACCGCGGTGCTTCATGCGCTTGTACTTGCCGCAGAGGCACTCCCAATCGGTGATGGGGCCGAAGATCTTGGCGCAGAACAACCCGTCCCGTTCCGGTTTGAACGTACGGTAGTTGATGGTCTCGGGCTTGGTGACTTCGCCGAAGCTCCACGAACGGATCTTCTCCGGCGACGCGACCGCGATCTTGATCGCGTTGAAGTCTTTGAGAGCCTGTGGCTTGTCGAAGCTGGAAAGCGGCTGCACGTTTCTTCTCCTTAGGTTTTCAGGAGTTCCACGTCGAGGCACAAGCTCTGGAGCTCGCGGACGAGAACGTTGAACGACTCGGGCAGGCCCGGATCCTCCGGAACTTCACCCTTGACGATCGCTTCGTAGACCTTGCTGCGGCCTTCCACGTCGTCGCTCTTGACGGTCAAGAGCTCCTGCAACGTGTAGGCAGCGCCATAGGCCTCGAGCGCCCAGACTTCCATCTCACCGAACCGCTGGCCGCCAAACTGCGCCTTGCCACCGAGCGGCTGCTGGGTGATCAACGAGTACGGACCGATCGAGCGGGCGTGGATCTTGTCGTCCACCAGGTGAGAGAGCTTCAGAATATAGATGTAGCCGACGGTCACTTTCTGTTCGAAGGGGTCGCCGGTCATACCGTCGTGAAGTTGCGTCTTGCCCGACAGCGGCAGGTCCGCCTCGGCGAGCAAGCGTTTGATGTCAGCCTCGGTGGCGCCGTCGAACACCGGCGTGGCGAAGTTGATCCCGAGGGCCTTGCCGGCCCAGCCCAGATGGGTCTCGAGGATCTGCCCCACGTTCATGCGGGACGGAACGCCCAAGGGGTTCAGCACGATCTCGACGGGCGTGCCGTCGGGCATGTAGGGCATGTCCTCCTCGCGCAGAACGCGGGAAATCACACCCTTGTTGCCGTGACGGCCGGCCATCTTGTCGCCAACCTGGAGCTTGCGCTTCATGGCGACATAGACCTTGACCAGCTTGATGACGCCCGGGGGCAACTCGTCACCCTTCTGGAGCAGGCCGATCCGCTCGGTGTTGACCTGGTGGAGCACCTCGATGTGGGAGTCGGTCTTCCGGTAGACGATCTGCACGGTGTCGAGCAGCCGCTGTTCCTTGACCGCCAGCTTCAGGACCTCCTGGCGCGTGAGCCGCTCGAGAGCCTCGACGGTGATCTTCTGGCCCTTCTTGAGCACCACCTCGCCGTCGCGGGCCTTGATGTCGGCCGTGACCTCGTGGCCCACCAGGGTGTCGCTGATCTTCTTGTTGCGCTCCTCGGTCAAGATGCGGATCTCGTCCTTGGTGTTCTTCTGGAGACGCGCGATCTCCTCGTCCTCGATCTCCTTGGCCCGGACGTCCTTTTCGACGCCCTTCCTGGAGAAGATCTTGACGTCGACGATGGTGCCCTCGATACCGGGCGGCACCTTCAGCGAAGCGTCACGGACGTCGCCCGCCTTCTCCCCGAAGATGGCCCGCAGGAGCTTCTCTTCGGGCGTCAGCTGGGTCTCGCCCTTGGGCGTCACCTTGCCGACCAGAATGTCGCCCGCCTTGACCGTGGCGCCGATGCGGATGATGCCCGCCTCGTCGAGATCCTTGAGCGCAGCCTCGGAGACGTTCGGGATGTCCCGCGTGATCTCCTCCGGTCCGAGCTTGGTGTCGCGGGCCTCGATCTCGAACTCCTCGATGTGGATCGAGGTGTAGTAGTCCTCGCGGACCAGCTTCTCGGAGATCAGGATGGCGTCCTCGAAGTTGTAGCCACGCCAGGGCATGAAGGCCACGAGCACGTTCCGGCCAAGAGCGAGCTCGCCCTCGTCGGTACACGGGCCGTCGGCCAGTACGTCGCTCTTCTTGACCCGCTGGCCCTCGTAGACCACCGGCTTCTGGGTGATGCAGGTGTTCTGGTTCGACCGGCGGAACTTGATCAGCTGGTAGATGTCGGCGCCGAATTCCTTCGACTCGCCGGTATCGATGTCCTCGCCTTCGACGCGGACGATGATGCGTTCCGCGTCCACCGAGTCGACGATCCCGCCCCGCTTGCACAGCACCACGGCACCCGAATCCTGGGCCACGATGCCCTCGAGCCCGGTGCCCACGACGGGCGCTTCGCTGCGCAGGAGCGGCACGGCCTGCCGTTGCATGTTGGAGCCCATGAGGGCGCGGTTGGCGTCGTCGTTCTCGAGGAACGGAATGAGCGCCGCGGCCACCGACACCAGCTGCTTGGGGCTGATGTCCATGTAATCGACGCGATCCCGCTCGACGGTGATGAAGTCGCCACCGGCGCGAGCCGTGACCCGGTCTTGAGTGAACAGGCCGTCGGCCCCGAACTCGGTGTTGGCCTGGGCGATGATGTACTTCTCTTCCTCCCAGGCGGACAGGTAGAACGCGTAGGGATCGGCGTCGACCTTGCGCTTCTTGGCTCCCAGCTTGGAATTGGCCTCTTCGAGCTCCGCCTTGGTGATGATCTGGCCCAGCTTGAACGGCCCGTCGCCGATCTTCGACACCTTGTAGTGGTGGATCAACCGACCGTCGACGACCTTCTTGTACGGGCTCTCGATGAACCCGTAGTCGTTGATCCGCGCATAGGTGGCCAGCGAGCTGATGAGGCCGATGTTCGGACCTTCCGGGGTCTCGATGGGGCAAATGCGTCCGTAGTGCGTGGCGTGGACGTCGCGCACCTCGAAGCCCGCACGCTCACGGGAAAGACCACCCGGTCCGAGGGCCGACAAGCGCCGCTTGTGGGTGACCTCGGAAAGCGGGTTCGTCTGATCCATGAACTGCGACAGCTGGGACGAGCCGAAGAACTCCTTGATCGCCGCGATGACCGGCTTCGAGTTGATCAGGTCGTGGGGCATCGCCGAGTCGATGTCCTGGTGGACGGACATCTTCTCCTTGATCGCCCGCTCCATGCGGACCAGGCCGACCCGGAACTGGTTTTCGAGCAGCTCGCCCACCGCGCGGACGCGACGGTTGCCGAGGTTGTCGATGTCGTCGATCCGCCCGACGTCCTTTTGGAGGCCGAGCAGGTACGCGATGACCCGGTAGAAGTCGTCCGCCGACAGGGTCTTCTGATCGACGGGCACCTCGGTGTCCAACTTGATGTTGAACTTGAAGCGACCGACGCGCGAGAAGTCATAGCGCTTGGCGTCGAAGAACATGCCGTAGAAGAGCGAGCGGGCGCTCTCCAGGGTCGGCGGATCGCCCGGGCGCATGCGCCGGTAGATCTCGATCAGGGCATCCTTGGCGTTCTTGGTGTTGTCCTTGCCGAGGGTGTTCGACAACGTCGTGCCGATCAGCTCCCACTCGGGGAAGAACACCTCGACGGGGGTCAGGTGGCGGTTGCCGATGCGCTCGGAGAGATCCTCCGGCACCGGCTCGTTGGCCTCGAAGACCACCTCGCCCGTCTCGAGGTCGACCACGTCGGCGATGAAGTAGGCGCGGGCGAGCTCACTGCCCTTCACCGAGAACTCGACGCTCTCCCCACTGTCCATCTTGGCGACGTCGGCCTTTGCGACCATGATGCCGGCGAAGATCGGGAACTGCTCGCGGCGACCACGGGTCTGGCGATCCTTGCGGCGCTCCTGGTTGAGCACCCGGGGCGGCACGACCAGCGTCCAGCGGCCCGCCTCGTCCGAGGCCTTGACGGCCACCGGCACGTAGAAAGCGCGCAAGATCGACTCGTCGCTCTCGAGCCCCAGGGCGCGCAGGAACACCGTCCCGTGGAACTTGCGCTTGCGATCGATGCGGACCGATAGCACGTCCTTCTGGTCGTACTCGAACTCGACCCAGGAACCGCGGTAGGGAATGATCTTCGAGAGGAACGTCCGCGGGCCTTCCTTGGTGAAGAAGACGCCGGGACTCCGGTGAAGCTGGCTGACGATCACCCGCTCGGTGCCGTTGATGATGAACGTACCGTTGTCCGTCATCAGCGGGATGTCACCGAAGTAGACCTCTTCCTCCTTGGCGTCGCGCATCATGCGCGCGCCGGTCTCAGGGTCCTTGTCGTAGACGAACAATCGGAACGTCACCTTGAGCGGCACGGCGAAGGTCATGCCGCGCTCTTGGCAGTCCTGGATCGAGTACTTGAGCTGGAGGTCGACCGGGTTGCCGCAGATGTCGCACTTGGTGACGCGGTTCTTGTTGACGAAGCCGCACTCCGGGCAACCGACCGTCTCCTCGTGGGGATGGTCGGTCATGATCTTGGCACCGCAGTTGGTGCACGTCATGCGCAGGTACTCGAGCCCCTTGAGCTCGCCGCACTTGCACTGCCAGTCGCCGATCGAATACTTGACGAAATCCAGCGAGCAGGTCTCGCGGAAGTCGGAGAACGGGAAGATCCCGGTGAAAACGGACTGCAGGCCCTGGTTGGCCCGCTCCTCCGGCAGGAGGTTCATCTGCAGGAACCGCTCGTAGGACTTCCGCTGCACATCGATCAGGTTGGGGATGGGCAGAGTGGTTTGGATGCGCGAAAAGTCCTGGCGAGCGCCGTTCCGGCTGCGGGCGCCGTGGCCGTTGTCCTTGGGCGTTTCCTTGGTCATGCGATGTCCTCGGCTACAGGGTGGTCACGGAAGGAGTAGCAAGGCGTCGAAGCCTCGCGAAGCGGGTAGTCGTCCTCGATGAGGGGGTCGCGCGAGAAATGCAGCGACACCATGCCCGGGCTCCGCCGTTTCGCAGCGGAGACCGAACATGGTGACGTTGGGCGAACGGCAACCGCGCTCGGGGTGCGCCCAGGACGGGTGCCGTCCAAGCCACAGGGGCAGGGACGGTCCCAGGACGCTCGGGATCACTTGATCTCGACCGTTGCCCCAGCCTCGGCGAACTTCTTCTTGATCTCCTCAGCCTCGGCCTTGGAAATAGCTTCCTTGACCGTCTGGGGAGCGCCCTCGACCAGATCCTTGGCCTCCTTGAGACCGAGGCTCGTGACCTCTCGGACCGCCTTGATGACGTTGATCTTCTTGTCGCCGACATCCTTCAGGATGACATTGAACTCGGTCTGCTCCTCGACAGCTTCCACCGGAGCTGCCGCGCCACCGCCACCGGCCATCGGCATCGCCGCCGCCGCGGCCGAAACGCCGTAATGATCCTCGAGAGCCTTGACGAGCTCGTTGAGCTCGAGCACCGTCATCGTGTCGATCTGCTTGATGAAATCAGCGGTTGCGATCGCCATTTCCTCTTCTCCTTACCCAAAGACCTCACCGGCCTCGAGTCGATCTCGTATCGTTGAAACGTCGGGAAGCCGGTTCAGGCCGCCCCTTCTTTTTTCTGCTTGATCTGGTCCAGCACCACCACGAACTCGCGCGGAACGGCCGCGAGGGTGCGCACGAGGCGAGTGATCGGCGACTGGAGGATGTACAGGAGCTTCGCGACGAGCTCTTCGCGGCTCGGCAGGTTCGCGATGTCCTTGATCTGCTCGGCGGCGACCTGCTTGCCGTTCAAGAGGCCGCCCTTGAATTGGATCTGCGGCGAACCCTTGGCGAACTCGGTAAGCACCTTGGCCACCGCCACCGGCTCGGTGGCCGTATAGACGACCGCGGTGTTGCCGGTGAAATGCGCTGCGAGGTCACCCAGAGGCTGGCCTTCGAGAGCCCGCAGGGCGAGTGTGTTCTTGACCACCACGTAGTGGCCTCCCGCCTCGCGCACCTTCTGGCGCAGCTCGGTCACCTGCGGCACCTTGATGCCCTGGTAGCCGAAAACGAATGCGTGGGGAGCCCGGGCGACGCCCTCTCCGTATTCGCTGATCAGCTCGTTCTTCTGTTCGCGACTGAGAGCCATGACGTCTCCTTACGCCTCCGCGGCGAGGGTAGCGGTGTCGACCCGAACGCCGGGCCCCATCGTGGAGGACAGGCTCGCCGACTTCACGTATTTGCCCTTGGCGGCCGCCGGCTTCGCCTTGATGACGGCGCCGATCAGCGCATCCGCGTTGTCCTTGAGCTTCTCCGGCGAGAAGGAGACCTTCCCGAGCGGAGCGTGGATGATTCCGGTCTTGTCGACCCGGAACTCGACCTTACCCGCCTTGATGTCGGAGACCGCCTTGGTGACGTCCATCGTCACCGTGCCGGTCTTCGGGTTGGGCATCAGGCCGCGGGGTCCGAGCACACGACCGAGCCGGCCGACGGCGCGCATCATGTCGGGGGTCGCCACGACCGCGTCGAAATCCAGCCAGCCAGTCTCGATCTTCGCCGCCAGCTCTTCACCGCCAACGTGATCGGCGCCAGCTTCCTGGGCCTCGCGCAGCTTTTCGCCGCTGGCGATCACCAGCACCCGGGCCGAGCGACCGGTGCCGTGTGGCAGGACGATCGTGCCGCGGACCATCTGGTCGGCGTGCTTCGGATCGACGCCCAGTCGCAGAGCGATCTCGACGGTCTCGTCGAACTTGGCGAAAGCCAGGGACTTCACCTTCTGGAGAGCGTCCGAAAGGGGAACAGCAGAGAGCCGGTCCACCTGGGAACTCGAATTGCGAAATTTCTTGCCGTGCTTGGCCACGTCGTCTCTCCCGAGGGCCTCAGCCCGTGATTTCGATGCCCATCGAGCGGGCGGTGCCCTCGATGATGCGTACGGCCGCATCGAGGCTGCCGGCGTTCAAGTCGGGCAGCTTCTGGCGAGCGATGTCTTCGACCTGCTGCTTGGTGACTTTGCCCTTCTTGTCCCGATTGGGCGTGCCGGAACCCTTGTCGACTCCGGCCGCCTTCTTGAGCAGGTTCGCCGCCGGCGGGGTCTTGGTGATGAAGGTGTAGCTGCGGTCCGCGTATACCGTGATCACCACCGGGATGATCATGCCGGCCTGGGCCGCGGTCCGGGCGTTGAACGCCTTGACGAAATCCATGATGTTGACACCCGCCTGGCCGAGCGCGGGGCCAACCGGAGGCGCCGGCGTCGCCGTCGCCGCCGGGATTTGGAGCTTGATCTGATTGATGACCTTTTTCGCCATGGGATCTCGCCTTGTGAAATGCCGTTACAGTTTCTGAACCTGCGAGAAGTCCAGCTCGACGGGGGTCGCCCGGCCGAAGATCGTCACCATCACCTTGAGCGTGTTGCGATCCAGGTTGACCTCGTCGACCACGCCGCTGAAGTTGTTGAACGGACCATCGATGATCTTGACCGGCTCGGCCTTGTCGAACACGTACTTCGGCTTGGGCTTTTCTTTCGCCGTGCTGACCTGCTCGAGAATCTGCCGGACCTCTTCGTCCGACAAAGGCGTGGGATTCTTGCCCGTCCCCACGAAGCCCGTCACCTTGGGCGTGTTCTTGACCACGTGCCAAGCAGCGTCGGACATCTGCATCTCGACCAGAATGTAGCCGGGAAAGAACTTGCGCTGGATCTCGCGCTTCTTGCCCCCGCGAAACTCGAACACCGTCTCGGTGGGGATCCGGACGTCCCCGATGGCTTCGCCCATACCGAGAGCCTCGGCGCGCTGGCGCAGCGTTTCCTTCACCCGCTCCTCGAATCCGGAGTAGGTGTGGACGATGTACCACCGGCGAGGCGGGACAGGAGTTTCGGGAGAAGTGTCGCTCATGACGCCAAACCAAACAGACCCTTGAGTGCGGCTACGATCGCTTGATCGGCCACGAACAGGAAGACGGAGAAGATCACGCTGGTGACGATCACCACGATGGTCGTGGCCATGACTTCCTCACGACCGGGAAAGTAGGTCTTACCGATCTCGGTCCGGACCTCCGAAAGGAACTCTCGCACGGTCTTGGGGAACGCCTTGACCTTTTCCCACCAGTTCATGTTCGCGCTCACTCTTTCTCGGGGCGGACTCACTACGGAGCGTTCAGCCGCGGATCACTCAATAATTGGCAGGGCAGGAGGGATTCGAACCCCCAACCCTCGGTTTTGGAGACCGATGCTCTACCGTTAGAGCTACTGCCCTGCGTTCAAACTCGAATTCGAAGCTGTCAAAGGGGGGCGGCCACGGGGGGGGCCGCCCCTACGGCTCGTACTTGGGTTCAACCCTCGCGAGTCGCGGCCGGCGTCCCTGCCGGCCGATTCTTCGATTCTCCGC
>CXWL01001098.1_pt1 | contig 32936 bp, 35 predicted proteins | sample 590931 | NCBI WGS metagenome assembly CXWL01 (sample SAMEA3498368, study PRJEB10139) | groundwater metagenome | biome: water well; material: biofilm material | place: Germany | collected 2015-04-27
AACTAGTATATATCAGCGCATCTTGTAAATGACCTTTGGCTACACCCAATAACTCTGCTAATCCGGCCTGGAATTTTGTATCGGATGTACCCGGCTGCAAATCAACGAGATTAAATCCATTTTTAAGAAAAATATCTTGCGGTAACCAGCAAGCGCCGCGTTTACGGTCATCCCAAATATCTTTGAGGATATTTGTCATCTGCAATCCTTGTCCGAATGACACGGAAAGTTTCATTAGGGTCGATTTCTGGCTATTGATTTCCGCTGAATAATCACAGAATAACTCGGTTAACATTTCACCGACCACCCCGGCAACGTAATAGCAATACTGATTCATTGCGGACAGATCTTTGAGTCCTTCCAGAGATTCTGTTTCCTGATAATCGGACATGCCCTGTGCCATGATTCGAACGCAACGCTCCAATGCTTTGCGCTGCGTCGGATTAAAGCCATGCGTGATGCGAATGACTGCAGGAGTATTTTTAATTAAATCATGTTCTGCTGGAATTGTATGCTCGGAAAGCAGAGGATATAGCTGTTGTGCAAAATCTTCGGCTGATGCATTGCCACGGACCACTTCAGAAAACATATGCGATAGTTGCCGGGTTTGTTCTAAAGTTAAAGCGCTATCATCTTCAATGGTGTCGGTGATGCGGCATAGCAGATATGCATTGCCGATAACGCGGCGTAACGCTTCAGGTAGTTGTGGAATAGTTAATGCAAAAGTGCGGGATACACCTTGCAAAATATGGTCCTGATACTGTTCATCATCGAAACTAGAAGAAAGGCTTGTCATTACTGATTTGTCATAAAACGATAAGGCATATTACTACAATTGAGCGCATCTCCAAATTCTATGCCATTAAATTAAGACAAGATTCGTTCGGTAGCGATTAATTGATCAATTGTCTCACGCTCCCGGATGATATGAATTTTGTTTTTATCTACCATAATTTCAGCGGCGCGTGGCCGGGTATTGTAATTTGAACTCATGCTCATGCCATAGGCGCCGGTTGACATAATTGCCAATAAATCTCCATTGATCAAACCAAGCTTGCGATCATGACCCAGAAAATCACCTGTTTCACAAACAGGGCCAACAACTTGATAGTTCTTGATTTCCTCATTGCTTCTGGCGACTGGAAGAATCTCATGATAGGCATCATAGAGTGCTGGGCGCATTAAATCATTCATTGCTGCATCGACAATAGCGAAGTTTCGCGCGGGTGTATGCTTCAGGTATTCGATTCGAGTCAGTAGGATGCCTGAGTTACCCACGAGTGAGCGGCCTGGTTCAATTAAAAGACGTTGTTTGACTTGTTGTGTACTAGCACACAGCGCGGAAACATAATCCTTAATCGACGGTGGTGTTTCACTGGTATAGCGAATGCCTAAGCCACCTCCTAAATCCAGGTGCTCAATCGCTAAGCCCTGCGACTGCAGGGCGTCGAGTAAATTAAGCATTTTGTTACTTGCTTGCATGAATGGTTCAAGTTCTGTCAGTTGCGAGCCAATGTGACAATCTAATCCGATAAAACGGATGTGGGTATACTGGTGAGCGGATTGATAAATTTTTTCAGCTTCGTTGGCCGGAATACCAAATTTATTTTCTTTAAGACCGGTAGAGATGTAAGGATGGGTTTTTGCATCTACATTTGGGTTTACGCGTAAGCTAACCGGTGCAATTTTGCCCATGTCTTTTGCGGTCTGATTTAAAGTAATTAACTCCGCTTCAGATTCCACATTAAAACATAGAATATTGGCATCCAGTGCCAGGCGCATCTCATCAATATTCTTACCAACCCCGGAAAAAACTGTTTTCTTTGGATCTCCGCCTGCTTTCATAACCCGAAGCAGTTCTCCGCCTGATACGATATCGAAGCCGCTACCAAGCCGTGCCAATAGATTGAGTATGGCAATGTTAGAATTGGCTTTTACTGCGTAACAAATTAAATGATTCCGGCCAGAAAAAGCAGAATCAAATTCCAGATATGCTTTGGTTAAGGCAGATCGTGAGTAGACATAGCATGGCGTGCCAAATTCATCCGCAATCTGTTTTAACGGCACAGATTCGACATAGAGCTCATTGTCATGGTAGACAAATTCAGAAAATCCGCTCATTTCTTTTCAATTTCAACGGATGATGCACGATTGGCATCATCCGTTTTTGGAAGATAAAGTGGTCCTTTAAGACCACAAGCACTGAGTAGGTAGACTGAAAGCAGTATGATAAACAATGAACGCATAAGAAAATCCCTGAAGCAATAAATTTACGGGATACTAACATAAGAGAATAATAAATTAATCAAACTCGTGATTAATTTTGGCGGTAGGCGCTAGCAGGCTGTTGAAAAACGTATTCGAGGCAGCCGATGCAAGGCAAAAACAGGCGAAAAAGCGCAGTTTATGCACAATAAATGAGCATTTTGAGCCTGTTTTTAACACCGCAGCGGCAACGCAGATAGTTTTTCAACGGCCTGCTAAGGCTTAACGTTGGATAATTCGGCGGTCAGCCAATCAACCAATTCATCAATTAACTGATTGCTTGCCGAGCTTAAAGCGGATACGGCGCCTGCTGCATCTGCAGTAGGCGTTTTTTCAGCTATGCTGAGATCTTTCTGGGCTAGTAGCTTGCGCGTATTGCGTTCAACTAGGCTGGCACGCAAACCAATGACAATATGGCTTGCATCCGCCGCATCGAATAGCTGCGTAAATTCTTCCAATTCAATATGTAAAGCATAATCAGCTTTCGCTGTGCTGTTGTCTTTTATGACCTGCTCGCTGGTACTGGCAACGATGCGGTTGCGTATCTGCTGAGTAAGCAAGGCAGCGGGTGCTGCTATCCAACGGCTGCTGGCATATGTATAGGACTGCGTGGGATTTTGATACAGCAACCGATAATGGATTGCATTGTTATCCAGCCATGATGGCGCTGCTGCATCGGCAATCAGCAAGCTCTTTCGATGCTGTAGTGATTGCTGCGATATCAGTTTGGTAGTCTGCGCATGTTGAATACCGAAATCATAAATAGAAACCTGGGGTTGTGATTTATTAAATGCCACGCAACCTGTGAGCAGGAAAGTGCTAAGAATTAATAATAGAGCAATTTTTGTCATTGAATATTGCCTGCAGGAGGGGTAAAACCGGCTTCTCCAGGGCCAGGTAATGATGGAGGACGGCCAAATAATAAGCTTTGCGGATTTTCTTCCAATTGATGCAATACTTTGTCTAAATTATTTGAATTACGTGCAATACTGTTACTCACTTTCCGCAATTCAGGAATCGTGATTGCCAATTCCTGTGTGCTATTCGACAGACTGTCAAAGATACCTTCTTTCTGATTGATTTTTGCCACAGTGATATTAATTTCACCTAATAGTTGATCCAAATGCTTAACCAGAGTAGCGGATTCAGTTGTAAGTTCGGTGAAAGATACTAATACAGGTTGTAATCGGCCGGCAATACCATCAAAATTTCTAGTAGCTTTTTCGATATTCTGTAGAATTTGCGAGACATGTATTTGATTCTGATCGTCCAGCAATCGATGTAATTTTAATACCAATTGATTCACATTACTGAGCAAGTCTTGGCCCGATCCAGTCACCTCATCGAGTAATGAACGGCGCATTGGGATTTGTGCGTCGCTCGGTAATTGTTCATTACCAATGCCATCATCGTTGAGTTGTATATAAGCCAATCCAGTGACACCTTGATAGCCCAGTTGTGCATAGATAGTGTTCTGAAGCCTAACATTCTCATCGACTGAGATCTGAATCAGAATCTGATGCGGATTATCCGGATCAAATTCGATATTTTCAACCTTGCCAATATTAACGCCGCGATAATGGACAGCGGATTGCGGGTTGAGCCCGCTCACAGATTCTTTAGTTACCACGAGATAAGAATTGCGTTGGATATTGTTACCACTGAACCATACTGCGACTAACGTCACTGTGATACTCAGGAAAATAACAAATATGCCAGCTACGAGGGCATGGGCGCGGTTTTCCATATTTGCTCCGGATAATTTTTTTGATCAGTCTTATGTCGCATGCTTTTAAAGAAACTGGTAGTAAACGGGTGCTGAAAGTTGCATACTTCATCTAAGGTGCCCGTCACAATAATCTGTTGATCAGCCAGGACTGCAATCCGATCGGATAATGGTATCAGTGTATCAAGATCATGTGTCACCATGACAATGGTTAAATCCATTTCACTGCGTAATGCAAGCACCAGTTCTACAAAACTTTCACTTAATTCCGGGTCCAATCCGGCAGTGGGCTCATCGAGAAATAATAGTTCAGGATCCAAAGCCAAGGCTCGTGCTAAAGCGATACGTTTGATCATTCCCCCGGATAGGGCGGCGGGCATTTTATTCGCATGTTCAGGTCCGATGGCCACCATATCTAATTTAATCATAACCAAATCACGAATCATTTCCTCGCTAAGGGTGTGTAATTCACGTAACGGTAAAGCAATATTATCAAACACAGATAATGCACTAAATAATGCGCCTTGCTGAAAAAGCACACCGGAACGGCTTCGTATTTTCTTTCTCTGCCGATTAAAGCCGAGATCTTTCCGGGATCTACCAAAAATTTTAACACTGCCTTGGGATGGTTGTTCCAGGCCAAGCATTTGGCGCAGCAATGTCGTTTTTCCGCTACCCGAGCCTCCGATCAACGTCAGTACTTCCCCACGTAAAACACATAAATTGATATCTTGATGGACAACAAGATTACCAAAGCGGGTGTATAGCGATTCAATTTCAATGATGCATTCCGGATTTGTCATTTTTCTAGGAAAGTCCGACATCAGAAAATATAATTGCAAAAATCGCATCGATAATAATGACCACTGTAATAGCTGTCACAACAGAAGAAGTGGTGCCTTCTCCCAGGCTTTCCGTGTTGGGTTTGATCCTTAAACCAAAATGACATGCAATCAGCGCAATGACCATGCCGCATACAACCCCTTTCCCCAGTCCTAGCCACAGGTTGGCTATGGGTACCGAATCCGGTAATGCGGTCAGAAAATATTGATAGTTTAAACCTAACTGTAACTCTGCCGCGACCATGCCACCCAGCAAGGCGATCGCACTGGTCCACAAAACCAGCAACGGCATTGCAATGCCGAGGCCAAGCACTTTAGGTAATATCAGGCGCTGACTATGCGAGATCCCCATAACCGTCAAAGCATCCAATTCCTGAGTCACGCGCATGACACCGAGCTGTGCCGTCATAGATGAACCGGAACGGCCGGCTACCAGAATTGCCGCCAGCATTGGGCCCAATTCACGGATGATGCTAATACCCAATATATTGATAATGAAAATATCTGCGCCAAATAACTGTAATTGTTTGGAAGAGAGATAGCTGATTACGATACCAATCAGAAATCCGACCAAAGCTGTGATACCCAACGCTTGTGCGCCGGTGCGATATAAGTTTGCGGAAATTTCACGCCATGGAATATAAATAGGATGCCGGATTAAGTAAGTAACATCAATCAGCAACTGGCCAATCAATATAATCAGGCCCAGGGTATGTTGCCATAAAAGTAGCGCTAACCCGCCTAAAGTTGTTATAGGCCATAGCAAATCTCTCTGCTTGCCTTCCGGTTGGAGATCAGGCAGATTTTCCAACCGTTTAAACATTTTTTCATGTTCAGGACGCAATTGTAAATGTTCAGGTCGTCGTGCTTTCCAGATGCGCCATAACATGGCTGTACCCGCAGTATCCATTTGCTGAATGCCCGTTAAATCCCAATAAAGATTCTTATTTCCGGCTTGCTGGGCCAGTTCGCTAGCTAATGGTTCCCAAATGCGTTCCAGCGCCGTTAAAGTGTAATTACCCGTCAGGCTAATATGTGGATAGCCCTGTTTAGTACAAAGTTGATACCACTGGTTCATCGTTTTCTGAGAATGGCTGGTGTGTGTCGAATTTGGCTTGGTCTGATTCATGGAAACGCTAACTAACTATGTTGATAACCAATAGCGGTCAATTATTCACTATGCCGGGTTCCCGCTAGCCTGATTATGCGGACCGTGATCTGCAGGGACAAGAAGAAACTATTGTATAGGGTTATTGTGAAACAGATTGCGCTGAATATTAGTCTTCAAGCAAGAGAACGTGTTTATTTTACCTGAGCCATTTCAGAGCGCGCTAATGCCGGATTGTCCGCAAAGTATTTTTTAATGCCTAGATACATCGCATCGGCCATTTTGTCTTGGTAGCTTTTACTGCGTAACTTCTCTTCTTCTTTGGGATTGCTGAGAAAAGCTGTCTCCACCAGAATGGAAGGGATGTCAGGGGATTTAAGTACGGCAAAACCGGCTTGTTCGACATTTCTTTTATGTAAATGGTTAATGCCACCCAATTGTGTCAGAACATATTCAGCCAATTTGACACTGTCATTAATCGTTGCACTGAGTGACAGATCCAGCAGCAATTCTCTAATAGCTTTTGATTTTGACGTGATGTCAATGCCGCTCATCAAATCGTTATCGACACTGTTTTCCTTGTTGGCAAGCCAACTGGCCGTGGTTGATGTGGCGCCATGTTCGGATAATGTAAATACCGAGGAGCCGTGTGCGTGCGACCTGGGATTGGCGTCTGCATGTATCGATATAAACAGATCTGCATTGGCGCGCCGGGCGTTAATACGCCGTTGCGGGAGTGAAATATAATAATCGCCGTCACGGGTCAGAACAGCACGCATATTCGGCTCTTTGTCGATGCGCTCTTTAAGCTTTTTGGCAATTGCCAAAGTAATATCTTTCTCGTGGGTGCCTTGGTAACCCACTGCGCCCGGGTCTTTGCCGCCATGACCGGGATCAATCGCCACGATGATAATTCGCGGAACTAAGCTTTTCTGTGGCGTCGTACTGGGTTTGCGGTTTTGTGCTGCTTGAAAGCTGCCGGGTTGCTTGGCTTGATTGAGCTGCGGTTTGGGTGAGTGCGGGCGAATAAGCTGCGCCGGATTTGTTTTTTGCTTATTGCTGTTTTGTACCAGCGTGGCAACCAATTCATCCAGAACATCGTTCTCGAAATCAGCGGTAGCGACGGGATTAATGCGGGCATTCAAATCGGCTTTGGCGGCTTTATCCGGATGATAAATGTCCAATACCAACCGGTGCGCAAAATTTTCCTTGGGTTCAATTACAAATGTGCGTGGCACAACGTTTGATTTTAGATCGAATACCAGCCGGATAACATGGGGAGTAAACTGACCGACACGAATTTTCTGCACAAAAGGGTCGATGGCATCGACTTTCTGAGGTAGTGTGGCAAGCGCCTGAGAAAGCTTGGTGCGACTTAAATCGATAACAACGCGATGCGGATTCTCCAGCATACTTAACTCATAATCAAGCGGCTGATTGGATTCCAAGGTGATACGAGTGTAGTCGGGTGTTAATCCAACGCGCACCGATTGAACGGTGGTGTCCGCAGCCAGAGCAGATTGGCTTAGAAATAGAAAGATCAGAATAAAGCATGTCAAAAAGACATATTCTATGGAAGCAAGCCTGCTGCACTTAAAATATGCGATCACACTGTTTTCTGATTTTTCCACTGTATCAAGCATTGTTTTCCTATTTCTGTGCCAGCCCGGATTTCAATACTGCGGCCGGTTTCAAGAATGCTGAAGAAGAGCTGTAGATCAGCTTTTGGCAACAAATCACCGGCTTTTTCAGGCCATTCCACCACACAAATTGAGTCTGAATTAAAATATTCGCGGAAGCCTGCTTCTTCCCATTCGAGGTAATCATTGAATCGATAAAAATCAAAGTGATACAAGTATAACTTAGAAATTTTATAGATTTCAACTAAATTATAAGTAGGACTTTTGACTACATGATGATAATCGAAGCCGTGTAAAATACCGCGCGTGAGCGTTGTTTTCCCTGCCCCGAGGTTGCCAAACAAATAAATAGTCATTCCGGCATGCAAGGTGGCAGCCATTTTTTTACCCAGAGCTAGCGTCGCTGCTTCGTCAGCAAGATCAAATGTCAAGCTCTGTACGGTTTCAGAATCTGTAGAATGCGCGTTATGCAAGAGAATATCTCAACAAATAAATTACCGGATTATGCCGCCTTAGCGGTTGCCATCAAAGTATGGGGCAAAGAACTCGGGTTTCACGATATCCGTATTGCCGACGCGCTTGCAAATATGGCAACGGTGGAGTCCGGTTTATTCCATTGGCTGGAGCAAGGATATCATGGCGACATGGATTATATGGCGAAACATGGCACCAAGCGTACCCGGCCTGCCGAACTTGAGCCTGGAACACAGCGGATTATTTCCGTATACATGAATTATGCGCCGCCTTCTGCCAAAAATAGCTGGGATGTGATCAATACAGGTGAGCAGGCATTTATTTCGCGGTATGCGTTGGGGCGCGATTACCATAAGGTAATTCGTGCGCGGCTGCAAAAGCTAGCCGATAAAATGACCGCTGAGGCGGGGCCGTTCAACTACCGGGTTTTTTCCGACAGCGCGCCGGTGATGGAAGTGGCCTGGGCGCAGAAAGCCGGGCTGGGTTGGCGCGGCAAACATACTTTGTTGCTGTCGCGCCAAGCGGGTTCGATGTTTTTCCTCGGAGAAATGTATGTGGACTTGCCACTACCTGTTGACGATGAAACCGGAAATTATTGCGGTAGTTGTTCCAAATGTATCGATATTTGTCCCACGCAAGCGATTGTCGCGCCGTATCAGGTCGACGCGCGGCGATGTATTTCTTATCTGACGATTGAGTTAAAAGACAGCATACCGGAAGCGTTACGTCCCTTGATTGGCAATCGCATTTACGGATGCGATGATTGCCAATTGGTATGCCCGTGGAATAAATTCGCCCAAATCACCAATGAAAACGATTTTCATGTGCGCAATGGCATGGACGATGTGTCGCTGGTTGAATTATTCGGTTGGGATCAGGAAACATTCGATACGAAACTGGCAGGCACACCGATTCGCCGCATTGGTTATCCGCAATGGTTGCGCAATATCGCCGTCGGTTTGGGCAACGCGCCATACTCGAACGAAATTGTTAAGGCACTACAAGCCCGATTGGATGATGCTTCCGCCTTAGTGCGCGAGCATGTGCAATGGGCGCTGCAGCAACAGAACGAGAAGAGAACAACAACGAAGGAAACTAACAATGAATAAACGATCGGTTATCGGTACCCCGCTGAGTCCGTCAGCCATCAAAGTCATGCTGCTGGGCAGCGGCGAGTTGGGTAAGGAAGTCATTATTGCGTTGCAACGTCTGGGTGTCGAAACCATTGCGGTGGATCGTTATGCCGATGCACCGGGACATCAGGTAGCACATCGTGCGCATGTGATCAATATGGCCGATGGACAAGCATTGCGTGCACTAATCGAACAGGAACGCCCCGACATTATCGTGCCGGAAATCGAGGCGATTGCGACCGATATGCTGGTTGAAATCGAGCAAGCCGGAATTGCAACGGTGATTCCAACAGCCCGTGCTGCCAAATTAACGATGAACCGTGAGGGAATTCGCTGTCTGGCGGCGGAAACGCTCGGCTTGCCGACATCGCCGTATGCCTTTGCCAACAGCCTGGATGAATTGCGCGCCGCGATTGATGGCAAAATCGGCTATCCCTGTATCGTCAAACCGGTCATGTCGTCATCTGGAAAAGGGCAATCGCGCATCAATCACGCCGGGGAAGTGGAAGCGGCGTGGGATTATGCCGCGAGCGGCAGCCGCGTCAATCAAGGCCGGGTAATTGTCGAAGGCGTGGTTCATTTTGATTATGAGATCACGCAATTGACGGTGTGTGCGCTGGATGCCAACGGTGACGTTCAAACACATTTCTGCGAACCGGTCGGGCATGTGCAGGTGCATGGTGATTATGTCGAAAGCTGGCAACCGCAAGCGATGTCTCTTGTGGCACTGGAACGCGCACGAGAAATCGCCCGGGAAATTACCGGTAATCTGGGTGGCCTCGGCATATTCGGCGTGGAATTGTTTATCCAAGGCGACGAAGTCTGGTTCAGCGAAGTCAGCCCGCGGCCGCATGATACCGGCATGGTAACGATGTGCAGCCAGAAACAGAGCGAATTCGATTTGCATGCACGCGCCATATTGGGATTGCCGGTGGATACTTCCCTGCTGGCGCCAGGTGCCAGCGCAGTGATTTACGGACAACTCGAAGCCAAGGGCATTGCATTTACTGGTATCGCTGATGCGCTCAGCGTGCCGCAAAGCGATTTACGTTTGTTTGGCAAACCAGAGTCGTTCAAGCGCCGGCGTATGGGGGTTGCGCTGGCCAATGGTGCGGATACAGATGAAGCGCGGAGCCGTGCTAAACTTGCTGCTAGCCGGATCAAACCCATTCAAGAATAACAAATCAAACAACAATTTAATAAAGGAAAATCATGACAATCGAACAACTCAACACGCAATTCGGTATCGCAGGTCAAGTGGAATTTATCGCAGGCAACGGCGGACTGCCGATGATTCAAATAAAAACCGCCAAAGCCAAGGCGCTGATCTCTATTCATGCCGGCCAGGTGTTGTCGTATCAGCCTGCCGGTGAACCGGAAGACGTGATGTTTTTGAGCGCGAAAGCGTATTACCAAGATGGCAAAGCCATCAAGGGTGGGGCCCCAATTTGCTGGCCGTGGTTCGGTGCCGATCCGGAAGGTAAAGGCCGTCCTGGGCACGGTTTTGTGCGCAACCGCGGCTGGAATGTGGTAGCCACCGAAGCGTTGAGTAATGGCGATATCAAAGTTACAGTCGGACTGGACGATACGCCAGAAACGCAAGCCATCTGGCCGCATGCGTTCAGCCTACGGCAGGAAATCGTCATCGGCGACACCTCGAACCTGTCATTGATCACGCGCAACACCGGCAAGGAAAAGTTCACCATTACGCAAGCGTTTCACACCTATTTCAAGGTCGGCGACATTACCCGCGCGAAAGTAGTTGGACTGACCGGTTGCGAGTATCTCGACAAAGCCGGTGGCGGTAGCGTACAAAAACATCAAACAGGTGACGTGACCATCGATGCCGAAGTCGACCGTATCTATCTAAATGTCGGCAATACCTTGACCATTGACGACGGCGCATATAATCGCCGCATTCAGATCACCTCGCAAGGCAGCAAAACCGCCGTGGTATGGAATCCATGGGAAAAAATCGCCAGAGATATGGCGGATTTGGAAGACGACGATTACAAACGTTTGCTGTGCGTCGAAACCACCAATGCCGCGGACGATGTTCGCGAAGTTGCGCCGGGTGGAGAATGCCGATTGGTGGCTAATTATCGGGTGATGCAAGGTTGATTGGTTGATAATGGGATGTTAATAACGCAATGATATTACAGTGAATTGAAAGGTTGTTTGTTTTTATGAATGAGAGACGTCAAGACCTGATGCCTTGGGTTCTTGACGCCTCTGGGTGTGGAGCTTTTGGTTCTGCACCCTGGGAGATATGCTAAGACTAAGATTGATTACTAATTTGGTTAAACATTACCCAATTCATCTTTGATTGATCAAAATTAAGAGGTTCGAAAAATACAGCTTTTTCAAAAAATGCATTCTGAAATTTTGCACCTTCCAGAATTGCTTCTTCAAAATAAGCATTAAATATGCGTTCGTCTACAGAGTATTTTTCAGAAAATGGATTATCGGTGCAGATAACAACATTTTCGAATGTTGCTCCAGTGAAGTCTACATCTTTAAGATTTGTTTTATAAAAAAGAACTCGTCCAAGATTTGTATTTCGAAAATCAGATTGAGTTAGACGGGTCAATTCAAATTTTGTAAGTTTAAAATTCGCATTCCTGAAATCCGATTGACATAATTCAGCGCCTCTAAAATTAGTCGATTCAAGAATAGCGTAACGGAAATTAGCGAAGCAGAAATTAGAACAATTAAAATTTGTAATTTTCAGGTTTGCACCTGAAAAATTTGCCCCTGTACAAATAGAAAAGCTTAAATCAGCTTCAAGCAAATTTATTCCTGAAAAATCAGTGTGATTTTCGTATGGAATGCATTTTAAATTGATTCGTCTCAATGGAATCCAATTCTTGTGAGTGGATATTTTTATGTTGTGGAGAGATTTAAAAAAATCTAATTCTTGAATAAAAATATCGTGTATAGCACTTATGGCATTCGGAATTTGTACTCTTTCGCCTTGATCAATAGAGTGGCGAATTGAACTGAACGCTATATTTGTCTCGCTGGAAGTTAACTTCCAAGAAGAAAGAACGCTACGATAAATTTCCATTGCTGGGCGAATAAATCGCTCGCCATATTCACCTTTCAAATATGGCAGCAATTGACAAATTGCAGCCGTTTGCAGAGATTTTTTCTCGTTATCATCAGTTGCCCATTGTTCCAATTGATGAAAATCTGACTGTCGAATATTTTCTTCAACGTGCTCTTGGTCTCGTTTCTTATCGGCATTGCGAAATATCCAAATAAAATAAGCAATGGGCGCAGCAATCACCATTGTAACGGGCGCACTGAGCCATGAAATATTAGCCAGATGTTTATCATCAATAAAATGAATAATTTCTTCATAGAAACAAAGAAGAAGTGACATTTCAATGAAAGCAACAAAAGCTATTATCAATACGCGATTTCTCAGAATTCTTGTCAACATATCAACCTAATAACAAACCAAAAGGAACCAAGGTGTCAGATCTTGACATCACTCATTCATGAAGATGAACAGCTTTTTGTTTCGTCTGCCGGTCATGGGCGATGTTCTCGTATCCACTCCATGAGCGCTTCATCCATGCGTGTTTGCCAGCCGCTGCCGGTAGCGCGGAACGATTCGACCACTTCGCGCGATAAACGGATAGTGATCCGTTCTTTGGTTACAGCGGCGCGCGGACGGCCTACTCGTTTCAATTTCGCAAACTCGGCATCGGTCAGCGGTAAAGCATCCGGATCGGACATCGCGGCTGCGGTGATGGTTGCATCTTCTTCCGGTGTCGGCAGATATACTTTTTTGCCTGATTTAGTTTTGAGATACAAAGCGTTTAACCTCTCTAGCATTTGCCTTACGCAGGCTAATAATGCGGCGATAATCGCCGCGGTCGGTGAATACCACATAAAATAAGCGTGTTTCCATGAGCGCGAGGGCGATGATGCGTACTTCATCGTATTCCATGCGCATATCCTGCCACAATTGAGCGGATCCCCAGTCAAGTTCAGAAGCCAGCGCCATCGATACGCCATGTTTGGCGATATTGACAGCATCTTTGGCGGGATCGAATGTGATTTTCACCTACATAATTGTGCATACAAAAATAACCTTGATCAAGTTATTTTTGTATGCACGGCAAGGGATCACGTCTTGACATGACGGTCATGCAATGACTGAAACATCAAACTGGAATCCTAGTCAATCAGATCCTTTCTCAATTTGCGGACAAACTCAGTGCCCGGGTGTTTCGACATGCAGTTTCAATCCGAGCGCCTTAATGACTTTCAGAATCGTGGAGAAGCTGGGGTTGCCGTCTCCGGATAAAGCTTTGTAAAGGCTTTCTCTGCCAAGTCCGGTATCGTGCGCAAGCTGCGTCATGCCGCGCGCACGGGCTATGTTTCCAAGCGCTTTGGCGATAAAAGCGGCATCATCGCCAGCTTCGTCCAGACAGGCTTCGAGGTAAAGTGCTATGTCTTCATTAGTTTTGAGGTGTTCGGCACTATTCCAGCGTCGCAATTTGATTTTATCCATTAGTTATTCCTTAATATTGCGCGCCAATCCGAGCGCTGTTTCTATATCCCGCTGCTGGGTCGATTTGTCTCCACCGGGCAGCAACAAAAATATTTTCATGCCGGCTTGTTTGTAATACACACGATATCCGGCGCCAACATGAATGCGCATTTCGGATACGCCTTCTCCAACCGGGCTGCAATCGCCAAAATTGCCATCTTCCGCCCGGTCGATTCGTGCCTGAATCCGCGCTTTGGCTGTTCGATCCTCTATTCATCGAACCATTTATCGAAAATTTCTGTGGTTTGAATCGTATTCATCGGCAAGATTGTATCCCAATTTATACAGAAAACAAATCATTGGTATCAATGACTGAAACATCAAACTGGAAGCTTAATCAATCAGATTCTTTTCCAGAATTTCTTCTGTTTGGCGAGTCATGAGGTTGCTGATCCAAGTTAGGTAGTGCTACAGTTTTTCATGGCTTATTGAGACATGCTCGGCTGCACAGAATAAGTCGCTACGATTTATTCCGGCGGTATAGCGCTGCCAGTCAAAATAAGGCCCCGGATCGGTTTTTCGATCCGGGGCAATATCCGAATGCCCGGCGATATCCTGGATCGGATAGTGATCGCATAAGCACTGTGTTAATGTAATCAGTGTCGTATATTGCGCGTCGGTAAATGGTGTGGTGTCGCTGCCTTCCACTTCAATGCCAATCGAAAAATCATTGCAGCGATCTTTACCTTGCCAATTGGATACACCGGCATGCCAGGCTCGATCATGACAGGACACAAACTGAATCGCCGTGCCATCCCGGCGAATGAAAAAATGCGCGGATACTTTGAGTTCTTGCAAGGATTGATAATACGGGTGCGCGTGCGGGTCGATTTGATTGGTAAACAATTCAATCACGCCATTGCCGTCAAATTCGTTCGGCGGAAGGCTGATATTATGGATTATCAATAAGCTGATTTCCGTGCCCGCCGGGCGTTCATCACAATTGGGTGAGGCGATAAATTGAGCGGTATGCAGCAAACCGGCAGTATCAATGGGCATGATAGAATGGAATGATAATTGAATGTCCGTGCATGGTAGCTTACCTGAACAAAACTTGAAAACCGGAATCGCATGAACCAAGGCAAATTCATTACGCTGGAAGGCATTGACGGCGCGGGCAAATCGACCCAGCTTGCCTGGATTGTCGAACTGTTGCAGCGTGCGGGATTGAACGCTGTTGTTACGCGGGAACCGGGCGGGACACCGTTAGGCGAACAACTACGTACTTTGTTGCTGGATAAGTCCATCACGATGCATCCTGAGGCAGAAGCATTGTTAATGTTTGCCGCACGCCGTGAGCATTTGGACAAAGTAATTTTGCCTGCGTTGGCGCAAGGCCAATGGGTGATATCCGATCGTTTTACCGATGCCAGTTTTGCCTATCAGAGCGGAGGCAGGGGGTTGGATAGTGGTAAATTGGCGATTTTGGAGCAATGGGTGCAAGGCACGTTGCAACCCAATTTGACACTGTATTTCGACGTGCCGGTGGAAGTAGGACAGCAGCGTATCAGTCAAATCAAGAACGTGGACCGGTTTGAAAAAGAACAAGCCGATTTCTTCCAGCGCGTGCGTGCCGCTTATCTGGACAGAGCCAAACAATTCCCTGAACGGATCAAGCGCATCGACAGCAGTCAGTCTTTGGCTGAAGTCAAAGCTGCGGTTGAACGAACATTACAATGCGTGCTGAATCATGGCTGATATTTTTATCTGGCAGCAGGAAATCTGGCGGAAATTGACGCAAAACCGTGAATTTCGCGGACATGCCTTATTGCTCAAAGGAAAAAATGGAATCGGAAAATATGATTTTGCGCGTCAACTGGCAAAATCCTTGTTATGCACTGCGCCGACTGCAACGCATAAAGCGTGCGGGGAATGTTTAAGCTGCGGATGGTTTGAGCAAAGCAGTCACCCGAATTTTTATCCGGTCATGCCGGAAGCGTTAACAGTTAATCCAGGCGAGACTAGCGAGAAAGAGGAGGCTGAGGAAAAATCCGGCAGCGCTGCGACCAAGAAAACCGCCAGTCAGCAAATCGGTGTCGATCAGATCCGTAAACTGACCGATTTTGTTTATATGACCGGGCATCAAAACGGTTACAAAGTTATCCTGATTTATCCGGCTGAGGCGATGAATACGGCATCCGCCAATGCGCTGTTAAAGAAACTCGAGGAGCCACCGGAGCATGTTTTGTTTATTCTGGTCACGCATCAAGCGCAACGTTTGTTGCCGACGATACGCAGCCGCTGCCAGCAAATCGCCATGCCGGTTCCCGATGTTGAAACATCAGTGGCATGGTTAAAACAGCAGGCGGTCAGTGATCCTGAAGCTTGCCTGGCAGCCGCCAGTTATTCTCCATTACAGGCTTTGTTGTTGGATAAAGGGGAACATGCGGCGCACTATGAGCAATTCATCCAGCAAATCGGTCACCCCTATCAACTGGATCCGCTTTCTCTGGCCGCTGCTTTGCAGCAAACGAATCTCTCTGTCGTCGTCAATTGGCTGCAAAAGTGGTGCTATGACCTGGTCAGTTACCGCACCACCGGAAAAATCCGCTACTACATAAACCAGTTGACTCCCATTAAAGCAGTAAGCGGACAGATTGATTTACTGGAATGTATTACTTTTACCCGGGCTTTAAATACCAAGCAGCAATTGTCGCACCATCCGCTGAATCCCCGGTTGTTCCTGGAAGAAATGTTCATCGACTATGCAGCGATGCTGCGTAATCAATAATTACTTCTTCTCAAACGTATCATCCGCTTTCAAGACTTTCAGCGCCGCGCTGGCGCACACTTCATCAAACTCAATCCCCGGTGCGCCGCCGACACCGATGCCGCCGACCACTTCACCGCCAATTTTGATCGGGAAACCGCCACCCAATAACAGAATGTTTTCATTTAAGCGGGTCAAACTTTGCAATTCCGGTTTTTGCGTGACCAGCACGGCATATTTATGCGTCGAATCGCGCAGGCTGTTGGCAGTGTAGGCCTTGCGGCGGCTGCTATCTAATGTGTGCGGCCCGGCGCCATCGGCTTTCAGTTGCACCTTGAGTAATCCGGATTGGTCAACAATCGCTACACTGACTTTGAAGCCATCGTCATGGCATTTTTTGATTGCCGCCATTGCCGCCTGGGTTGATAATTCCAAAGATAAAACCTTTTGTGTCGGAAAATCCTGCGCGAAAGCGGGAATGGATAATGCCCAGAGTGATAGCGTTGAAACACCGATTGCAAATTGTTTAAGTTTGTTTGTCATGATTAAGTCCTTTGGGTCAATTTTTAGGGATATATAATAAGACACGCAGTGAGATTATCACTACTTTCAAGTCAAGGTGACAACATGATTATAAAAACGATCGATTATCAGGATGGTGATACACAACTCGAAGGCTACCTGGCCTATCACGAAACCGGCACACCCAAACCCGCCGTGCTGGTGTCGCACGACTGGAGCGGGCGGCGCGAATTGGCGTGCAAAGGCGTGGAGAGAGCCGCCGATATGGGCTATGTGGGTTTTGCCTTGGATATGTACGGCAAAGGCATATTTGGCGCCGATGGCGATGCGGAAAAGAACGGTGCGCTGATGGCGCCGTTTGCGCAAGATCGTGCCTTATTGCGCCGCAGAATTAATGCCGCACTACACGCCGTGCGGCAACTGCCGCAAGTCGATGCGACCCGGGTTGCCGCAATGGGTTACTGCTTTGGCGGCCTATGCGTTCTGGAACTGGCGCGATCCGGCGCGGGTGTCAAAGGCGTGATCAGTATCCACGGCATTTTTTCCCCCGGCAACGTCGCCAATGAGCCAATAACTGCCAAAGTGCTGTGCCTGCACGGCCACGACGACCCGATGGTGCCGCCCGAGCAAGTGCTTGCGTTTGAAACCGAAATGACCCAAGCTCATGTGGATTGGCAAGTGCATGTCTATGGCGGCACGATGCACGCTTTCACCAACCCGAAAGCCAATAATCCGAGTTTTGGCACGGTGTACAAAGAAGTGGCTGCGAATAGGGCATACCGGTCGATTGCGGATTTTTTGAGGGAAGTGTTTGTGTAAAACTTCGGTGGTTTAGAAAGATTTTTCGCTACGCTTGAACCGGTTCAAAACGCTGAATCCGGTTTAATGCATCGCCCAAGCTGGCGCGCGCAATTGCCATGTCGTAATCAGTTTGCAACCCCATCCAGAATTCCGCGCGGGTGCCGAAAAATCGTGCCAGCCGAAGCGCAGTATCGACGCTGATCGCGCGACGTTCCCGCACAATATCGTTAATGCGCGGCGCGGGAACCTGCAAGGCTAGAGAAAGCGCGTGGGGTGTTATTTTCAGCGGAATAAGAAACTCTTCGCGTAGAATTTCCCCTGGATGAATCGGCTGCAATTTCTCGCCACTAGCGATATCACTGAAATCCATGTCATGTACATCTTCGATACGAATGGTCATGAGAAACTCCTTAATGGTAATCAACAATTTCAACATCATAGGCATCACCTGCTTCAAATCTGAAGCAAATGCGCCACTGATCATTAATCCGGATGCTCCACAATTCATCCCGGTTCCCCGACAGCTTTTCTATTCTGTTTCCCGGCGGTACGCGAAGTTCCTCTACAGAGGAAATATGGTGCAATTGCGCCAATTTCCTGCGAGCGGCCTGGAGAATATTGGGTGGTAAGCGCCGTACTCTTTCATTAGCAAACACCGCAGCGGTTTCTTTGGTGGCGAATGTTTTAATCATTTGGAAATAATATAACGCATGACGTTAAATATCAATTGTCCTATACGGCTTTAAAAATCATGCGCGCAATAAATTTTTTAAGCCTTCGGCCTGACCGTCTCGCTCCGTCTCGACTGTCTGTCTACAAGCTTCTTGCCTGCTTTTTCAATTTAGGATCAGGCGAAACCCGAAGTCGTCGACGCGGCCGTCAGGCATATACCCGAGGCGGTCAGCGGAGCGCGCGTACCCTGCGCCGCTGCTTCAGGAACCACCGCGCAGTACACGGGAAGTACCGTCGTCAGGACCAGAAGGATCAGTCACGGCTTGTTTAGGGTATACTTTCTCATACCAGTCTGTGCACCATTCCCACACATTGCCATGCATCTCAAATAGTCCCCACGGATTCGGTGGCAGCGATTTTACTGGTACAGTTTTCTGCCGATACTGGCCATTCTTACTTCCTGCATAGGGATGCTCACCATGATAGTTGACATGCTCGGGTGTGATATTTTCACCAAACGAGAAGGGTGTTTGAGTCCCCGCGCGGCAAGAGTATTCCCATTGTGCTTCCGTCGGTAACCGTGCATGTAAATCCGGAAATAGTGTATTCAACTTGCGATTCCCCGTGGTTTTGCCACGGGGAGCATTATAGTTTGTGTTTTTGAAGTCAGCGTAGCGCGCCGTTTTTGGTTTTCTGCACCTATCCCCGCGGTCTTGCCGCGGGGATAGGTGCAGGGCGCGCGGAGCTAATTTATTTCAGCAAAGTTTGCTTGGATTGGGGGAAAACAAATTTGCTGTGCCAAAAATACTGTGCTGAGTTGATGTTCATATTACAACCAACTGATACCAATCGGTTATCCAAATACTGTTGTAAAAATTATTACTCGAGCAGAAGAAATTGCAAAAATTTGCAGCTTTGTAATAATTTGTGGTGTACCATTAGTGCCGTAGTTATCTGTGCTAGACACTATATATAGTGGTTTTGAGAGAAAAATGATAGCCTATTGAATCAATGGAAATTTATTTTTTCTCGCGTGAATAATCAGTCAGGAGGGATCATCGATGCAGCTTACGACAGAACATACCAACCTCAAACCTGTTTCCGGAAGTCAAAGTTTTACCGATTCCAGTAACCAAAATTCCCGTTTTTCCCAATATAGAGTCATCCGCCGTAATGGCGCGGTGGTGGCTTTTGAGCCGGGTAAAATTACGGTTGCGATGACCAAAGCATTTATCGCGATCGATGGGGGTCAGGGTGCGGCGTCGGTCAGGGTGCGCGAGGTGGTTGCGGGTTTGACCAATGATGTCGTGGGCGCATTGCTCCGCCGCCAGCCGGATAGCGGTACTTTCCATATTGAAGATATTCAGGATCAGGTTGAGCTGGCTTTGATGCGCTCGGGCGAACACGATGTGGCGCGTGCTTATGTGCTGTATCGTGAAGACCGTGCGCGTGAAAGAGCCAAGCTCAAACAGAAATCCGCCGCCGAAGTGGCGGCAGAAACACTGTATGTTGTGGATAACGGACAAAGAGTGCCATTGGATATGGCCCGATTATCCGCATTGATCGAATCTTCCTGCAGTGGATTGGGAAATACCGTTGATGCTTCGCTGATTCTGAAAGCCACAATCAAAGATTTGTATGACGGCGTGCCGCTGGATGAAGTCAGAAAATCCGTGATTCTGTCGGCGCGCGTTTTGATCGAGAAAGATCCCGCCTATAGTTATGTCACAGCACGATTATTGCTGAATAACATGCGTTATGAAGTGTTGGGCGAGGAAATTTCCCAGCAAATGATGCAAGCGCAGTATAAGGACTATTTTCCGGCTTTCATTAAACGCGGCATTGAGGCCGATCTTCTGGATGAACGGCTGGCGCAATTCGATCTGGCGCGTCTGGCCGAAGTACTCGATGCGGCGCGTGATTTGCAATTTGATTATTTGGGATTGCAGACTCTGTATGACCGGTATTTCCTACACATCAAAGAAAACCGTATTGAATTGCCGCAAGCATTCTTTATGCGCGTGGCAATGGGGCTGGCGCTGAATGAAATTGACCGCGAAGCGCGCGCGATTGAGTTTTATCACGTGTTATCCAGCTTTGATTTCATGAGCTCGACACCGACTTTGTTCAATTCCGGCACTTGCCGCTCGCAATTGTCTTCGTGTTATCTCACCACNNGGCGGATTGGGCAATGACTGGACCGCAGTGCGCGCCATGGGTGCGCGCATCAAAGGCACCAACGGCAAATCGCAGGGTGTTGTGCCTTTCCTTAAAGTAGTATCGGATACGGCGGTCGCGGTGAATCAAGGCGGCAAGCGCAAAGGCGCGGTATGCGCGTATCTGGAATGCTGGCATCTGGATATCGAGGAATTTCTCGAATTGCGCAAAAATACCGGTGACGACCGCCGCCGTACGCACGACATGAATACCGCCACCTGGATTCCCGATTTGTTCATGAAACGGGTGATGGACGGCAGCGACTGGACCTTGTTCTCGCCTTCCGATGTGCCGGATTTACACGAAAAATTCGGCCAGCAGTTTGAGCAAGCGTATTTAGCGTACGAAGCCAAAATCGAGCGTGGCGAGCTGGAGTTGTACAAAAAAATCCCGGCGGTGCAATTGTGGCGCAAGATGTTGAGCATGCTGTTTGAAACAGGGCATCCCTGGATTACTTTTAAAGATCCGTGCAATATCCGCTCGCCGCAGAATCATATCGGGGTGGTTCACAGCTCGAATTTATGTACGGAAATCACCTTGAATACCAATGACAAGGAAATTGCTGTGTGCAATCTCGGTTCGGTGAATCTGGTGGCGCATTTGAAAGACGGCGCGCTGGATCTGGACAAACTGAAACGCACTGTGAGTATTGCGATGCGCATGCTGGATAACGTCATCGATATCAATTTCTACGCAGTCGCCAAAGCCAGAAATGCCAACCTCAAGCACCGGCCGGTCGGATTAGGCATCATGGGATTTCAGGATTGCCTGCATCAACTGGGCATTCCGTATAGTTCTGATGCCGCAGTGGAATTTGCCGATCGTTCGATGGAAGCGGTGGCGTATCAGGCGTATTGGGCTTCCACCGAACTGGCGGAAGAACGCGGTTGCTATAGTTCGTACAAAGGCAGCTTGTGGGATCGCGGCATTCTTCCGCATGACACGCTCGAAATACTGCGGAAAGAGCGCGGCGGTTTTGTCGAAGCGGATTTGTCCACAACGCTGGATTGGGATGCACTCCGTCAGCGCATCAAAAATCATGGCATGCGTAATTCCAATTGCTTGGCGATTGCGCCTACCGCAACCATATCCAATATTATTGGCGTTTCAGCCAGCATTGAGCCGACTTATCAGAATTTGTATGTCAAATCCAATCTATCCGGTGAATTCACGATCACCAATCGATCCTTGGTTGATGATTTGAAGAAGCTCAATCTGTGGGATGAGGTCATGATCGCGGATCTGAAATATTTTGACGGCGCCATTAGCAAAATAGACCGCATTCCGGAGAGTATCCGCACGCTGTATGCCACCGCATTCGAAATGGAACCGTATTGGCTGATCGAAGCCGGTGCGCGGCGGCAAAAGTGGATTGATCAATCGCAATCGCTGAATATTTATATGGCGGGTGTTTCCGGTAAAAAACTGGATGACACGTATAAATTGGCTTGGATTCGTGGCCTAAAGACCACTTATTATTTGCGCTCGATGGGTGCGACAGCCGCTGAGAAATCGACTGTGCGTGCGGGTTCGCTGAATGCAGTGCCTGCCGATGGCGGCATGGCCAAAGTGGCGATGGAAGTATCGGCTGTCGAAATCAAATACTGCGCGATCGATGATGAAAGTTGCGAGTCGTGCCAATAACCGACGAATGAATAAGAAGAAAAGGAAAAGGAGTAAACATGCTGACATTTGAAGACGAACCCGTTAAAGCGCAAGCACCATTACCTATTGATCCATCGTTTCAGGCGGGCACACAGGATTTTGATTTACGGCCGCAAGCGCCGTTGCAGGGACAGGGCAATGCTTCTGGACACGCTAACGCAGCAATTGCCGATGAAGCCGTAGCCGGAAGCGCCAACCGGCGCGTGTCGGTTGAAGACAAGCAAATCATCAATTGCAACGCGGACGTCAATCAACTCGTGCCGTTTAAATACAAATGGGCGTGGGATAAATATCTGGGCGCGTGCGCCAATCACTGGATGCCGCAGGAAATCAGCATGAGCCGCGATATTTCATTGTGGAAAGATCCCAACGGCTTGACCGAGGATGAACGCCGCCTGATCAAACGCAACCTGGGCTTCTTTGTGACAGCGGATTCATTGGCAGCGAATAATATCGTGCTGGGCACTTACCGGCATATTACCAATCCGGAGTGCCGCCAGTATTTGCTGCGCCAAGCATTTGAGGAAGCCATTCACACGCATGCGTATCAATATATTGTCGAATCGCTGGGTCTGGATGAAGGTGAAATCTTCAATGCCTACCATGAAGTGGCTTCTATCCGCGACAAGGACGAATTCCTGATTCCATTTATTGATACGCTGACAGATCCGCATTTCAAAACAGGGACACAAGAAACCGATCAGCAATTACTCAAAAGCCTGATTGTTTTCGCCTGCATTATGGAAGGGTTATTCTTCTATGTCGGTTTTACGCAGATACTTGCGCTCGGCCGGCAAAATAAAATGACCGGTGCGGCTGAGCAATACCAGTATATTCTGCGGGATGAATCGATGCATTGTAACTTCGGTATCGATGTGATCAACCAGATTAAAATGGAAAATCCGCACCTATGGACCAAAGCATTCCGCGATGAAATCAATGAACTGATGCATAAAGCCGTTGCGCTGGAATATCGTTATGCCGAAGACACCATGCCCCGTGGCGTATTGGGTATGAATGCGCCGATGTTCAAGGAATATCTGCGCTACATCGCCAACCGCCGTTGCCAGCAAATCGGTTTGGATATCCTTTACCCGAATGCCAATAATCCGTTCCCGTGGATGTCGGAAATGATCGACTTGAAGAAAGAGAAGAATTTCTTTGAGACGCGGGTGACCGAGTACCAAACGGGGGGGGCGTTGAGTTGGGATTGAGTGTTGTAGCAGTCAGTGCAATCAGTTTATGCGAAATTTTTTAGCGTATATATTACGTTAGGTATCAGAACCAATCAGTTTCAGAGATCTCCCACAAATGTCTACAAATCCGAACCAAGTTCTCTACGACTACATCGCTCATCAAGTTAACCGCGAGGACTCGCTGGTCAACAACAGAATGGGTTGGGTCCTGCAGCTTAACGGTTTCTTGTTTGCGGCTCTGGCGCTGGCAGGAAAGGATATGCCGCTACATCTGTCTATGTTCTTCCAGCTGGCAATTCCCATAGTTGGGCTGATTACGAGTATTGCTGGTTTCATAGGTGTGCGCGCAGCGCATCGACAGCTTGACTACCTCAAGTCTCTGTGGAGCATTCAAGCTTTTCCGGATTGGCCGAGGCCCTTCGGCGATCCTAAGGCCTTCCGCCTTGGGTCATACGCAGCGTTCTGGCCAGCAGCTACGTTGTGCATCTGCTGGTCCACTTTCTTCGTCTATCAACTGTGGACTATTAATGCCTAACCCCATTCGGTCAAGCCGACGGGCTACGCCCTCCGCACGGGGCTTACCTCAAACGTTCGGTGACAAATCATGCCTGAAGAAACCAACAACTCATTGATAAGTCGTGGCAAGGGTAAAGGGGTCTTCCCCCTTTTTGCCCTTTTTACCGTTTTTCCCGTATCCACCATCCGAGTATGAACGACAGCACACGGCCCAACAACCCGCCAAGCACCGGCCAAACCGCCTCCGAGAGCTCGCGGGAAAGCACATCACCAATTACGCTTGCTGCGTATGTGAGTGTTTTACGGAGAGCGTCAAAGGAAATCTTGCCGTCACTGCATAAAATCGAGGGGCCGGAGCGTCGAATGGTGAAGGAACTCATGGACGCCAGACTGCTCTCCGACGCCAGAGTAACTTTTGGTGGTAGCGGGCCATCAATCGTAGATTCCATAGTCCTAACCCTTGCAGGGGCGTCTGCTTTGGCAGAGTGGTCTGAGTTTCTCCGAAAGGAAAGTTTTGGGTATAAAATTGGTGACACAATCCTTCGTGTACTTTGGGTGTTGGTCGGTGCTTTGTGCGCATTGCTTCCAGACACCATTCGTGCCCTATCGTAGTCAAAATGGCTAACCCATCCATCACACGGACGCTGCGCGATGAAACCGCGCAGCACCGGTTATGTCAAATATGCAATGAATGAAATGTCCAACATCAACAAGGTCGCCAATCGTTGGGCTTCATTTCATTCAACCCAACCTACGGGTTGTTGCCATTGAAGATGATGCGGTGCTCGGCGGCAGTATAGGGGTTTTATATTCCGCTCATAATGTTGGTTGCAATCGCGAGGAGCATTGTAATCGGGTAAACGTTTAGCAGTCGTGTCAACTCGGACAGAAAACGTCATATATGCAATGAATGAAACGCTAAACCGGGATTTTATGAGAACACTAAATTATTCGTCACACCGGCGAAAGCTGGTGTCCAGTTCGTTGATTTTTCTGGATTCCGGCCTTCGCCGGAATGACAAGTGTAGAGTAATTTAGCGACTCCTTAGTAAACAAGTACCCCAATTTATCCAACTCAGTGAGGTAAACACCCATGCAAACCCGTGAAGAACGCGACACGATGGGGCCGGTGCAAGTGCCCGCAGAAGCATTGTGGGGCGCGCAAACGCAGCGCTCGTTGCAGAATTTCAAGATCTCAAGCGAGCGTATGCCGGTGGCATTGATTCATGCGCTGGCCAAGGTCAAGCGTGCGGCGGCCAAGGTCAATCACGATTTGGGGTTGCTCAATGCCGCCAGCACTGCGGCGATCATTGAAGCCGCCGATGAGGTGATCGCCGGTCATTTCGACGATCAATTTCCGTTGGTGGTGTGGCAAACCGGTTCCGGTACGCAGACCAACATGAACGTCAACGAAGTATTGGCCAACCGGGCTTCGGAAATTCTCGGCGGCGGGCGTGGCGCCAACCGGATCGTGCATCCGAACGACGAGGTCAACAAAGGCCAATCATCGAATGATGTGTTTCCGACCGCGATGCATGTGGCTGCAGTGCAGGAATTGCAGCAACGGCTGATTCCGGCGATTCAGCAATTGCGTGACACGTTGGCGGATAAATCGCAGGCGTTCGACAGCATTGTCAAAATCGGCCGCACGCATTTACAGGATGCCACGCCGTTGACGCTGGGACAGGAATTTTCCGGCTACGTGGCGCAACTGGATCATGGCCTGCGCCATGTTGAAGCTGCAATGGCGCATGTGTGCGAGCTGGCACTGGGTGGCACGGCGGTCGGCACCGGACTCAACGCACACCCGGAATTCGCCGTGCGCGTAGCCGCCGAATTGTCGCGTTTGACCGGTTTGCCGTTTGTCACCGCGCCGAATAAGTTTGAGGCGCTGGCGAGTAACGATGCGTTGGTGCACGCACACGGCGCATTGAAAACGCTGGCCGCGTCACTGATGAAAATTGCCAATGATATCCGCTGGCTGGCGTCTGGGCCGCGCTGCGGCATCGGTGAATTACGCATCCCCGAAAACGAACCGGGCAGTTCGATCATGCCGGGCAAAGTCAATCCGACGCAATCGGAAGCGATGACCATGGTGTGCTGTCAGGTGATGGGCAACGATGTCGCGGTCAACATGGGCGGTGCGATGGGTAATTTCGAATTGAACGTGATGAAGCCGCTGATCATTCACAATTTCCTGCAAAGCGTGCGGCTGCTGGCCGATGCCATGGTCAGTTTCAACGAACACTGCGCCGCCGGCATCGAAGCCAATATTGAGCGTATCGATAGGCTGATGTACAACTCCTTAATGCTGGTGACCGCACTTAATCCGCACATCGGTTACGACAAAGCCGCCGAGATCGCCAAAAAGGCGCATCGCGAAGGCATCACGCTCAAAGCGGCTGCGATTGCAACCGGTTATGTCACTTCAGAACAATTTGAATCCTGGGTTATTCCGGAGAATATGGTAGGAAAGTAGGGTGGTTTAACAGGCCGTTGAAAAACGTTTTCGAGGTAGCCGATGCAAGGCAAAAACAGGCGAAAAAGCGCAGTTTATGCTTAATAAATGAGCATTTAGAGCCTGTTTTTAACACCGCAGCGGCAACGCAGATAGTTTTTCAACGGCCTGTTAATTGCCCTGCTCTTTACGGTACACACTATGCCATCAACCAGCAAAAAAACCGATCCAGCTACCCGGCGTGAACGTTTTGCGTGGTGTATGTACGATTTTGCCAATTCGGGCTACACCACCGTCATACTGACCGCTATCTTCAATGCTTATTTTGTCGGTGTGGTGGCCGCTGAAAGCGGGAATGGCCATGCGACATTACTATGGACATTGACCATGGCTTGCGCCAATGCGCTGGTTTTGCTCAGTGCACCGGTGGTAGGGGCTATCGCCGATTATTCCGGTGCAAAAAAACGTTTTCTGGTTGTTACGACAGTGGGTTGCGTGCTGTTTACTGCATTATTGAGCCTTGTCGGTCCCGGCGATATTATCCTGGCGGTTATTTTAGTTATCCTCGCAACTTTTATGTTTGCCAGTGGTGAAAATCTGATTGCGGCATTTTTGCCCGAAATCAGCACGCCTGAGACGATGGGGCGGCTTTCCGGGTATGGTTGGGCGCTGGGCTATTTAGGTGGCCTGCTTGCTTTGGTGTTATGTTTGGCGTATGTGACGTATGCTGAAAATCAAGGATTGGATGCTACACATTACGTGCCGGTTTCCACGCTGATTGTCGCTGCTTTATTTGGTATCGCCGCTTTACCGACGTTGCTGTGGTTGCGTGAACGCAGTGGTGTTTCTAATTCAATCCAAACTGCGCATGTGATACGCAAGGGGTTTGAACGGCTAAAAGTTACGCTGCGCGACGCCAGCAAGCATACCGATTTATTCCGTTTTTTAATTGCATTGACCACCTATTATTCCGGTATTCATATCGTTATTGTGCTGGCGGCAGTGTATGCGCAAGAAGTGATGGGGTTTAAAACCCAGGATACGATTATCCTGATTATGGTAGTGAATGGAACGGCCGCTATCGGCGCCTTTCTGTTTGGCCATCTGCAGGACCGGATTGGTTCCAGTCGATGTATTGCCATTACCTTGTTGATCTGGATTGCGGCGATTATTTGCGCTTATTTGGCCACGGAGGAAGCTTTGTTCTGGATCGCTGCCAATTTAATCGGTACTGCACTCGGTGGCGCACAATCAGCAGGTAGAGCATTGGTCGGGCAGTTTACGCCGCCAGGGCGTCAAGGGGAATTCTTTGGCTTATGGGGATTAGCTACAAAACTGTCAGCGATCATCGGCCCGCTTACTTATGGTGGAATGATTGTTATTTTTGAAGGGGATCACCGGATAGCGATACTCAGCACGCTGGTATTTTTTATCTTAGGTCTTGTGCTGCTTGCTACTGTGAATGAGAAGAGAGGGCGGGAAATGGCTAAAATCGAGTATTAAGTGAAGTGGCTTTCTTTAAACTAAAAACCAGAATAATTTCGTGATCACAAAGACAGGTGTATTTTTTAAAGCGCCTGTAGGAACAAACTACAGATCCTACAGGGTATCATCTAAGTCAATTACACGACATTGAACGATAAATTATATCTATGCTTTAAAGCCACTATTACTGAGCTGGAAGCTCATTACGACCTTCAGCTGGTTTACCTTCATGCGTTGTTCCGTAACCTTCAGAAGGTGCGCTTTCCGGTGCTGTTGGTTTACCACAAGCTACTAATGTTAATGCAAAAAATGTTGCAACTAAAAATGCTGAAATTTTCATTTATGGAGACGCCCTTAAAATTTATAAAAAATACCACTACTTTTTCTTTGTCACAATGAAACTATAGCATGTTACGCGTCGTAACCTTGCATTAAATTAATTTTAGATAAATTATTATGATGAAAAATAAGCCTGGTTAGTTGGTATGTTTATCGCAAATTAACTTCTGACAACTGCCAGACAACGTCGTTCTTACATATCGTCTAGCAGGCCGTTGAAAAACTATCTGCGTTGCCGCTGCGGTGTTAAAAACAGACTCAAAATGNNTCTGCAATTTTATCCTTAGGACTGCCTGTGAAAAGCGATCGAATTGTTTCAACCAGACGACTTAACACAGTATGGGTGAGATCAGCGGAAAAGCCGCCTAACATAGCGAGTAGTGGCCTGACAATGCCTTTTTCCAAGAAAGCGGCCTCACTTAAATGTTTGCTGAAGTATGCCTCGGAAACCATAACCGCAAGGATTAGACCCGCAATCAATCCAAGAAAAAACCGGATCCAGTAGGAAGCGTGATACGTTGGATCGAAAGTGCCATTGGCGATAAATGTATTGGCTTTATACAGTGCGGCAAAAGAAGCGCCTAGCCCGGCAGCTGCAAGGTAAAACATAAGGTTTAACAGTAGCTCTACACCATCCTGTGACATGATATTACCATTGTCATGACTCACTTCTTCGGTCAGCGAAAGCCCAATAAACANNAATTTCATGAAGCTTGTGACACCTTGCTCGATATCCAGCAACAGAATGGTATTCGGTTTGGCCGGCTCAACTATTTTTGTTAATGCGTTATGTGCGGCAAGTAACCCGCCGATATCCAGATCTGCCCGGACATTTATGTGGTTACTTAAGCCTGCATTGTCTTGAATGGTAAATTCATCGATGGTCCGTACCACCGATTCAGGGATTGTTTTTCCGTTGGCTAGCGCATATTCAGCCATGGCTCGCGCTTCTCGATAGAGCTGATAGCGTAAATTCGTCTGTTTGTACGGATCAGACGATTGGAAGTCTTCCATAAGTGCTCCTCGCGTTCATTGAGATTGAAGATGGTTTGTCAAAATAGAATGGCTGTGATGATAAAAATCCAGATCAGCAATATAGGCCAGTAAATAAGTTTTGGAATAAGATTGTCTTTAAATGCAAGTATTTTCATCGGTGTATCCTGTAAAAGAAGAACAGCATTAACCGTTACCATCAGAATAGTAATATAGGATACGAGATAAAAATATTCCATATATACAATGGCATTCACTGCAAGCTCGTCTCGTAACTGAACATGCATGATCAATAATATGAAAAATAATGCTGAACAAGCTGCAATCACTGTGGATACATTGAATCCAGTAATTGCCAAACTGGATTCTTGTCTTGATATGGTAAGAACAAGCGCATATAACATCAGCAGAACGACCGCGAGCGGGAATAAATGCCCGATGAAAGGATTTAAGATACTCCTGGAAAGCTCAATATTAAAATAGAGTTCGGGTGATTTATCGTGACTAGTAAAATGGATGTCGCCGAAATTGCTGTTATATTTATTAACTCTGATATCAAAAAAAGCTCTGGATAAATTCCATTCCGATAATACAAAATCTCGCTCAACTCCCGGCAAAGTACTGGGATTGAGGCTATCAAAGGATTTAAAGTCGGGTATGAGCGTGATGTTTTTTGTGAAATCTTTATGCCAGAGCCGTATCCAAAGTAATTGTCTGTCAAATGGATAAACACTGTAATCAAATGTTTCTCTCAGAGTGGTTTCAAAATACCAGCCCTTGACGATTTCACCCCCTTCTTCACGTTCATAAGCTTCAGTGATGGTGGTTTGAGTGGCTTCTGGAAAAATGATACCGTGTTCAATAACTTCTTCGTAATGTTTGGGATAGCGTTGCCAGACATAACCGCTTATCACGATATTGGTTGCGTTTAGAAACTCAATCGACTGAATAAATAAACCGGTTGGTACGAAAAAAGGCGGTTTTTTGGATTCATTCAGCGAAGTGACGGAATAGTCGTTCTGAAATTGTTCAACAATGGCACGATTCGATAATATGAGAGAATTATTTTGTACCGGATAAGGTGCGTAGTATTCATTAATCCAGATAGCCATGATTCCCAATAATAGTAACAATGAGGTAATGAATACGTGGCGCAATAGCTGCGCTACTGACAGCTGACGTTTTGCGATGGCGATCCATGTATAGATCATAAGACCTAAAGCGACTGCGCTGATGATCCAGTTAATCAAGTCAGATTTATAGATGACCTGGACATCATCGTCATTATCAAACAGGTGTTTCTTGCCGATTTCTACGTTCATGACTGACAGTACATGCCAACCGGTCTCGCCGATTGGGTATTTGTTGAACCAGGCAGGACGCCCTGTTAATTCATTGGTTCCTAATTTTTCAGAAGTAAATTCTGCGACATAGGCTGGTGAAATGGCTTGGTTCAAATCACTGATCACTTTTTTGGAACCCTTCAGTCCATGATAAATGATTTGGTCAAATTCATTGACAACAATAGCGTAGCCATTGTTACCCACATCGTGATTCTCGACTTGTTGTCTGACCCACTCCAATCCAATATCTAAAAAGACAATACCTGTTACTTTGTCCGTTTCTGCCTCTGTGTGCAAAGGCAGCACATATTTCAGTGTGTATTGTTGATAGGCCACATCAAAGAATGGCGCTAACCAGCCACGCTTTCCGGCGGATGCTAGTAGATACCAGTTTTTATTTTTGTTGTTTTCTGAGTTATAACCCGTATTACCAATGTAATCATAATATAGATCAATGCGATCCATTCGATACTTGGAATCGTCCTGACGGATGAAAGGCGCAAAAAGACGAAATTGCGGTCCCGCTTGATATAAATCAAAAGCTACGCCTAATGCATAAAAATCGACGTGATTTAACGCTGATTTCTTTAATGTGGTTTCTATTGTTTCTTGGTTCAAAGAAATTTCGCGAAAATTTGCAGCAAGTTCATCTGCGGCATTAGTCAGAGTAGTTAATTTATCGTTGATCGAATTGGCAATTTTCTGTGTCGTCAAAGCAGCTTGTTGCTGGGATAGCAGTAAAGTCGCGCGATATTTCTGAACCATGTTGTAGGTTGACGAAATAAAAATGCACAAGAAAATCACTGTACAAATGCCTAGAATACGCTTGATCCAGGAAGCCAGTGTCCATTTCGCGCGTTCCGGCAACTCGAGTGGATTAACTTCCTTCAATCATCTTCTCCCGTTGCTTTTACGCGATTCCATTTGCGTGTTTTATCCAGATGCGTGAGCCAGACATGATCACTGGCCTGGTGATCATTGGCGCCGAAAGTTACTGTGCCGAAACCTTCTAAATTGAAAGAACCCAATGCTTCCAGAGCTTGTTTTAAGCTGTCGCTATTAATATTCCCGGAAATACTGTTTAGCGCTTTTACCAAAACTTGTGCGGCTAGATAGCCCTCCCGCCAGATGAAATTTTGTTCTTCTGAGTAGGTTTCGGCCGGTGGTACAACTTGCGTCATATAAATTCGTCCATGTATCCCGGGTAAAGCATTGGCCAAGAGATAGGCTGCAGAAAAGGATAAATTATAAAACCGGGTGTTAGGGAAAATACGATGCGAAAAGCGTATGAACTGTGCAGCAGGTTGATATGCGCCGACGATAATAATCGCTTCAGGTTCGGGCGAAGCGTGGATCATCGCATTGATAGCCCCTTGTATTGCTAAAGAGTTACGCGGATAGCGTGTTAGCAGTAATTGATCGATTTGGTTGAAACCAAATTTTTCCAAGGCTGCTTTCGTGATGTCATAACCAGCCTGTCCCAGAGAATCATCCTGCAGAAAAAGAGCGATTCGATACGGAGAAATGCCGCGATCAAGAATATCCTGCACAATCACTTCCATTTCTTGCCGGTAGCTAGCGCGGAAATTAAATATATAGGACTCTGGCGGTGTTTTGCGTAATAGATCTGCACCGGTAAAAGCACCATAAAAAACTATTCCTCGTGCATTTGCCATTGGCGCAGCAATGGCAGCAGTCGGTGTGCCGGCATTGCCGACAATAGCAATGACATTATGCTGATCAATCAATTTGTTGGTGTTTGCTATGACACTATCCGGTTCATAGCCATCGTCCAGGACAGTCAAATTAATCATCTGTCCATGAATGCCGCCTTGCTGATTGATTTCATTGAAAAAAGCATTCATGCCCTGATACATTGCGCGCCCTAATAGCTGATTGGGGCCGCTGAGTGAGGTACTCATACCAAGTTCAATGGACTCTGCACGCGCAAAACTGTAAAGAATCATTAAGATCAAGAAAGCGCAATATTTTTTACACAGACGATCCATTTTTAAGCCTGGTTCATTATAGAAATGACGTTGAGAAGAGTCTTTAGTTAAAATCCGGGAATGGTTAATGACTTTCCAAGTCATGATCGGTATGAATAATAATCTATTTCTTTATTGCGCTCGCCAAAGTGCTCTGCTTGAAAAAATGAAAGGTTTTATTATAACTTTTCCAAAGTAGAAACCAATCCAATTCGTTAGATAGAGCTTACTCAGAAATTCAGCGAGCCGTTATGTACTGTCCAGTAAAAATTCCGGTTT
>CXWL01065908.1_pt1 | contig 32930 bp, 27 predicted proteins | sample 590931 | NCBI WGS metagenome assembly CXWL01 (sample SAMEA3498368, study PRJEB10139) | groundwater metagenome | biome: water well; material: biofilm material | place: Germany | collected 2015-04-27
CGGGTCGTACACGTAGCTGCGCGTGGCGCTCTTGGAACTCCCGCTGCGGGTGATGGAATTGGGCTTGCCGAAGATGTCGCGCGCAATCGCTAAGTTGACGCCCAGCGGAGCGGCGATATTGCTGATGGCGTTCTCGGTCGCCTCATCAAATGCCTGGAAACTGGTCACGCTCGTGTTGCCACGTGCGTCGGTTGTGCTCCTTTGGAAGTTCGTCAGGTAATTTACGGAAGTTGTAAGCGTGCCCAGTTCGCTGTTCGCGGTGGTCTGAATCACCCGGCCGAGCGCGTCGTAGCTCGTGGCAACGCCGTCGCCGATCGATCCGGAGGTTCGCTTGGGATAGGATTCGAACGTGGTGCGGCCGGCGAAATCGTAGCCTCGCTTGACAACGCGTTCGGTGCTCCCTGTGTTGGCCAAGTCCGCGCTGTAAGTGTAGACGGGGCGCCACAATGCATCGTAGTAGGTGCTCGTGCGCGCATTGCCGGTCGTAATGTCTTGGCGCCAATGCCCTGCCGCTAAATCGAACTCTTGCGAACTCGCCGAATAGAAATCGATACGCGTCGGATTCCAGGCGACGCTGTCGCTCGCAGGGTAGTAGATGAAATGCAGGCGGCCAATTGCATCGTATTGGTAGCTTGTTTGGTAGCCGTTGGCATCGGTGGTGGTGGAAGGCACGCCGATGTTGTCAACGACAGCGCTTTCGCTCGTGCTGTCCGGATACTGTATGTTTTGCGCGACCCCGCGCTTGTAATTGCTGAAGGTCGTCGTTTGGTTCAAGCCATCCTTGCGGGTAGCGAGCGTGCCGTTGGCGTTGTACGTCATGCTTTGCTGCAACAGCCCAAACCGCTTAACCGATTCCAAGTTCGCGGTCGTCGCGTTGTAGCCGTTCTCCACCATGACTTTGCCGGTGCCGCTCTCGGTCACTTTTTGTACTTGGCCGATGACCCATTTGCCCGTATTGTTGTTGTAAAGCGTTGTTTCAGTCCGGCTCATGCCCATCGTATTCCAACGGGTGAGTTGAGTGGGTTGCCCGTAGACGCTATCGAACGCATTCACCTGCCAGACAAAGCTCACATCCTGTTGGCGGATTACACGCTGGTTCGGAACCCGCAGACGCGCCGCCAGCTCGCCATCACCACGGCGCTGGTCGCTTACCCCCACGGGGCCGGCAAGCGGCTCCGCGTAGGTCACGTAGTTCGTGCGCGGCCAAGCTCCACTTTGCTCAAAGAAATCTGTTTCCTGCAGCTCCCCTTCGGTTTGGCGGAATAGAGTGCCAAACTTATATACCGTCCTGGCACCATTTGGTTCGGTCACTTCAACCTGTTTGGTGGCAACGCAGCCGTTGCATGGCGACCAGCTCGATGCCTGAGCGGAATATGTCGTTTGCCATTCCATCGGCCACCAGGCCAGGGCCACTGAGTACCTTTTTTGTCAGCGCGAAGGTCAGGCCGAGCCATCCGGCTGGGTGACGGTGGCGAGTTCCCCGGAATTCGGATAGGCACCGACGTAAGCGTAGGACCAGTTACGGGTCCCGTCAGAAACCGAGGAAACAAGGTTCGACGCGAGCGAGCCAGGCGTTGCGTAGGTCAGTGTAATGGTGCGGGGGCTTCCGCTCGCATCGTTCGACACGATCGTTTTCAACTGCCACTTGTTGGTCGTATCGTAGGTGTATGTGACCGTATTTCCAAAACGGTCAGTAACAACGGTTGGAAGTATCCAGACTTCGACGCGCGCGAGCGCATTGCCGTCAACCGCATTCGGACCCGGCGGCGGCGCGGCGCTGGCGGCAGTTGTGTCGCTGTCCTCCGTCGGCGCTGGTGCCCTGGCGAATTCGGGCGCTGCACTGGCCTTTTCCAGCATCGGCAGTGGCCGCGAGACCAACCAGTCAAACCGGTATTGGGTGCCATCCGGCGACATCGCGACAAAAGCTTCGCCAGTGGCGCCATTCCCAGCCGCCATCGCTGTGAGGCAACGAATTGCCCAGTTGTTGCGCGTCACGAGAGGAAAAGTGTAGCCCGTGCCGGTAGGCGCCGGCGTGTAGGTGGCACTACGGCGAAGCATCTCCTGGTCGCCGACCCCTGGCACATACAAGAAACTGCCATGCCAGTATTCAGTACCGTTCCAGATCGAGTTCGACCCGAAGGAACCATTTACCGTCGGCGGCACTCCGAAAGCGCTGCAACGTGCACCGGTTCCGGACGCTGTAACCCAGCCCTTCGAGGAGGAAAAAACGCCATGTAAGTGAGGAATTTCGAGATCCCAGCGGCCGAACAGCGTGCCTTCGATTGCATCCTGCCCGGCGGCCAGCCGTCGCCCGACAGATACGGGCAGCGCATTGTTCCCCGGAAGGCTCACATCGGTTTGCACGAACTCGAGCCCACCAGTGTAGAGGTTGACCTTGTCCCCGAACACGTCGGCGCCAAGGGCGGTGATGGCCCGGGGTGCTCGAATCAGTTTGCTTTGGTCCTGGAATGTTGTNNACCGCTTGATCGGGAAAGCAGACTCTAGATGAAATCGCATGTTTCACTTTCGTAAGCCTCGGCCCAAGTCGGCGCGGAGTCGCATCGGAGAGAAATTCAATAGCAAGTTCAGGTTAGCTCTTCTATTGGCGCACACTCTATCCAAATGCAACAATCAAGAAAAATACTGTCGATTTCGCCCACCCATCGACGACTGCCTTGCGCGAAACGGTGAATGCGAACGTTTCGTCAGGCGCCCGTCCCCACTCACCCATACCCGCCTTTGGTGTACGATTGAGCCAATTTTTTCAGCCCCAACAAACACCATCACGAACGGCAAGGTCTTACGTATGCTTGAAGCTGGAAAATTCGCCGGGCTCGCCGGCAGTGTCGACTGGTCGCGCACCGCGCTGGGCGAGCCGGCGCAATGGCCGCCCGCCCTGCGGCTGACGCTCGACATCGTCTTCAATTCGCCGTTGCCGATGCTGCTGTGCTGGGGCCGCGAGCGGGTCACCGTGTTCAACGAGGCGTACGCCGCGCTGGCCGGGCCGGCGCACCCGCCCGCCCCTGGCGGCAGTGTGCCGTCGATGATGCCGGCGCCGCTGGCGGCCGCGCGCGCGGCGTTCGACCAGGCGCTGCGCGGCGAGCCGGCCCGGCAGGCGCATCAGTCGCTCACCTTCATCGGCGCCGGCGGCCCGCTCAAGCGCGAGTACGACCTGTACTTCACCCCGATCCGCGACGAACGCGAGGAAGTGCGCGGCGTGCTGTGCGCGCTGGCTCCTGGCGCGCCGGCCGCCCCGGTCGCGGCCGCGGCCGGCCTGCGCATCCTGGTGGTCGAGGACAACCTCGACTCGCAGTTCCTGGTGTGCGAAATGCTCAGGGCGTTCGGCCACGACAACGACGGCGTCGCCCATGGCGAGGGAGCGCTCGATCTGCTCGCCGGCGGCCGCTACAACGTGCTGTTTACCGACGTCAGCCTGCCCGGCATCTCGGGGGTCGAACTGGCGCGCCGCGCTTTGCTTGCCGATCCGCANNGAGATCGAACAGCTGCAAGAAGCGCTGGCCCAGATCGAGCAACAGTTACGGCGCTAAGCGATTTTCCCGGCAACCGTGTGAATGTAAGCGCCTCGACTGCGCTAGAATCCGTTCCAGCCAGATGCATGGCGCATAACGGCGCCGGCACGCATTTTACGATCGCGAAGCCACACATGATGATTCCCACCCAGCCGATCGGCAGCACACACCGTTGCGCGGCGCTCCTTCGGGAACGCGCGCAATGACCAACGACGGCCCCGACACTACGCCGATGGGTCCGGGCGCGCCGCGCCTGGACCATGAACGCATGCAAGCCATGCTGGAAAGCATGGCCGACCCGTTCTGCGCGATCGACCAGCTCGGCCGCGTGACCTACCTGAACCGCCGCGCGGCGGAACTGCTCGCGGCGCCCGGCGCCACCCGTGCCGACCTGCTCGGCTCGCCGCTGTGGGACGCCTTGCCGGAACTGGCCGGCGAGGACCTCGAAGCGCAGTGTCGCATTGCTCAACCGGGCGCCCAAGCCGCGAGCCAGGAATTTTTCCATGCCAGGCTGGGACGCTGGTTCGACCTGCGCGCCAGCCCTGCGCCGGACGGCATGACCTGCCATTTCCAGGACATCACCGAGCGCAAGGCCGAAGAGCAGGCCATGCTCGACGGCAGCACCCGGCTGCAGGTGGCGCTGGCGGCCGGGCGGCTGGGCGACTGGCGCTGGGATGCGCGGGGCGACCGTTTCACGCTCGGCGCGCGCGCGGCGGAAATTTTCGGGCTGGAGCCGGAAACCCCGCTGGCCTGGGAGCAGTTGCGCGAACGCCTTCACGGCCCCGACCGCGACATGGTGCGCGACGAGTTCATGCGCTCCTTTGCCGAGCACCAGGACCTGAACGTGGAGTGCCGGGTCGACCTGCCGGGCCGCGAACTGCGCTGGATCTCGGTGGTCGGGCGCGCCGACTACGCCAACTCCAGCCGCCAGCGCAGCGTGGTCGGGATGACCGGCGTGGCGCAGGACATCAGCGCCCGCAAGAGCGCGGAAGACACCTTGCGCCAGAGCGAGGAAGTGTTGCGCGCGCTGGCCAACTCGATCCCGCAGCTGGCCTGGATGGCCCAGGCCGACGGCAACATCGTCTGGTTCAACCAACGCTGGTACGAGTACACCGGAACCCGCCCCGAGCAGATGGAGGGCTGGGGCTGGCAATCGGTGCACGACCCGGACGTGTTGCCGCTGGTGCTGCAACGCTGGAACGAGTCGATCCGCACCGGCCATCCGTTCGACATGGAATTCCCTATCCGCGGCGCGGACGGCCAGTTCCGCTGGTTCCTGACCCGCGTGAACCCGGTGCGCGACCGGCTCGGCCACGTGGTGCGCTGGTTCGGCACCAATACCGACGTCGACCAGGTCAAGCGCGTGCAGCAGGCGCTGCGCGACGAATCGAACGTGCTCGAGCTGCTCAACAGCACCGGCAGCGCGCTGTCGCGCCAGCGCGACCTGCGTTCGCTGCTGCAAACCGTGTCCGATGCCGCCACCGGGATCAGCGGCGCGCGCTTCGGCGCCTTCTTTTATAACGGCAAGGACAGCGCCGGCCAACCGTTCCCGCTGTATACCGTGTCCGGCGCCGGCGCCGACGAGTTCGCCAGGCTTGGCCTGCCCGGCACGACCGCGCTGAGCGGCCCGACCCTGCGCGGCGAAGCGGCGGTGCGCTCGGACGACGTCGGCGCCGATGCCCGCTACGGCCAGACGGCGCCGCACTTCGGGTTGCCGCCGGGCCATCCGGCCATGCGCAGCTACTTGGCGGTGCCGGTGGTGGCGCGCTCGGGCGAAGTGCTGGGCCGTCTGATGTTCGGCCATCCCCAGGCCGGCGTGTTTACCGACCGCACCGAACGCATCGTCGGCGGCATCGCGGCCCAGGCCGCGGTGGCGATCGACAACACGCGGCTGTACGAAGCGGCCCAGCACGCCGCCGAGGAACGCAAGGAGCTGCTCGAGAGCGAACGGCTGGCGCGCGCCGAAGCCGAGCGCACCAGCCAGATGAAGGACGAGTTCCTGGCCACGCTGTCGCACGAACTGCGCACGCCGCTGTCGGCGATCCTGGGCTGGGCCCAGGTGCTGCGGCGCGGCACGCGCGATGCCGCCGACCTGCAGCGCGGCCTGCAAACCATCGAGCGCAACGCGCGCGCCCAGGCCCAGCTGATCGAAGACCTGCTCGACATGAGCCGGATCACCTCTGGCAAGGTGCTGCTCGACATCCAATCCCTGGCGCCGGCCCTGTTCATCGACGCCGCCATCGAAACCGTGCGCCCGGCCGCCGAGGCCAAGAACATCCGCCTCGAGAAGCATTACGCCCCGGACGCGGGGATGATCTCGGGCGACCCGGCGCGCCTGCAGCAGGTGATCTGGAACCTGCTGTCGAACGCCATCAAGTTCACCCCGCGCGACGGGCTGGTGCAGATCGCCGTGCGCCCGGCCGGCGCCGGCGTCGAGATCGCGGTGAGCGACAGCGGGGCCGGCATCGCGCCCGAGTTCATCACCCACGTGTTCGAGCGTTTCCGCCAAGGCGACGCCTCGACCACCCGCCAGCATGGCGGACTGGGCCTGGGGCTGTCGATCGTCAAGCACCTGATCGAGCAGCACGGCGGCACGGTGCGGGTCGCCAGCGAGGGCGAGCAGCGCGGCGCCTGCTTCACGGTCGAATTGCCGGCCGCCAACCAGCAGCTGATGGCGGCGCGCCCCGACCGCGCACCCTACAGCCCACCCTCGCCGCTCACGCCCGACATCGAGCTGCGCGACCTGAGCGGGGTGAAGGTGCTGGTGGTCGACGACGAACCGGATGCGCGCGACCTGATCAAGCGCATCCTGTCGGACTGCAACGCCAGCGTCACCACCGCGGCCAGCGCGCGCGCAGCCCTGGCCGCCTTCGGCGAAATCCGGCCCGATGTGCTGGTGACCGACCTCGGGATGCCCGACATGGACGGCTTCCAGTTGTTGACCCAGGTGCGCGCGCTCGGCCAGAGCGGCGGCGGCAACCTGCCGGCGGTGGCGCTGACCGCCTTCGCCCGTTCGGAAGACCGGCTGCGCGCCCTGGAGGCGGGCTTCGCGGCGCACATTTCGAAGCCGGTCGAACCGACCCAGCTGATCGCCACGGTGGCCGATATGGTCGGTCCGCCGCCGCTCTGAAGGGCGCGATTGTTGTTCCTACCGGCGCGCGCGGCGCTGTCCTACAAGAAACTATCGGAAGTTTGCTACACTATCGGCAAACAATAGGGAGTGATGCTGGATTTTGCCACCCAACACCCGTAGCACCAGCACACGCCAGCCCAGCCCAGGCCCCGTCCTGGTCCAGATTTGCATAGACCGAGACCCCGCATGCCGAGCCGAGAAGATATCCTAGACGCAAAGATTTTGGTGGTGGACGATTCCCCGGACAATATCGAACTCATGGAAGAGATATTGCGGGAAGAAGGCTACACGAGCGTCAGCTCGACCATGCTGCCCGAACAGGTCTGTCCCCTGCACCGCCAGCACAACTACGACCTGATCCTGCTCGACCTGCAGATGCCGGGGCTGAACGGGTTCCAGGTCATGAAGGGCCTGAAGGAAATCGAACAGGGCGGCTACCTGCCGGTGCTGGCCCTGACCGCCCAGCCGAGCTTCAAGATCGCCGCGCTGGAAGCGGGCGCACGCGACTTCATCAGCAAGCCGTTCGACCTGCTCGAAGTACACAAGCGGATCCACAACATGCTCGAAGTGCGGCTGCTGTATCGCGAACTGGCCCAGTACAGCCGGGCGCAGCAGGAACTCGCGCTGCACGACCCGCTGACCGGGCTGCCCAACCGCCGCCTGCTGGAAGACCGCATCGAGACCACCTTGCAACACGCCAGCCGCAACCATCACAAGGCGGCCATCATGTACCTGGACCTGGACGGCTTCAAGGCGATCAACGATACCTACGGCCACGCCTACGGCGACGAAGTGCTGAAGACCATTGCGCAGCGCCTGCTGGCCTCGTCGCGCAAGGAAGACACCGTGGCGCGCCTGGGCGGAGACGAGTTCATGGTGGTGCTCGGCGAAGTGTCCAGCCTGGCCGACGCGCACGGGCCGGCCGCCAAGCTGGTCGAGGCGGTGTCCGAGCCGATCTTCGTCAACGACCTGACCTTGCAGCTGTCGACCAGCATCGGCATCAGCATCTACCCGGACGACGCCGAGACGGTCGACGCCCTGATCAGCATCGCCGACTATGCGCTGTACGAAGCCAAGCGCGGCGGCAAGAACCGTTTCTGCGCGACCTCGGCGCAACCGGCCGCGAAGGTGCCGGCCGGTACGGCGGAACTGGCGCCGCGCAGCTGAGGCCGCNNAAAAAAAGAGCCAGCTTCGCGCTGGCTCTTTTTTTCGGTCATTGCCATAATTGGCGCCGGCAGAAACCGCCGAGGTCTTGAGGTCGTCCCTGGAAAGGGCTACGCAAATCAGTGCGCCTTGCCGCCCTTGCCGCTCTTGCCGTTGGTATTGGCCGCAACCTGCGTCGCATTCTGGTGATCGGTGCTGGCGTCTACTTTGTCGGGCGCCACCTCGATCCGGGTAATCCCCGCGTCGACCGAGATCGGGTCGCTGGCCGGGAAAGTCATCTCGACGGCGTCGTCGAGCAGGATTTCCTTGGCCAATTGTTCCTTGGTGTCGGTCTCTTCTTCGGCCAGCGTCTTGATTGCATTGGCCCACTTCACGAAGCGCAGGTCGGCCAGTTCGCCGATGGTGTTCACGCCGAACGCCTTGCTCAGGGCCCGCGCATCGGACTGGCTGACGCCGCGCAGCGCGCTGATCGGCGCCTCGACCAGTTCACGGAAACATTTGGCAGTGAACTGCTCGTCCACAATCGATTCGATATTCATAGCTTGTCCTTTCAGGTTGGGAAGCCGGTTCCCCATTTACACGGTTGAACTGGACACGTCTCCACTATGGCACAGCGTCCCGCGAGGGTATGTGCGGCAGCGTACAATCCGTTCAGATACGCCGAATCGGCGCTCGCATTTTGACAGTGGGAAGCGGCAACGATATTATGGCTGGCTCCGCTGGAAGATCGGTCGCGGCTGCAAAACGTGCGTGCGGGAAACAACCTTTCTGCTATCCTGTGCGCCGACCCAAAACACGCTCCACTTACTTTGACCAGAGGCGCAGGAACGACGTGTCTAAAACAGAAAAACCTAAGATCCTGGTCGTCAACGACGACGCGGCAAGCCTGCTGGCACTGACCAGCCTGCTCGACCTGTGGGCAACGGAGACCAATTACGAGGTGATGGCCGCCCGTTCCGGCCAGGAAGCGCTGCGCCAGGTGCTGCTGCACGACTTCGCGGTGATCCTGCTGGACGTGAACATGCCCGGCATGGACGGCTTCGAGACCGCCGAGGCGATCCACCAGCGGGTCCGCTCGGCCGACATCCCGATCATTTTCGTGACCGCCTTCCTGGCCGATGAGATCGACCGCCTGAAGGCCTACCAGCGTGGCGCCGCCGATTTCCTGTTCACTCCCGTGATCCCGCAGATCCTGCACGCCAAGGTCTCGGTGTTCGTGGCGCTGGCCACCAAGAACGAGGAACTGAAGCGCCAGGCCCACAAGCTGAGCCAGCGCACTACCGAACTGACCGCCACCAACAAGCGCCTGACGCGCGAGATGGAAGAGCGGCAGGCGGCGGAACGCTCGAACCACGCCAAGGACGAGTTCCTGGCCATGCTCGGCCACGAACTGCGCAATCCGCTGAGCGCGATCAGCAGCGCCGCCTCGCTGATCGGGCTGGCCGGCGCCGGGCCCGACACGATCGGCCGCGCCAAGGTGATCATCCAGCGCCAGAGCCAGCACCTGTCGCGCATCGTCGACGACCTGCTCGACCTGTCGCGCGCGATGTCGGGCAAGATCTTGCTGTCGCGCCAGCCGCTGGAATTGTCGGCGCTGGTCAGCGCCTGCCTCGACACCTTCAAGGCCACCGGCCGCACCGGCAACTACCTGATCAACATCGACCTGGCCCCCGGCTGGGTGGACGGCGACCCGACCCGCCTCGAGCAGATCGCCACCAACCTGATCGACAATGCGCTGAAGTACACCCCGCCCGGCGGCAACATCGATATCTCGGTGACGCACGACGTCGAACAGGACCAGGTGGTGCTGACCGTGCGCGATACCGGAGTCGGCATTGCGCCGGACCTGCTGCCGCATGTGTTCGACGTGTTCGTTCAGGGAAGCATCACGATCGACCGTTCGCAGGGCGGGCTGGGGATCGGCCTGGCGCTGGTGCGCCGGCTGGTCGAGCTGCACGGCGGCAGTGCCAGCGCGCACAGCGCCGGCACCGGCAACGGCAGCACGTTCCTGATCCGCCTGCCGCGCGCGGCCCGGGTGGTGGTCAGCGCGCCGCAAGCGGCGACCGGCATCGACAGCGGCAAGCCGACCGTGCTGCTGATCGAAGACAATGAGGATGGCCGCGAAATGATGGCGACCATGCTGGGCGCCTTCGGCTATTCGGTGCAGCAGGCCGCCGACGGCATGCAGGGCGTGCAGATGGCGCACGCCTGCGCGCCCGAGGTGGCGCTGGTCGATATCGGCTTGCCCGGCATCGACGGCTACGAAGTGGCGCGGCGCCTGCGCAACGCGCCGGACACCCGCCACATCAAGCTGATCGCGCTGACCGGCTACGGCCTGGCGGACGACCAGCGCCGCGTGATGGAAGCGGGATTCGACATGCACTTGGTGAAACCGGTCGACATCAACGAACTGATCGAAGCGATCGGCAGCGGCAGCCAGGCGGTGGCCAGCGCCAAGTAAGGCGCCGGCGCCCGGGCCGCTTTACAGCGTGGCGGCCAGTTCGTCCTTGCGCATCGCCATCTCGTCGCCGAGGGCGACCATGTCCATGCCGGTCTTCTTGGCCTTCGGGAACATCTCGCCCTCTTCTTCCTTGACGTGGTGCTCGATCTGCTCGCCCAGCACCTTGACCTTGGCGTCGTACAGGTCGTCCTCCGGATCCATTTCCTCGATCTGCGCGATCAGGTCCTTGGCGCTGGCGTGCTCGACCTCGGCTTCATCGAGCAGGTCGGCCGCTTCCTTGCTGGCGGCGCGCAGGGCCGGATAGAAAATTTCTTCCTCGACCGTTGCGTGCAAGCTCAGCGCGGTGCAGATCCGGTCGGCCAGTTTTTTCTTGCTGACATAGGCGCGCTCGCCCAGTTCCTNNCCCCCTGTTTGGTCGGAAAAAAGTGGCGAAATGCCAAGGCCACAGATTGGCGCTAAAAACTGGAACGGTATGTACGGCATCTAACGCTGGCGCGGCCTGCAACGCCCGGGCCGAGCCCGGCGACAGGCTCCCGCAAGCTGTTGTATGATCTGGGAAACATTCACAGGGCGAACCCCATGACCGCAACGGTACCGCAACCGCCTGACACTCCAACGGAGCACCTGGCGGCCGCCCGCAGCGCCGACCTGGCCGAACTGCTCGGCCACTGCACCACCAGCTGGGACGACCAGCGGCGCCAGCTGGCGCGCCAGTTGCACGACAGCCTGGGCTCGTCGATGACGGCGCTGACCATGCACCTGGCGCTGCTGACCCAGCAGCTGCCGCCCGAAAAGGTCCTGCTCGACCGCAGCGCGCAGATGAAACAGCTGCTGCTCAACATCATCAACACCAACCGCGAGATGCAGCTGTCGCTGTGGAACGACAAGCTCGAGTTCCTCGGCGTCAAGGTCGCGATCAGCGAACTGGTCGGCGAGTTCGGCGACCAGCGCCAGCTCGCCGTCCGGGTCAGCCTGCCGGAACAGGACGCCAGCTATCCGCGCCTGCAGGCGGTCGCGCTGCTGCGCTGCGTCGAAGAGGGCTTGCGCAATATCGCCGCCCATGCCAACGCGACCGAAGTGGACGTGATCCTCGACGACGACGGCGACCAGTTGATGCTGACCGTGCGCGACAACGGCGTCGGGATCGGGCCGGCGCCGCTGGCCGCCGGCGCCGGCGAGCGCCACGGCTTGCGCACGCTGCGCGAACGGGCCGCCTACCTGGGCGGCCGGCTGAGCGTGGCGCCGGGGCCGCAGCGCGGCACCGTGCTGACCTTGATCCTGCCGCGCGCGGACAGCGCGGGCGACGCGCTCAGTGCAGCTTGACCAGCGGCGTGGTGCGCCGGATCAGGAAGCGCGCCAGCGCCAGCAGGCCGGTGCGCATGGTGCCGAGCACCGCGCGGTGATGCAGCAAGTGCAGGCTCAGGTACATCATGCGGGCGAAAAAGCCCTCCACGAACCAGTCGAAACCGCGTAGCGCGCCCATCAGGCTGCCGACCGAGGTGGTGCTGCCGACCGACACCAGCGAACCGTAGTCGGTGTAGGCGTAGCCTCTTTGCTGCGCCGGCTTGCCGGCCGCCTTCAGCACGAACGTCTGGCGCAGGAAATCGGCCTGCTGGTGCGCGGCCTGGGCGCGCGGCGGCACCGCCTTGCCGTCGCGGTCGATGCAGGCGGCGCAGTCGCCCAGCGCGTAGATGTGGTCGGATCCCTTGACCCGCAGCCAGGCGTCGACCTCGAGCTGGCCGCCGCGGTTGGTCGGCAAGCCCAGGGTGGCGAGCAATTCCGGCGCGCGGATCCCGGCCGCCCAGACGCACAGGTCGGCGCGGTAGGTGTTGCCGCCGGCGTCCAGCACCCGCCCCGGCTCGATCGACGTCACCTTGCACTCGGTAACCACCTTGATCGCGCGCTTCTGCAGCAGCGCCAGCGCGGCGCCGGAGACCCGTTCCGGCAGCGGCGCCAGGATGCGCGGCGCGCCTTCGAGCAAGGTGAGGTGGACGTCGCGCAAGGCCTTGAGGTGCTCGAACCCGTAGCTGGCGTACACCGCGCTCGCTTCGCGCAGCTCGGCCGCCAGCTCGACCCCGGTGGCGCCGCCGCCGATGATCACGATGTCGATCGCAGCTTCCCTGCCTTCGCTCTTTTCCTGGTCGGCCACCGCCAGCAGGCGCAGCAGCTTGAGGCGGAAGCGCTCGGCGTCTTCGGTCGCGTTGAGCGATATCGTGTGTTCGGCCGCGCCCTGCACGCCGAAATAGTTGGAGGTGCTGCCGACCGCGATCACCAGTTCGGCGTAGTCGATGCTGCGCTCGGGCAGCACTTCTTCCTGCGCCGCGGTGGTGATGGCGCCGACCCGCAGGCGGCGCCGTTCGGCGTCCAGCCCGGTCATGGCGCCGTACACGAAGGTAAAGCCGTTGTCGTGCGCCAGCATCTGGTACGACAGGCCCTCCTGGTGGATGTCGAGGGTGCCGGCCGCCACCTCATGCAGCGACGGCTTCCAGATGTGGTACAGCCGGCTGTCGACCAGCATCACCTTCGACGGGCCCAGCTTGCGCCCCAGTTTGCAGGCCAGCTCCAGCCCGCCCGCCCCGCCGCCCACCACCACGATTTCAGCGCGCAAATGCCTCTCCCGTTCGCAAAAAATGGCGTGCCCGAGTTATCGAACACGCCACTAGTCTACTATGCGGCAAGAATCCCGGGGCGGGCCGGATTAATCGCGGTGCTTGTCGTGGCCCTTGCCATGGCCTTTGCCGTTGCCCTTGCCGTGGTCGTCGTCGCGCCCGTTGCGGCGCTCGTCGCCGCGGTGGTCGTCACGCTCGTAGACCGTGCGCACTTCTTCGCGATGATAGACCGGGCGCGCTTCGACCCGGCGATGCTGTTCGCGGTATCGCGGCGCGTAGGTGTTGCTGTACCAGCCGTCCTGCACGAAGAACACCTGCTGGCCGCAGGCGCCGTACTTGCGGCAGTGCTTGTTCCAGTTCTTGCGATGGCCCGGCGGCACGCGCAGGTAGACCGGCTCGCCGACGTAGCGCACCTGGCGCTCGATGATCATGGGCTGGGTGTACACCACCGGCGGGCGGGCGTAATCACCGAGGTCGATGCGGCCGTAGAAATTCGGCTGGCCGACGGAGATGCTCACGTTGGTCTGCGCCATCGCGGGAGCGGCGGCGGCGAATATGGTAGCGGCAATAATCAGGGTTTTCATGGTGACCTCTATTTTCTGTTCCCGGGCAAAACTGCCTGGAGTAATTTGGAGTTTACCAGATGCAATACGCCGGTCTGTGCGTTAGCCCACAGTCTTACATTTCTTACACCGTCTTACATATTGCGGAACAGCGCCATGAACGGCTGGCTCACCGCCAGCGTTTCCGGGCGCGTCTTCAGGCGCACCACGCCGCGCCCCATCTCGTCGCGCGCGATCGAGGCNNTCGCGGATCGGCTTGCGCAGCAGCGCCTCGCCTTCGGCCGTCATCACCACCGTGTACTTGGTGTCGGACTGGAAGTAGGCGATGTCGTCGACCATGATCAGGCGCGTCTCGGCGCCCGCGCTGGCGGTCAGCCAGACCAGCGGCGGCGCCCGCTCCGGGGCCGGCGGGCCGGCGCCGAGCTGGCGCAGCAGCGCCGCCAGCGCCGCCGGGTCCTGGCCGCCGGCCGCCGCGCGCGCCTGCAGGCGCCGCACCGTGGCGGCCAGCCGCTCCGGCGCCACCGGCTTTTGCAGGTAGTCGACCGCGCCGCGCTCGAACGCGTCGATCGCGTACTGGTCGTAGGCGGTGACGAACACCACCTGGGTGCGCGGGCTGCACTCGGCCAGCGCGGCCGCCACTTCCAGCCCGGTCAGGCCGGGCATGCGGATGTCGAGGAAGGCGACGTCCGGCTGGTGCGCCGCGATCGCCTCGAGCGCGGCGCCGCCGTCCTCGCAAGCGGCGCGCACTTCCAGCTCGGGCCAGGCCGCGGCCAACAGCTGCACCAGCGCGTCGCGCAGCAGCGTTTCGTCTTCGGCGATCACGCAGTCAGCCATGGCGCGCTCCGCTGGCGGTGCTGTTCGGCACCGTGATGGTGGCCGCCACCCCGGTCGGAAAATTGGCGACGATGGTGAAGCCGGCCGCCGCCCCGTACGCCAGGCGCAGCCGTTCGCGCACGTTGCGCAGGCCGATCCCGGTGCCACCCCCTTCGGCCGAGAAGCCGCGCCCGTCGTCGGCCACCGTCACCGCCACCGCCGCATCGAGGCTGCGCGCCAGGATCCACACGGTGCCGCCGCCGGACTGGGGCTCGAGCCCGTGCTTGATGGCGTTTTCGACCAGGGTCTGCAGCATCATGGTCGGGAACAGCACGGCGCGCAGCGGCTCCGGCACGTCGATCTGCAGGTGCAGCCGGGCGCCCATCCGGATCTTCAGGATGTCGAGGTAGGCGCGCGCGCGCTCGAGCTCCTCGCCCACCGTCGACAACGCATCCTCGGTGCGCGGCAGCGAGTGGCGCAGGTAGGTGATCAGGTTGCCCAGCATTTCGTCGGCGCGGGCCGGATCGGTGCGCGTGAGCAGCTGGGCGCTGGCCAGGGTGTTGTACAGGAAGTGCGGCTCGACTTGCGCATGCAGCAGGCTGAGCTTGGCGACGGTGAGTTCCTTTTCGGTCGCGCTCTGGCGCGCGGTGGCCTGCTCGGTGCGGCGCCGTTCGGCCACCCGGCGCGCGATGGCGCGTCCCAGCGCTTCGGCGTTTTCCAGGTTGGTGCCGTAATCGATGAAGAACCAGTCGGTCCAGGCCGCCCGCTCCGGCTCGCAGATCAGCATCACGCTGCCGGCGTCGCCGTTGGGCGTGACCGTCATCAGGATCTGGTTGCGCAGGGTGTGCAGGGAGCTGAGCCGCTTCCAGGCCACCGTGTCGCCCGGGTAGGGATTGACGCGCTCGAGCCGGGCCCGCACCTGCAGGCTGTCGCGCGCCGCTTCGATGTCGTGCACGCCGGGCAGTTCGCCGATCGCCGCCTCGACCAGGTCGAACGCTTCGCCGGCCTCCAGCGCGATCTCGATCTGGCGCCGCTGGCGCCGCGACAGGGTGCTGGAATTGACCTGGCCGGCGATCAGCCGCACCCGGTTCACGTGGGAAAACGCGCCGGTGATGGTGACCCCGGCCAGCACCAGGGCGCCGAGAACCACGAGCCCGCCGTCGCTGTGGCGGAAAAACGTCTCGTGCAAGGTAAGGGCCAGCACCATGTACAGCGCCAGCCAGGCGGCGCTCAGGCGGGCGACGAAGAAAAAGCTCGAAATCATGATGGGTTCCTGGTGGTGGGCTTGTTCGAACCATAGCAATCGCCCCAGTTGTGCGACGGTATTATCCGATGAAACCCGCCGGCGCAGGCCCCAAACGGCCGGAAAAAGCGACCGGCCAGTTGACCCGCGCCGCAACTTTCGATTACCGAAAAAAATTAAATGATGATAAGCAACAAAAACCGTGCGCGCAATCGCTGGAAATTCAACGCATCCCAGGCGTGAATTCTTGAAGGCGATCAAGAACCTCGGGGCCAAGCCGCGGCAAGCGCGCCGCTCCGGCCCGCTGTTCGGTATGATGGGAACATTATTCCCGACCTGGTTTCAACCGGAGGATCCCGCACCATGGAGCACCGCACCTTACGCTGGAGCGCCCTCGCCCTTGCCTGCCTGCTGCTGGCCGCTTGCAGGGACAAGCACGAACCGCTCAAACCGACTGTCGCGCAGCCGGCCACCATCGTCGCCGCAGCCGCCCGCTGAGGCGCGCTGGCGGTTTCGGCGCTTGTCGGCGCGCGACAGGGTAAACTGTCGCCCGTCCTCTTCCATTGCAAGGTGTTTCCCATGTCGTTTGTTTCCCTCGGTCTGATCGATCCGCTCGTGCGCACGCTGGATGCGCTCGGCTACCAGGCGCCGACCCCGGTGCAGGCCCAGGCCATTCCCGCCGTGCTGGCCGGGCGCGACGTCATGGCCGCGGCCCAGACCGGCACCGGCAAGACCGCCGGCTTCGCCCTGCCGATCCTGCAGAAGCTGACCATGGAGGGCCAGCAGGTGGCCGCCAACTCGGTGCGCGCGCTGGTGCTGGTGCCGACCCGCGAACTGGCCGAGCAGGTGCACCAGAGTTTCCTCGCATATGGCGCCAGCCTGCCGCTGCGCACCCATGTCGCCTACGGCGGGGTCAGCATCAATCCGCAGATGATGAAGCTGCGCAAGGGCCTCGACCTGCTGGTGGCCACCCCTGGCCGCCTGCTCGACCTGTATGGCCAGAACGCGGTCAAGTTCGACCAGCTGCAAACCCTGGTGCTCGACGAAGCCGACCGCATGCTCGACCTGGGCTTTTCGCGCGAGCTGAACGCAATCTTCGCCGCCCTGCCCGCGCGCCGCCAGACGCTGCTGTTCTCGGCCACCTTCTCGGACGACATCCGGGCGCTGGCCGGCAAGCTGCTGCGCGATCCGCTCAGCATCGAAGTCAGCCCGCGCAACACCACCGTCAAGGCGATCGCGCAGTGGATCGTTCCGGTCGACAAGAAACGCAAGCCCGAGCTGTTCATCCACCTGCTGAAAAAGCAACGCTGGGGCCAGGTGCTGGTGTTCGTCAAGACCCGCAAGGGCGTCGACCAGCTGGTCGAGATTCTCGAGGCGCACGGGGTTGCGGCCGACGCGATCCACGGCGACAAGCCGCAGCCGGCGCGCCTGCGCGCGCTCGAGCGCTTCAAGGCCGGTCACGCCAAGATCCTGGTCGCCACCGACGTCGCCGCACGCGGCCTCGACATCGACGACCTGCCGCTGGTGGTCAATTTCGACCTGCCGATCGTGGCCGAAGATTATGTCCACCGCACCGGTCGCACCGGCCGCGCCGGCGCCTCCGGCGAAGCGGTGTCGCTGGTGTGCGCCGACGAAGTGGTGCAGCTGGCGGCGATCGAAGTGCTGACCGGGCAAACCCTGGAGCGGGTCGACGAGCCCGGCTTCGAGCCGGACCACCGGGTTCCCGTCACCAATACCAGGGGCGAAGTGGTGAAGAAGCCGAAAAAACCGAAGAAGCCGAAGGGCGACGTCCAGGTTTCGCAGGTCGATGTGCGCTTCGCGCGACGCTAGCCTGACATGTCCTGCACGCAAGTGTTGGTGAAATTGTCTACAAGCGAGCAGGCCGGCCTATAATACAACCGGAACCCGCGCCGCGGGAGTTGCCATTACTTGAATTGACCAACGATGAACCACCCCCTGCCCTATGTCGCAACGCCACAGCTGAACGTGAGCGCGCTTAAGGCTAGCTGTGCCAACTGCAGCATGCATCAATTGTGCCTGCCGATGGGGCTCGACGACGCCGACATCGTCCGGCTCGACGAGGTGATCGGCCGGCGGCGCCGGCTGGCGCGCGACGAGCGCCTGTACCAGATGGGCGAACCGTTCCGCAACCTGTACGCGATCCGCTTCGGCCACTTCAAGACCTACCAGGTCAATGCCGCCGGCGAGCAGCAGATTACCGGCTTCCAGATGGCCGGCGAACTGCTCGGCATGGACGCCATCAGCGGCGACCGCCACCACTGCGACGCGGTGGCGCTGGAAGACAGCGAAGTGTGCGAAATCCCGTTCGCCGGCCTGGAACAGCTGTTCGGCCATGTGCCGGCCCTGCTGCGCCACTTCCATCGGATCATGAGCCAGGAAATCACGCGCGAGCAGAACGTCATGCTATTGCTTGGCAATATGCGCGCCGAGCAGCGCTTCGCGGTATTCCTGGTCAACCTGTCGGCCCGCTACGCGGCGCGCGGCTATTCGTCGACCCAATTCCAGCTGCGCATGTCGCGCGAAGACATCGGCAACTACCTCGGCCTGACCATCGAAAGCGTCAGCCGCCTGCTGTCGCGCTTCAAGAAGCAGGGTTTGCTCAAGGTCGACAAGCGTGAAGTCACGCTGCTCGACCCGGTGCTGCTGAAGGCGATGGCCGCCGGCACCGAGCAATGCCACCCGATGTCCTGAAACAAGCCTGCAGTTCCACATTTCGGTCGTCCCCGCGCAGGCGGCGTTGTCAATTTGCCGCATCAAAATGGCGGATTGTCCCCCGCCGGCACCACGATCAGGTAGCAGGTCAGCAAGCTGGCCAGCGCGCACAGGCTCCAGAACATGAAGAAGCCGATGCTGTAGACCGCCATCGGCGACAGCGCCGCGCCACCCAGGTGTCCCAGCTCGTCGGGGTCGAACAGCGAAAAAAACACGCCTTCGGCCAGCACCGCCGCCAGGAACGAGGGCCACAACACCATCATCGCCATCCGCTTCATGGCTTCTCCGCCGGCGCATCGGCGCGGATCTCGAGCGTCTGCTGGCGCGGCCACGACCAGCTGCGCGCCAGCCGCCATTCGCGCCGCGCGCCCTCCACCACCACCTGCCAGTGGGTCGCCTCGAGCGCCGCCAGCGGCGCCGAGAATTGTCCGGCGGCGTCCGGCACCACCAGCAGCTTCAGGTCCTTTTCCGGCTGGGTGGGATGGGCCAGGTAGACCTGCAGCGGGGTGGCCAGCGGCAGGCCGGCGCTGTGCACGCTGCCCGACAACAGCGCGCGCGACGCGTCGTAGCGCGCCTCGAACGACAGCCGCAGCGCCGACGCCGCGCGGTCGCGCCGCAAGTCCTGGTTGATCGCCTTGCCCTTTTTGTAGTAGTCGTCCACCACCATCGCGTCGGGCCGGGTGGTGGCCAGGTAGCCGGCGAAGGCGCCGCCGAAAATCACGAACAGGGGCCCGAGCATCAGCAGCCAGGGCCAGCGATGGGAGTACCAGGGGCCGGCGCCGGCGCCTGCAAGTACGGGTGAGGATTGCATGTCAGTCTCCTTGAGTGCTAGCGCGGCACGATGAATACGGCTTTTTCCTCGACCCGCAGCGCAGGGTCGTCGAGCGCGGTCAGCTCGAACGCGATCTGGTTCGACCCGGCCTTGGCGGCCTCGCGCGGAACCCGCACCCGCACCGGCACGGCGCGCGTGGTGGCGCCTTCCAGCGTGGCCAGTTCCGGCGTGGCCAGGCTGATCGACGGCAGGCCGGACACCGTGATGCGGAAGGTGTGCGTGTTTTCGGCCGTGTTCATGACCTGCAGCCGGTAGACGTTTTCGATCAGGCCGTCCTCCACTTCGCGCCCCATCACGCCGCGGTCGCGGATCACGTCGAGTTTCAGCGGGGTGCGCAGCGCCAGCGCGGCGCCGAGCGCACCGACGATCAGCACCAGCAAGGCGGTGTAGATCAGCACGCGCGGGCGCAGCACCCGCTGGCGCACCTGCGCCAGGCTCCAGCCCTTGGCCAATGCATGCTCGGTCGAATAGCGGATCAGCCCCGGCGGCAAGTCGATTTTCGCCATCACCGAGTTGCAGGCGTCGACGCAGGCGGCGCAGCCGATGCATTCGTACTGCAGGCCGTTGCGGATATCGATCCCGGTCGGGCACACCTGCACGCACAGGTTGCAGTCGATGCAGTCGCCGGTGGTCCTGGCGGCCGGCGCGGCCGCGGCCGCGCTCCGGGCCGCGAGCGGGCCGCGCGGCTCGCCGCGCGCGCTGTCGTAGGTGATGATCAGGGTGTCCTTGTCGAACATCGCGCTCTGGAAGCGCGCGTACGGGCACATGTACTTGCACACCTGCTCGCGCAGCCAGCCGGCGTTGCCGTAGGTGGCCAGCGCGTAGAACAGGATCCAGAAGGTCTCCCACGGACCGAGGCTGAACGAGGCGATGCCGCCCATCAGTTGCGCCACCGGAGTGAAGTAGCCGACGAAGCTGAATCCGGTCCACAGCGCCACCGCGCCCCAGGCCGCGTGCTTGGCGGTCTTGCGCAGGACCTTATCGACGCTCAATGGCTGGCGGTCGAGCCGCATGCGGGCGCTGCGCGCTCCTTCTATGCGGCGCTCGATCCACATGAAGATTTCGGTGTACACGGTCTGCGGGCAGGCAAACCCGCACCACACCCGCCCCGCCACCGCGGTCACCAGGAACAGCGCGTAGGCGCACACGATCAGCAGCGCGGCCAGGTAGATGAAGTCCTGCGGCCACAGCACCACGCCGAAAATGTAAAACTTGCGGGCGCCAAGGTCGAACAGCACCGCCTGGCGCCCATTCCAGGTCAGCCACGGCAGGCCGTAGAACACGATCTGGGTCAGCCACACGCAAGCCCAGCGCAGCGACGCGTAGCGNNTTCGCGCCCCCGGGAGGCTGGTTCGACAGGCCCCACACGTAGGCGGCCAGCAGATGCACCTTCGGCTCGCCGAGGAAGCCGTCGAACGCCGGCATGGTATTGGTGCGGCCCTTGCGGATCGTCTCCATGATGGTGTCGGCGCTGCCGCCGTACAGCCAGACCTTGTCGGCCAGGTTGGGCGCGCCCAGCGCCGGGTTGCCGCCGCCGTCGGCGCCNNCCGACAGGCTGCGCACGTAGTGGGCGACGTTCTCGACGTCCTTGTCGCCGCCCAGCGCGGCGCCCATCGGCGGCATCATGCCGTTACGCCCGTGCAGGATGGTGGTCTTGATGACCGACGGTTCGCCGCCATACAGCCAGTCGGCGTCGGTCAGGTTCGGGTAGCCCTTGTTGCCGCGCGCGTCCGAGCCGTGGCACTGCGCGCAGTAGGTCAGGAACAGGCGTTCGCCGATCGCCTGCGCCTGCGGGTCGGCCGCGACCGCCTTCAGGTCCTGCTTGGCGTATTGCGCGAACAGCGGGCCGTAGTCGGCGTCGGCCTTTTTCAGTTCGAGCTGGTAGGCGCCGCTCGACTTCCAGCCGAACTGCCCGGCGTAGCTGCCCAGGCCCGGGTACAGCACCAGGTAGGCCAGCGCGAACACGATGGTGATATAGAACAGCCACATCCACCAGCGCGGCATCGGCGTATTCAGCTCGGTCAAGTCTTCGTCCCACACGTGACCGGTGGTGCCGTCGCCCCCGGCGGCGACCCGGTGGGTCGACTGAGACCACAGCAGCAAGCCGCAGCCGGCGATCGACAGCAGCGTGATCAGGATGATGTAGATATCCCAGAAGCCGTTGGTGAAATCAGCCATGCGTGCGCTCCTCGTCGTCGGCGAACGGCAGCGCCGCCGCCTTGTCGAAATCGGCGCCGCGCTTGAGCACGAAGGTCCACAGCAGGATGCCGAGGAAGGTGACGAAGCTGATGACCGTCATCACGCTGCTCGCGCTGTCAAAAATATGTTCGATTGCCATGTCAGTTCCTTGTCTTGATCAGTGTGCCCAGCCCCTGCAGGTAGGCGATCAGCGCATCCTGTTCGGTCTTGCCGGCCAGCGCGGCCGGCGCGTCGGCGATTTCCTGGTCGGTGTACGGCACCGACAGGCGCCGCAGCGCGCGCATCTTCGGCGCCACCTCGGCCGGATTGAGCTTGGTGGTGGCCAGCCACGGGTAGTTCGGCATGTTCGACTCCGGCACCAGGTCGCGCGGATTGTCCAGGTGGGTGCGGTGCCACTCGTCGCTATAGCGCCCGCCGACCCGCGCCAGGTCCGGGCCGGTGCGCTTCGAGCCCCACTGGAACGGACGGTCGTAGACGAATTCGCCGGCCACCGAATAGTGGCCATAGCGTTCGGTCTCGGCGCGGAACGGCCGGATCATCTGCGAATGGCAGTTGTAGCAGCCTTCGCGCACGTAGATGTCGCGCCCCACCAGCCGCAGCGGCGAGTACGGCTTCAACCCGGCCACCGGCTCGGTGGTCGACTTCTGGAAGAACAGCGGCACGATTTCCACCAGTCCGCCGATCGAGATGACCACCAGCACCAGTCCGATCAGCAGCCACGGATTCTTTTCGATCCATTCATGCGAAAATTTCATTAGGGGCTCCAGGCTTGTGTTCGGGAATAAGGGACGGGATACGGGGATCGACCGCGACGGTCTGGCGCATCGTCATGAAGGTGTTGTAGGCCATCATCAGCATGCCGGACAGGTACAGCAGGCCGCCGCCGAACCGGATCACGTAGTACGGATAGGTGGCCTTGACGCCTTCGACGAAGGTATAGGTCAGGGTGCCGTCGGGGTTCACCGCGCGCCACATCAGGCCCTGCATCACGCCGGCGATCCACATCGAGGCGATGTACAGCACGATGCCGATGGTCGCCACCCAGAAGTGGGTGTCGATCAGGCGCGTGCTCCACATCGAGGTCTTGCCGGACAGGCGCGGAATCAGGTAGTAGATCGAGCCCATCGTGATGAAGCCTACCCAGCCGAGCGCGCCGGCGTGGACGTGGGCGATGCCCCAGTCGGTGTAGTGCGACAGCGAGTTGATGGTCTTGATCGACATCATCGGGCCTTCGAAGGTGGCCATGCCGTAGAACGACAGCGACACGATCAGGAATTTCAGGATCGGGTCGGAGCGCAGCTTGTGCCAGGCGCCGGACAAGGTCATGATCCCGTTGATCATGCCGCCCCACGAAGGCGCCAGCAGGATCAGCGAGAACACCATCCCGATCGACTGGGTCCAGTCTGGCAGCGCGGTNNTAGTGCAGGTGGTGCGGGCCGGCCCACATGTAGGTGAAGATCAGCGCCCAGAAGTGCACGATCGACAGGCGGTACGAATACACCGGGCGCTCGGCCTGTTTCGGGATGAAGTAGTAGACCATGCCGAGGTAGCCGGCGGTGAGGATGAAGCCGACCGCGTTGTGGCCGTACCACCACTGGATCATCGCGTCCTGCACGCCCGAGTAGGCGGAGTACGACTTCATGGCCGACGCCGGCATGCTGGCGCCGTTGACGATGTGCAGCAGCGCGACGGCGATGATGTAGGCGCCGAAGAACCAGTTGGCGACGTAGATGTGCTCGACCTTGCGCTTGATGACGGTGCCGAAGAAGACCACCGCGTAGGCCACCCACACCACCGTGATCAGGATCGCGATCGGCCATTCCAGCTCGGCGTACTCCTTGCCGCGCGTGAAGCCCATCGGCAGCGTGACCGCGGCCAGTACCAGCACCGCCTGCCAGCCCCAGAAGGTGAAGGCGGCCAGCTTGTCGGAGAACAGCCGCACCTGGCAGGTGCGCTGGACCACGTAATAGGAGGTGGCGAACAGGCCGCAGATGCCGAACGCGAAGATGACGGCATTGGTGTGCAGCGGCCGCAGGCGCCCGTAGCTTAGCCAGGGCACGTCGAAATTGAGCGCGGGCCAGGCCAGCTGCGCGGCGATGAAGACGCCCACCAGCATCCCGATCACGCCCCAGACCACGGTGGCGATCGCGAACTGCTTGACGATCTTGTAGTTGTAATTCAAACCTGTGTCCACAAATGCTCTCCTGGGAATACGACGATGACAGCGGGAGAATAAATTTCCGCAGTCCAAAAATCTTTGATGTGAATCAAATTGGCCCGGATCAAACTCGATCCGAAAGATTTCCTCGAGCGAAATCTTTCCCGTCGGTTTCGGCGCTGCAGCGCGGGCCGGCGCTGTCGTCGTCCTGCAGCACGCGCAGCGCCGGGCCTTCGAGGTCGTCGAACTGGCCGCTGTCGGAGGCGCCGAAAAACACCCAGATCGCCAACGCGACCAGGCCGAGGCTGAGGGGAATCAGCAGGTAAAGCGCTTCCATCACCGTCCTCCCGCGCCGCGCAGGCGCAGCGCATTGATCACCACCACCGCGGAACTGAGCGACATGCCGATGCCCGACATCCACGGATTGAGCAGGCCGAAGGCGGCGGCGGGAATCGCGCACAGGTTGTAGAGCGAGGCCCAGGCCAGGTTCTGGCGGATCACCGCCAGCGTGCGCGCCGCGGTGGCCGCGCACTCGCCCAGGGCCGCCAGGCGCCCGGTCAGCAGCACGCAGTCGGCATGCATGCGCGCCAGGTCGCTGCCGCCGCCCATCGCGAACGAGACGTCGGCCGCGCGCAGCACCGCCGCGTCGTTAACGCCGTCGCCGACCATCGCCACCACCGCGCCCTGCGCCTGCAGCGCCTGCACGAACGCCAGCTTCTGTTCCGGCATCCGCCCGCCGAGCGCGCGGCCGATGCCCAACTGCTCGGCCACCCGCTGCGCCACCTGCTGGCCGTCGCCCGACAGCAGGATCACTTCCATGCCGCGCTGCTGGAACTGGCGCACCACGTCGGCCGCATCGTCGCGCAGGGAGTCGGCCAGTTCGAACATGGCCAGCAGCGCGCCCGGGCCGGCCAGGTACACCAGCGAGACCTCGCCGTCGCGCGCGTCGGCCGCCTGGGCGCCGCCCGGCGCGGCGAAGTCTGCGCTGCCGAGCCGGTAGCGCACGCCGTCGACGACGCCCTCGATGCCCTGCCCGGCGACGTGGCGCAGTTCGCGCGCCTGGCGCCGGCTGGCGCCGGCCGCCTGGCGCAGCGCGATCCCGAGCGGATGGGTGCTCGCCTCCTCCAGCGCGGCGGCAATCGCCAGGCAGTCGGCGCCAGCCATCGCGCCCAGCGCGTGGACCTGGCACAGCACCGGCTGGCCGCGCGTGAGCGTGCCGGTCTTGTCGAAGATGATATGGGTGGCGCGGTGCAGCGTTTCGAGCACGTGCGGCTGCACCACCAGCACGCCGCCGCGCACCAGCCGCTCGGTGGCGGCGGCCAGCGCGCTGGGCGTGGCCAGCGACAGCGCACACGGGCAGGATACCACCAGCACCGCGATCGCCACCTGCCACGCGCGCGCCGGATCGACCGCCTGCCAGGCGGCGAACACCAGCACCGTCAGTAGCAGCAGCGCCATGACGAACCAGGCCGCCACCTGGTCGGCCCACAGCGCGATGCGCGGCTTGCCCTGCCCGGCGCGCTCGACCAGCCCGACCAGCAGCGCCAGCGTGCTTTCGCGCGCCGCGCGGGTGACCCGCAGCACGATCGGCTGGCCGGCGTTGACCGCGCCGCCCGGCAGCTCCTGGCCCGGCGCGCGCGGCTGGGCGCGGCTTTCGCCGGTCAGCAGCGCCAGGTCGACCTCGGTGGCGCCTTCGACGATCACGCCGTCGGCGGCGATCGCCTCGCCCGGGCGCACCAGGATCAGGTCGCCCGCGCGCAGTTGGCCGGCCGGCACCAGCTCGGTTTCGCGGTTGCCCGGAAAGCCGGCCATCCGCGCCGCCGCCGCCGGCAGCGCGTGGCGCAGCTTGTCCAGCGCGCGCGCCGCCGTGCGGCGCGCCGACAGCTCCAGATAACGGCTGCCCAGCAGCAGGAAGATGAACATCGTGATCGAGTCGAAATACACGTCGCCGCGCCCGCGCAGCAGCGCGCCGACGCTGCCGCCGAAAGCGGCCGCGATGCCCAGCGCCACCGGCAGGTCCATGCCGGGCATGCGCTGCCGGATGCCGTTCCAGGCGCCGCGCCAGAACGGCTGCGCGGAATACGCCACCGCCGGCAGCGTCAGCAGCATCGAGGCCCACTGCATCAGCGCCGTCATGTCGGCGTCCATGGTGCCGTCGTCGGCCAGATAGACCGGCAGCGCGTACATCATCACCTGCATCATCGACAGGCCGGCGATGAACAACTGGCGGAACAGCTTCTTGCGCTCGCGCTCGAGTTGCTCGCCATGGCGCGCCGGATCGAACGGATAGGCCGCGTAGCCGATCGCGCGCAGGGCGCCGAGGATGGCGCTGGGACGGCATTGTTCGGCCGACCATTGCACCCGCAGCCGGCCGGTGGCCACGTTCATCTCGGCGGCGCGCACCCCGGGCAGGCTGCGCAGGCGCCGTTCGACCAGCCACACGCAGGCGGCGCAGCGGATCCCGTCCACCGAATACAGTGCGTCGCACGCCTCGGCATCGTCGCCGGCGTCGTACAGCGCCAGCTCGGGCGGCGCCAGCGCCGCCAGTTCGGCCGGCGCGGCAAATGCGGTGCGGCTGCTGTAGTAGTCGGCGAAGCCGCTGGCGACGATGCTGGTGGCGACCGCGGCGCATCCCGGGCAGCACATCGGCTGCGCCGCGCCGTCGACCAGCGCGCTCCAGCGGCTGCCCGCCGGCACCGCCAAGCCGCAGTGGAAGCAAGCGCTGGGGGCCAGCACCGCGCTCACCACAGCGCTCCAGGCGCCAGGCACAGCGCGTCGATCCAGCCGTGGCTGACCCCGCGCGCGGCGCGTACCAGGCCGAGGATGCCGAAGCCGAACACCAGCAGGCCGCTGGCCAGCCGCACCGCGCGGCGCTGGATGAAGCTGCGCAGCGGCGCCCCCAGCATCCCCATCGACAGCAGCATCGGCAAGGTGCCCAGGCCGAACGCGAGCATCACGGCGGCGCCGGACAGCGCCGAGCCGCTCAGCATGGCCGTCAGCAGCACGCTGTAGACCATCCCGCACGGCAGCCAGCCCCACAGGCCGCCCATCGCCACCAGCTTCCACGGCGCGTCGAGCGGCAGCAGCAGCGCGGTGGCCGGCTCGATCCGGCGCCACGCGCGCTGGCCCAGCTGTTCGAGCCGCGCCAGGCCGCGCCACGCATCCATCAGGTACAGGCCGAGCACCACCAGCATCAGGTTCGCCAGCCAGTAGCCGGCCGTCTCGATGGCCGCCAGCCCGGTCAGCGCGCGCGCGGCGCCGGTCAGCCCGCCGGCCAGCGCGCCAGCCGCCGCGTAGCTGGCGATGCGCCCGCCGTTGTAGGCCAGCACCCGCAGCAGCGCATCGCCCGGCGCCCTGCGCAGCGTCACCACCGCCACCGGGAAGGTGCGCGCCGGCGCCAGCGAAAAGGCGCTGACGATGCCGCCGCACATGCCGGCGCAATGCACGCTGCCGAGCAGGCCCACCATGAAAACGGGGGCCAGGCTGATCGCGTTCATCGAAGCTTCCTCAAATCGTCTTCGAGAAGCGCGGCAGCGCCGCTTTCTCGTTCAGGTAGCGGTCGAACACCATGCAGATGTTGCGGATCAGCAGCCGGCCCTTGAGCGTCACGCTCAGCCAGTCGGGGCCGATCGTGACCAGGCCCTCGTCGGCCAGCGCGTGCAGTTTTACCAGCTCCGGCGCGAAATAGTCGGCGAACACGATCGGGAAAGCCTGTTCGAGCGCGCCGACGGACAGCTCGAAATGGCACATCAGGGACTGGATCAGGCTGCGCCGCAGCACGTCGTCCATGTTCAGCGCGATGCCGCGCTCGATCGGCAGCTCGTTGTTGTCGAGCCGTTCGTAATAGGCTTCCAGCGTCTTGACGTTCTGGCTGTAGGTGGCGCCGACCGCGCCGATGGCCGACACCCCGCACGAGACCAGGTCGGCGTCGGCGTGCGTCGAGTAGCCCTGGAAGTTGCGGTGCAGCCGGCCCTGGCGCTGCGCCACGGCCAGGTCGTCGCCGGGTTTGGCGAAATGATCCATGCCGATGTAGACGTAGCCGGCCTCGGTCAGGCGCCGGATGCTCAGCCCCAGCATGTCGAGCTTGGCGTCGGCGCCGGGCAGGTCGGCGTCGGGAATGCGGCGCTGCGGCTTGAACAGGTGCGGCAGGTGGGCGTAGTTGTAGATCGCGATGCGGTCCGGGTCGGCCTTGATCACTTTCGCCAGCGTTTGCGCCATGCTCATCACGGTTTGCTTCGGCAGGCCGTAGATCAGGTCGATGCTGACCGAGCGGAAGCCGGCCTCGCGCGCGGCGTCGATGATGGCCTGGGTCTCGGCCTCGGGCTGGACCCGGTTGACGGCGCGCTGCACCGCCTCGTCGTAGTCCTGCACGCCGAGGCTGATGCGGTTGAAGCCCTGGCGGCGCAGGCTGTGCACGCGCTCGCGCGACACCGTGCGCGGATCGACCTCGATCGAGTATTCGCCCACCTCGTCGGGCGCGAACTGGAACTTGCGGCGCAGGTGCGCCATCAGCTCGCCCATCTGCTCGTCCGACAGGTAGGTCGGGGTGCCGCCGCCCAGGTGCAGCTGCTCGACCTGGTTGATGCCGGCGAACAGCATGCCCTGCATGTCGATTTCGCGTTTCAGGTAGCTCAGGTAGACCGTCGCCTTGTCGCGGTTTTTGGTGACGATCTTGTTGCAGGCGCAATAGTAGCAGACCGTCTCGCAGAACGGAATGTGCAGGTAGATCGAGAGCGGCTTGGCGGCGCCGCGCGTGCGCAGGCCGGCCACCGCCTGCAGGTAGTCGCGATAGCCGAACGCGGCGCTGAAGCGGTCGGCGGTCGGATACGAGGTGTAGCGTGGGCCCGGCTGGCTCAGCTTGCGCACCAGACCGGCGTCGAACTGCACCATCGGAGCGGCGGTAACGGGTATGGCGGATGACATCGTGATATTAACTCCGGCTGGCGGCAACGCCCGAACGCGGGCCTTTACCTGATGGGAGGCCAGTGTATGGATCGGAAGCCGCAAAATCTTTGACATGCATCAAAAACGGCTTGGTCGCCGCGGCGCCGCGCGCTTCCAGCTTGAACACCGACAGCGCCTGCGCCAGCCCGACCGCCTGCCCGGCCACGCTGCTGGTGGCCGCCGCCGACTGGCGCACCAGTTCCGCGTTCTGGCGCGTCAGCGCCTCGAGGTGGGCGACCGCCTCGTTGACCTGGGCGATCGCGCTGGTCTGCTCGACCCCGGCGCGCGCGATGTCGCGCATCAGCGCGGTGGCGTCGCTCACCGAGCCGAGCGCCTGCGCCATGGTGGCGCCGGCATCGTCGACCAGCGCGTTGCCCAGCTTGACCTGCTGGGCCGACGCGTCGATCAGCGTCTTGATTTCCTTGGCCGCCACGGCTGAGCGCTGCGCCAGGCTGCGCACCTCGCCGGCGACCACCGCGAAGCCCCTGCCCTGCTCGCCCGCGCGCGCCGCCTCGACTGCCGCGTTCAGCGCCAGGATATTGGTCTGGAACGCGATCCCGTCGATCAGGCCGATAATGTCGACGATCCGGCTGGCCGACGCACTGATCTGCTGCATCGTCGCGCCGACCCGGGCCACCGCCGCGCCGCCCTGCCCGGCCGCATCGGCGGCCGCGCCCACCAGTTCATTGGCGCGCAGCGCCCCGGCGCTGTTTTCCTGCACCGTCGCGGCGAACTGTTCCATGCTGGCGGCGGTCTGCTCCAGGCTCGACGCCTGCGACTCGGTGCGCCCCGACAGGTCGCCGTTGCCGTCGGCGATCTCGCGCGTGGCGTGTTCGATCGAGCGCACGTTGGTGCGCACGTCGCCGATGATGGCGCGCAGGTTGACGGTGAGCTGGCGCAGCGCGCGCAGCAGTTGGCCGACGTCGTCGCTGCGGTCGGTGTCGATCTGGTTCGACAGGTCGCCGCCGGCCAGCGCGCGCACCGCCTCGGTGGCCTGGGCCAGCGGCTGCACCACCGCGCGCCGCAGGCTGCGCCAGCCGGCCAGCGCCACGATCACGCCGGCGCCGGCGCCAAGCTGCAGCGCCGGCTGGTTCGCGCCGGCCGCGAGCGCGGCCAGCAGCAGCGCCAGCGGCCCCATGACCAGGCCGAGGCGGGTGCCGAGCGGCAGCGCGCGCAGGCGCGCCAGCGATTGGCCCATCCCGCGCCGAACCGCCGCGCCGCGGTGGATCGCCAGCCCTGCGCCTTCGCCCGCGCGCAGCAGGCGGTAGGCAGCCTGCGCCGCCTCGACCTGGGCCCGCTCGGGCCGGGTGCGCACCGACATGTAGCCGACCGTCGCGCCGCCTTCCTTGACCGGCGTGACGTTGGCCACCACCCAGTAGAAGTCGCCGTTCTTGCGCCGGTTCTTGACCAGCCCGGTCCACGGCAGCCCGGCCGTTAGCGAGTCCCACAGGTCGGCGAAGGCTTCCGGCGGCATATCCGGATGGCGCACGATGTTGTGAGCCTTGCCGAGCAGTTCTTCCTGACTGAACCCGCTGACTTCGATGAAAAACGGGTTGACGTAGGTAATGCGGCCCTTGGTGTCGGTGGTCGATACGATGGACTGGCCGTCCGTCATGACATATTCGTTCCCGGTAACGGGCAAGTTGGTACGCAAGGGCTTCTCCTGATTTTCGCAAAGCAATTAATATTGATGTGCGGAATTGTAGGGAGGCGGTCGCCCGATTTCCTTGATGTGGATCAAAAGTGGCTTCCCGACATCCTCCCGCCAGCGCGAGAGCGCGGTGCTGACATATGTCAACGGCTTTCTTTAGTTGTGGCGCAACATTTCCTTCCGGCAGCGATGAAGAGGAGTTCCGCCATGACACTCAACCAGCTTTCCGCCGCATTCAAGAGCCTGACCGGCGCGAACCGTCCCATTCGGCTGCGCCTGTCCGACGAACAAGGCGCCACCCCCGACGTATTATTGATTAAGCATGCCAGCGGGGTCGAGACGCTCTGCGGCGGCATCGAATACCGCCTGCTGTGCGTCTCTACCGCAGCCGGCATGCCGCTCAAGCAATTCAACGCCATGCCGGTCGAAATACAGTTCGTGACCGACCGAGGCGGCCTGCGCCGCGTGTGCGGAATCGTCTCCCGCGCCGTCGAGGGTGAAAGCGATGGCGGCCTGGCCACTTATCAGCTGATCGTGCGCGACGCGCTGACGATCATGGACAAGCGCGTCAATACCCGCATTTTCCGCAACGCCAGCGAAGTCGACATCACGACAACTCTCATGCGCGAATGGCAGCAAACCAATCCGGTGTTGGCGCGCGCGTTCGACTTCGACCTCGCGCACGTGACATCGTATCCATGCCGCGAGTTCACGATGCAGTACAACGAGTCGGACGCAGCTTTCCTGCGCCGCCTGTGGAAACGACGCGGCCTGGCGTGGTTTTTTCAACCCGGCACGGCCAGCGATCCGGGCGGCCACGACTTGCCGGCCCATACCCTGGTACTGTTCGACGATGTCGCAGCGCTCAAGCCAAACGCCGCCGGCACGGTACGCTATCACCGCGACGACGGCACCGAAGCCCGTGACAGCATCACCGCATGGCATGCGGTGCGTACCCTGACGGCCGGCATCGTGACCCGCCAAAGCTGGAACTACACGCAGGCGTCGTCGATGGCAAGCCAGCTGAGCAGCCTCAGTGACCAGGGTTCGCAAGGCAACCAGTTCGCCTCCCGGCTCGATGACTACCTGGCCGACGTCCCGCACGCGGGCGATGACGGCGACGACTACCGCAGTCTTGGCACGCTGCGCATGCAGCGCCATGAGTACGAATCGAAATATTTCCAGGGCGAGAGCGGCGTGCGCGACCTTTGCGTCGGTCAATGGATAGGCGTCACCGGCCATGCCGAGATCGACACCCATCCGCGCGAGGAGCGCGAGTTTGTCATCACTGAGCTGCGAATCGACGCCGAGAATAATCTTCCCAAGTCCCTCAACGACAGGACGCGCCGCCTGTTCGCGCTGAATCATTGGGACGGCAGCATCGGCGCACTCGAGCACGCCAGCGCCGAGCGCAGCGCGCGCTACACCAATCAATTCACCTGCGTGCGACGCGGCATTCCGATCGTGCCGTCCTACGACCCACGCGTCGACCTGCCGCGCACGGCGGCGCAAAGCGTCATCGTCGTCGGGCCAGTCGGTGAGGAAGTGCATTGCGACGAACACGGACGGGTCAAGGTACGCTTCCCCGCTTGCCGCCATGAAGACCACGAACATGCGCATGGTGCCGGCGCTTCCGACAGCGACCGGGACTCGGCCTGGGTGCGAGTCTCCAGCGCGTGGGCCGGGGCACAGTGCGGGGCGAGTTCCCTGCCGCGCGCGGGCGACGAATGTCTGGTGACCTTCCTGGGTGGTGATCCGGACAAGCTGGTCATCATAGGTCGGGTCCATGGCGGCAAGACCCCACCGCCCAACTTCGGTCATGCGGGCAACCTCCCGGGCAACCGGTTCGTGTCCGGCATCAAGAGCCGCGAAGTCAACGGGTGCCGCTACAACCAGCTGCGCCTGGACGATACGCCGGGCCAGATCAGCGCGCAACTGGCCAGTGAGCACGGCCATAGTCAACTGAATTTGGGCTATCTGACGCACCCGCGAAGCGACGGCAAGGGTGAAGCTCGTGGTGATGGGGCCGAATTGCGCAGTGATAAGGCAGTGGCCATCCGCGGCGCGCAAGGCGTCTACATCAGCGCCGATGCGCGCCTGCGCGCCGCCGGCCGCCAATTGGCGCGGGACGGGTTGACGGGATTATCGGAAGCGCTCAAGGGCATCCAACAACAGCTCTCGGAGCTGGCCGGAACGCATCACGCCGGCGACGCTGACAGCAAGCCCTTGGTGCAACTGGCCGCCCACCTCGAGCAATGGGACAGCGCCAGCGATTCCAACGCCGGGACCTCGGGCGCTGCCGGCGGCCAACCCATTGTCGCCATTGACGCACCGGCCGGCATGATGGTTGGCAGCGGCGCCAATATCGCCATCGGCGCCCAATCCCATGTCGACATCGTCAGCGTAGGCAACACCCAGTTTTCTGCCGGACGCAAGCTGCTGATGCGCGCGACCGAGAGCATCAGCCTGTTCGCCCACAAACTGGGTGTGAAGTTAATCGCCGCTTCGGGCAAAGTCGAAATTCAGGCTCACCAGGACAATATCGAACTGACCTCTGCGAAGCGCATTGTACTTTCCGCCTCCGACGAAATTGTGATTCAGGCGCCGAAGGTGTCGATCATCACGCAAGGTGCGCAGGCCGCGTATGGCGGTGGCGCGATCACGTACCAGCTGACCGGCGCATATGCGATCAATTCGGCCAGTTTCGCGCATCGCGGGCCCGGCGACAGCCAGCTCGCCGCCCTGACCTTGCCCAAGAGCGCGATGTCGCACGACCAGCACGTCCGGATCACCGACCTCAACACAGGCGAGCCAATGCCGAACCAGCGCTTTCGCGCCAAGCTGGAAGACGGACAGGAGATCGAGGGTACGACGGACGCAAAGGGCTTGACGCAGAT
>CXWL01004951.1_pt2 | contig 32926 bp, 46 predicted proteins | sample 590931 | NCBI WGS metagenome assembly CXWL01 (sample SAMEA3498368, study PRJEB10139) | groundwater metagenome | biome: water well; material: biofilm material | place: Germany | collected 2015-04-27
CGCAAGCTGCTCGATCGCGGCGAGGCGGGCGACAACATCGGCGTCCTGCTGCGCGGCACCAAGAAGGACGACGTCGAGCGTGGTCAGTGCCTGGCGAAGCCGGGCACGATCAACCCGCACACCGTGTTCAAGTGCGAGGTGTACGTTCTAACGAAGGAAGAGGGCGGCCGCCACACGCCGTTCTTCAAGGGCTACCGGCCGCAGTTTTACTTCCGGACGACGGACGTGACGGGTGTCGCGGAGTTGCCGGAAGCGACTGAGATGGTGATGCCGGGCGACAACGTCAGCCTGACGGTCGAGCTGATCGCGCCGATCGCGATGGAGCGCGGTGTGCGCTTCGCGATCCGCGAGGGCGGCCGCACGGTGGGCGCCGGTACCGTCACCGAGATCGTCAAGTAGACCGGCTCGCCGGCAAGGAAACCAGGTAGCGCCATGGTCAACGAGAAGATTCGCATCCGTCTGAAGGCGTACGACTATCGAGTGCTCGACACATCGACGCACGAGATCGTCGACACTGCCCGCCGCACCGGAGCCAGAGTGGTCGGCCCGATTCCACTGCCCACCCACATCTCCCGCTACACCGTCAATCGCTCGCCGCACGTCGACAAGAAGTCGCGCGAGCAGTTCGAGATTCGTACCCACAAGCGGCTTCTGGACATCTTCGAGCCGACCAGCCAGACGGTCGACGCGCTGATGAAGCTCGAGCTGCCGGCGGGTGTGGACGTCGAGATCAAGGCCTTCGGGAAGTAGGAGCGATAGTCATGGAAGGCATTCTCGGCAAGAAGCTCGGCATGACCCAGATTTTCGGCCAGGACGGGACCGTCATTCCGGTGACGGTGATCCAGGCAGGGCCCTGTCTGGTCGTCCAGCGCAAGACCGTGGAACGTGATGGTTACGAGGCGGTGCAGGTCGGCTTCGTCGACGACCGCGCTCCTCGTCACGTCAACAAGGCCCAGGCCGGGCACTTCGCCAAGGCCGGCGTGACCCCGACCCGCCACCTCGAGGAATTCAAGCTCGACGCCGGCGAGGACCTGAAGAGCGGCGACGCCATCAAGGTCGAGATGTTCGCGGTGAACCAGTGGGTCGACGTCGTCGGCACGAGCAAGGGCAAGGGCTTTCAGGGCGTCGTCAAGCGACACCACTTCCGCGGCGGACGTGCCAGCCACGGCTCGATGTTCCATCGTGCGCCAGGCTCCATCGGCTCGTCCTCGTTCCCGTCGCGCGTGTTCCCTGGCATGCGTGCAGCGGGCCGCATGGGTGGCGCGCGCATCACGACCAAGAACCTGCTCGTCGTCAAGATCGACGCGGAGAAGAATCTCCTCTACCTGCGCGGGTCGGTACCCGGGGCCGAGAACGGCTTCGTGGCGATTCGTCGGGCCAAGCGCGGTTGACGCGCGGAGCAATCGAGCGATGAAACTCTCAGTCAAGAACCTGCAAAACCAGCAGGTCAAGGAGATCGAGGTCCCCGACGCGATCTTCGCCTACCCCTGGAAGTCGCATCTCGTACACGTTGCTGTGCAGGCCTACTTGGCCGGTCAGCGTGCGGGTACGCACAAGACCAAGACGCGCGACGAGGTCTCGGGCGCCGGCAAGAAGCTGTGGAAGCAGAAGGGCACCGGCCGCGCCCGCATGGGCAGTCTGCGGTCGCCGATCTGGCGCCACGGCGGAACGGTTCACGGCCCCAAGCCGCGCTCCTATGCGAAGGACGTTTCGACGGGTGAGAAGAAGAGCGCCCTGAAGTCGGTGCTCGCTCAGCGCGCTAAGGGTGAGGGGCTGGTCGTCATCGACAGCCTGGCACTCGAAAGCCACAAGACGGGCTCCTTAGAGAAGGCCATGGCTGGCCTGGGCATCGCAGGCAAGATCCTGGTCGTCGACAGCCGCGACAACGAGAACCTCTCTCGGGCGGCGCGTAACAATCCGCGGCTGAAGGCGGTCGACGCGCTGGCCGTGAACGTCTACGATGTGGTTGACCGCCCCCACGTCGTGATCTCCGAGGTGGCCCTGGGCCGCCTGGTCGAGGTGCTGTCGCGATGAGAGTTCAGGATGTGGTTCGTCGTCCCCTGCTGACCGAAAAGTCGACGCTCCTCCGCGAGGAGAAGAGCGTGGTGGCGTTCGAGGTCGATTTGCGGGCCAACAAGATCGAGATCAAGCGGGCCGTCGAGGCCCAGTTCAAGGGCGCCAAGGTGGCGGAGGTTCGTGTCGCTCGGGTCCATGGCAAAGTGCGTCGCCAGGGCAAGTTTGCGGGGCAGCGGCCCGATTGGAAGAAGGCGTACGTCCGCCTGACCGCCGACTCGAAGCCGATCGAATTCTTCGAGGGCGTCTGACCGGTTCACCCCGGCCGACTTAAGGAAACGAGATTATGGGCATTCGACGACTGAGGCCGACCAACTCCTCGAGCCGCTTTCAGGAGTACGCGACCTTCGAGAACCTGACCTCCGCGACGCCTAACAAGGCGCTGACCAGCGGCAAGAAGGCGAGCGGTGGTCGCAACAACCGGGGTGAGATCACCTCCTGGTTTCGTGGCGGTGGGCACAAGCGGCGCTATCGAGCGATCGACTTCAAGCGCGATAAACACGGCGTGCCGGCGGTGGTGGCGACGATCGAGTACGACCCGAACCGTTCGGCCCGTATCGGCCTCCTCAACTACGCTGACGGCGAGAAGCGCTACATCCTCTTGCCGGTGGGCATCGAGCTCGGCGCGAAGCTGATGTCGGGCGAGAACGCCGAGGTCAACATCGGCAACTCGCTGCCATTGCGGAAGATCCCGCTTGGCACCGTCATCCACAACCTCGAGCTGCGCCCCGGCAAGGGTGGGCAGCTCGTGCGGAGCGCGGGTGCAGGCGCGCAGCTGATGGCCAAAGAAGGCACCTACGCGCAGGTCAAGCTGCCGTCCGGCGAAGTGCGCAAGATCCACGTCGAGTGCTATGCGACGGTCGGCCAGGTCGGCAACCTCGAGCACGAGAACGTGTCGCTGGGCAAGGCGGGCCGCAACCGCTGGCTCGGTTACAAGCCGCACAATCGCGGCGTGGTCATGAACCCGGTCGATCACCCGATGGGTGGCGGCGAGGGCAAGTCGTCGGGTGGTCGTCACCCCTGCTCGCCTTGGGGACAGCCGAGCAAGGGTTTCAAGACTCGCAACAACAAGCGCACCGACGGCATGATCGTTCGCCGGCGCAACCGCTAAGCCTGTAGACGGAGAACGAGATGTCTCGCTCGCTCAAGAAGGGCTACTTCATCGACAAGCACCTGTTGGCAAGGGTTGATGCCCTCAACGCCAAGGGTGAGAAGCGGGTGATCAAGACTTGGTCCCGCCGCTCGACCGTGATCCCAGAGATGGTCGGCCACACGTTGGCTGTCCACAACGGCAACAAGTTCATTCCGGTCTACGTCAGCGAGAACATGGTCGGGCACAAGCTCGGTGAGTTTTCGATGACCCGCACCTTCCGCGGCCACAGCGGCAAGAAGGTGGAAAAGACCGCCGCGCCGCGGAAGGCGTAGAGGAATCGCCATGGAAGTCACAGCAAGACTCCGGCACCTGTCGCTTTCGGCGCAGAAGGTCCGCCTGGTCGTGGACCTGATCCGCGGCAAGGAAGTCCAGGATGCCATCAACATTCTTCAGCTCACCAACCGGGTTGCCGCCCGTCCGGTCGAAAAGCTGCTGCGCTCCGCCATCGCCAATGCCGAGGACCGGCAGGAGAACGTGGACCTCGACCGGCTCTATGTGAAGGAAGCCTTCGTCGACGGCGCCACCTCGCTCAAGCGAATTCGCCCCGCCACCATGGGACGCGCGTTTCGCATCCTGCGCCGGCACAGCCACATCACGATCAAGCTCGACACCCGCAAGGGTGATCGCGCAGCGAAGAATCAGTAAGGGAGCGTCGCAGTGGGTCAGAAAACGCATCCGTACGGCTTCCGGCTGGTCTACAACAAGACCTGGCACTCGCGCTGGTACGCCGAGAACGACTACGCCAAGACGCTTCACTCGGATCTCGCGCTGCGCAAGATGCTGAAGACGCGGCTATCGCACGCTGGGGTCAGCGAGATCGACATCGAGCGCGCGGCCGACAAGCTGCGGGTGACGATCTACACCTCGCGCCCGGGCATCATCATCGGCCGCAAGGGCGCCGAGGTGGACAAGCTGCGCGAGGACCTGATCAAGTCTCTGGGTCGCGAAGTGCATATCAACATCCAAGAGATCCAGCGGCCCGAGCTGGACTCGCAGCTGGTGGCCGAGTCGATCGCCGGGCAGCTCGAGCGCCGCGTTTCCTTCCGGCGCGCGATGAAGAAGGCCATGGAGTCGGCCTTCCGTTTCGGGGCCAAGGGCGTGAAGATCATGGTCGCCGGCCGCCTTGGCGGGTCCGAGATCGCGCGCACCGAGTGGTACCAGGAGGGTCGTCTGCCGTTGCACACCCTGAAGGCGGACATCGACTACGGCTTCGGCGAGGCCAACACCACCTACGGGATCATCGGGGTCAAGGTGTGGGTCTACAAGGGTGACCTGCTCAAGGAAAAGAGCCGCCGCGCGTCCGCCTAGGGCGATGCGTGGGCGGATGCGGAGATAGCTGTCATGTTGATGCCGAAGAAGGTCAAATACCGCAAGCAGCAGCGTGGGCGAAGAGCCGGCGCAGCCAAGGGCGGCAACTACATTGCGTTCGGGGACTTCGCCCTGCAGGCGCTCGAGACCGGTTGGGTTACCGCGCGGCAGATCGAAGCCAGCCGAATTGCCATTGCTCGCGCGGTCAAGCGCGGCGGCAAGATGTGGGTCCGAGTGTTCCCGGACAAGCCGATCACCAAGAAGCCGCTCGAAACCCGTATGGGTAAGGGTAAAGGCAATCCCGAGGAGTGGGTCGCTGTCGTCAAGCGGACTCGGATCCTGTTCGAGCTGGAAGGCGTGCCGGCCGACGTCGCTCGCGAGGCGATGCGGTTGGCCTCCCACAAGCTCGGGATCGCCACCCGGGTCGTCACCCGCCACGACGAGTTGCGCTAGGAGACCCGGCAATGAAGATCAAGGAACTGCGCGACCTGACCGTCGATGAGCTGCGGTCGAAGGAGCGCGAGATGGCTGAGCAGTTGTTCAATCTGCGGCTGCAGAAGGCGATCGGTCAGCTCGAGAAGCCGTCGCGGATGCGCGAGATTCGCAAGGACCTGGCGCGGGTGCTGACCGTCGTCAACGAGAAGCGGGCGTAAGAGATGAGCGAGACCATGGAAAGCACGGCACAGCGCGGTCGCCAACAGACCAAGGTCGGCACCGTGATCAGCAACAAGATGGACAAGACGGTGGTGGTAGCGGTCGAGCGCACGGAGACGGACCGCCTCTATCATCGGTCGGTTCGTCGCAGCTCCACCTTTGCGGCACACGACGAGAAGAACGAGTGCCAGATTGGCGACCAGGTCCTGATCGTTTCGAGCCGGCCGCTCTCGAAGACCAAGCGCTGGCGCGTGCGCGAAGTCGTGAAGCGCGGCGAGGGAGGCTGACGCCATGATTCAAATGGGAACGATGCTCGACGTCGCCGACAACTCCGGCGCCAAGAAGATCTGCTGCATCGCGATGCATGGGGCTTCGACCGGGCAGTATGGCTCGCTTGGCGACATCATCACGGCGTCGGTGAAGGAGGCCATCCCGGACGGCACCGTCAAGAAGGGCGCTGTCGTCAAGGCAGTCATCGTCAGGACGGTCAAGGAGCAGCGGCGTCGCGACGGCTCGTACATCCGCTTCGACGTCAACTCGGCGGTCTTGATCAACAACGACAAGGAGCCGATCGGAACCCGCGTGTTTGGTCCTGTCGCCCGCGAGCTCCGCGAAAAGCGGTTCATGAAGATCGTATCGCTGGCCCCGGAGGTCCTCTAGCCGTCCTTGCAGGGCAAGGCCGGAGAGTAAAGTCATGAAGCTGAACATCAAGAAGAATGACCAGGTGCTGGTGATCGCCGGAGACGACAAGGGCACGCAGGCCAAGGTCCTGCGCGTCCTGTCCAAGGAAGGCAAGGCGGTCGTCGAGCGCGTGAACATGATCAAGCGGCACACGCGGCCGAATCCGCAACGGCAGGTGCAGGGCGGAATCCTCGAGCGCGAGGCGCCCATGCAGATCGCCAACCTCATGCTGATCTGTCCCGATTGCGGCAAGCCGACGCGAGTTGGCCGCAAGCGTCTCGAGGACGGCACTGGCGCCCGGCTCTGCAAGCGCTGTGGCGCGACCATTCGCTGACCGTCTGGAGACGTAAACCGATGGCCGATAAGAAACCGCCGAAGAAGACCGCGCAGACTGCCAGCGCGGCACCCAAGGCCAAGACCCCGAAGGTGCACGAGGACTACACGCCCCGGCTGCGCCAGCACTACCGCGAGAACGTCGTGCCGAAGCTCCAGAAGGAGTTCGGTATCGAGAACGTGATGGCTGTTCCTCGTCTCGACAAGGTCGTCATCAACATGGGCGTCGGTGAGGCGACCCAGAACATCAAGATCCTGGACGAGGCGGTGGAAGAGCTGGCAAAGATCTCGGGCCAGCGCCCCTCTGTCACCCGGGCGCAGAAGTCGATCGCTGCGTTCAAGGTGCGCCAGGGGCAGCCGATTGGCTGCCGGGTGACACTCCGTGGGCCGCGTATGTGGGACTTTCTCGACCGCCTCATCAGCATCGCGCTGCCGCGCGTTCGCGACTTCCGCGGCGTGTCGGCGAAGAGCTTCGACGGGCGCGGCAACTACACCCTTGGCCTCCGTGATCAGGTCATCTTCCCGGAGATCGACTTCAACAAGATCGAGAAGACCAAGGGTATGAACATCACATTCGTGACCACGGCCGGCCGAGACGATCGCGCGCTCTTCATGTTGCGCGAGCTCGGCATGCCGTTCGCCCGCTAGGCCAAGTTTTCGAGGAGATACGCCGCGTGGCCACCACCGCAAAAGTCGCCAAGAACAATTCGTCGCTGAAGTACGCGATCCGGCACCGCAACCGTTGCAAGCGCTGCGGTCGGCCCCGGGGCGTTTACCGTAAGTTCGCGCTGTGCCGCATTTGCTTCCGGAACCTGGCCTTGCAGGGGTACCTGCCTGGGGTCATCAAGGCGAGCTGGTAAGGCGAGGAGAAGCGTCAAAATGAGCATGACCGACCCCGTCGCGGACCTCCTGTCGCGAATCCGCAACGCGCATCTAGCCAAGCACGACCGTCTCGACGTCCCGGCGTCGCGGTTGAAGCTCGAAATCTGCCGCATCCTCAAAGAGGAAGGCTTCATCAAGAACTTTCGTCCGCTCGAGGGTGAGCAGGCAGGTACCGTGCGCATCTTCCTGCGCTACGACACCGAAGGCCAGCCGGCCATCAGCCACCTCGTGCGGGTGAGCCGCCCCGGCCGTCGCATTTATCGCGGCGCCGAGCAACTGCGCCCGGTCCTCAATGGTCTCGGGTTGGGCATCGTCTCCACGTCGCAGGGCCTTCTCTCTGATCGGCAGGCGCGCGAGCGCCGGCTCGGCGGCGAGATGCTCTGCGAGGTGTGGTGAGGAGTCGCCATGTCACGCGTTGGTAGGAAGCCCATTCCGGTCCCTAGCGGGATTAAGGTGAGCGTCGACGGTGGCGCGTTTCTCGCCGAGGGGCCCAAGGGGCAGGTTCGCCTGCCACTCCTCGCCGAGATTCCGGTCGCCATCAAGAACGGCCAGATCGAAGTGACCCGTCTGGGAGAAGAGGGGAAGGACAGAGCCAAGCATGGTCTGATTCGCGCTCTCTTGGCCAATGCGGTGCGGGGCGTGAGTGAGGGCTTCGTCAAGGAGCTCGAGGTGATCGGCGTCGGCTACAAGGCGGAGATCAAGGGCGATAAGGTCCACTTCGCGCTCGGCTACTCTCACCCCGTCGTCTTCCCGATTCCGAACGGGATCAAGGTCGAGCTCGACCAGAAGGCGATGCGGCTCAAGATCAGCGGTGCGGATCGGCAGCTCGTGGGGCAGGTGGCCGCCGAGATTCGCGGCTTGCGCAAGCCGGACCCCTACAAGGGCAAGGGCATCAAGTACCGCGAAGAAGTCCTGAAGATGAAGGAAGGCAAGTCCGGTTCGAAGTAACGCGAGGACGCCATGAGCGAGTATCTCCAGAAGCGCAGCAGACTGAAGGCAGCGCGCCACAAGCGCGCTCACAATCGAATTCGTCAGCGGGTGAGCGGGACGCCCGAGCGTCCCCGTCTGGCCGTCCACAAGTCCCTCCGTTTCGTCTACGCGCAGGTCATCGACGACACGAAGGGCATCACGCTGGCTCAGGCCAACTCGAGCGAGGCGGATCTCCGGCAGCAGCTTGGCGCGAGCGCCGGGTCTCGCGCTGCGGCCAAGCTGGTCGGCGAGCTCGTCGCCGAGCGGGCGAAGGCGGCTGGCGTCGGCAAGGTGGTGTTCGACCGTGGCGGCTACATCTACCATGGTCGCGTCAAGGAACTGGCCGAGGCCGCTCGCGCCAAGGGGCTCGAGTTCTAGTGCGGCCGAGCTGCGCTCGGTCGCACGTCGGTCAGCCGGACGCTCCGGCCGCGACTCCTTCGAGTCACGGCCGGCGCGGCCGACAGGGCTAGTGCGCCAGGCGCCCCAGTGAGCCTCATAGAGTTTTAAGAAAGCAAGGAGAAGAACGTTGGCCAGGGAGAGAGAGTCCGAGCTCGAGAGCGAGTTCTTCGAGCAGGTGGTGCACATCAACCGCGTGACCAAGGTGGTCAAGGGCGGCAAGAACTTCTCGTTCTCAGCGCTGGTGGTCATCGGCGACGGCAACGGGCGCGTGGGCTACGGCGCAGGCAAGGCGAAGGAAGTTCCCCAAGCTATCCGCAAGGGGATCGAGATCGCCAAGAAGAACTTGGTGCAGATCCCGCTCAAGGGCACGAGCATTCCTCACGAGTCCTTGGGTGTCTTCGGCGCCGGGCGGGTGATCATCAAGCCCGCGTCGGCCGGTACCGGTGTCATCGCCGGCGGCCCGGTTCGTGCGGTGATCGAGTCCGTCGGCATCCAGGACATCCTCACCAAGTCCCTCGGGTCGACCAACCCGCACAACGTCGTCAAGGCCACGATGGATGCCTTGCTCAAGTTGCGCGACGAAAGCGAGATCCGGAACCTGCGCGGTATCGAGGCTGTCCCGGCGGCGCCGGCGGCTGGCTGAGGAGATCTGTCGTGGCAACCAAGAAGGAAAGAGCTCCGGCCGCGAAGCCGAAGATGATCATGATCCGTCAGGTGCGCAGCACCGTCGGTACCCCGCAACCACAGCGCGAAGCCATCAAGACCCTCGGTTTGCGACGGATCCGGCACGTCGTCGAGCGGCAGGACTCACCTGGCGTTCGGGGCGTCGTCGCCATGATTCCGCACCTGGTCGAGATCGTCGAGGACTAAGACTATGAAGCTCCACGACCTGCGCCCTGCGAAGGGCGCCACGAAGAACCGCAAGCGCGTCGGCCGTGGGCCTGGCTCGGGTAACGGCGTCACCGCCGGACGCGGCGAAAAGGGTCAGAAGGCCCGTGCTGGGTACAGCAGCCGTCCCGGTTTCGAGGGCGGCCAGATGCCCCTTGTTCGCCGCGTGCCCAAGCGTGGCTTCACGAACATCTTCAAGACCGAATACGACATCGTCAACGTCGGCCAGCTGGCGGACTACAGCGGGGATGTCACGCCCGAAATCCTTGCCGAGCGGGGCCTCGTCAGTGGCAAGCGACCGATCAAGATCCTGGCCAATGGCAGCCTCATGCAGGCGATGAAGCTCAAGGCCCACAAGTTCAGCCAGGCCGCGCGGGACAAGATCGAGGCGGTCGGTGGTCGCTGCGAGGAGCTGTCCTGGTGATTTCCAGTTTCCGCAACATCTTCGCGATTCCCGACCTGCGCAAGCGTGTGCTGTTCACGTTTGCGCTTCTCGCGGTCTATCGCATCGGCTGCATTATCCCGACGCCGGGCATCGACCCCGCCGCGCTCAAGGAGTTCATGCAGGCGGCCTCGAACTCGCTGCTGGGCTTCGTCAACACCTTCACGGGTGGCAGCCTCTCGCGGGTGGCGGTGTTTGCGCTCGGCATCATGCCGTACATCACCTCCTCGATCATTCTGCAGCTGCTCACCGTGGTCTGGCCGTACCTGGAGAAGCTGTCGAAGGAGGGCGAGGCCGGCCGCAAGAAGATCACCCAGTGGACCCGCTACGGGACCGTCCTCATCTCGATCATCCAGGGAACGGGCATCGCCTTTTTCCTGAAGGGGATCACTACCCCTGGCGGCGCTTCGCTGGTGCCGCACCCTGGCATCGGCTTCGTGCTGATGACCGTGCTGACTCTAACCACTGGCTGTGCCTTCGTCATGTGGCTCGGTGAGCAGATCAGCGAGCGTGGCATAGGCAACGGCATTTCGCTGATCATCTTCGCCGGCATCGTGGTCGGGATTCCGAACGCGGTTGTCCACACGTTTTCGAACATCCAGGCAGGTGGCTTCAGCATCATCAAGCTCGTCGTGCTGATGGCGTTCATGGCTCTGGTCGTGGCCTTCATCGTCTACATGGAGCGAGCGCAGCGACGCATCCCGGTGCAATACGCGAAGCGGGTGGTGGGTCGCCGGGTGTACGGCGGGCAGAACACCTACCTGCCTCTTCGTGTCAACACGGGCGGCGTCATCCCGGTGATCTTTTCGAGCTCGGTGGTGATGGTACCTGTGACCGTTGCCGGTGCCCTGCAGCAGGAGTGGTTGCAGAAGATCGCCGATGCCCTGTCCTGGGGCCAGCCTCTGCACTACCTGTTGTATGCCGCCGGCATCATCTTTTTTTCGTTCTTCTACGTGTCGATCATCTTCAACCCGACCGACACGGCTGAGAACATGCGCAAGTACGGCGGCTTCATCCCTGGCATCCGTTCGGGCAAGCGCACGGCGGAGTACCTTGATCGGATTCTTACCCGTCTTACCCTCGTGGGGGCCCTGTATCTGACGGCGGTCTGCATCCTGCCGGAGTTCCTTCTCAATGGTGTGAAGGTTGGTGGCCTACCGTTCATCGGGCCGCAACTGGACGCGATGCTCCCGGAGTGGTTCACGGGTGGCATGGGGATCAACTTCTACTTCGGTGGCACCTCGCTGCTGATCGTGGTCGGCGTGGCGATGGACACGGTGCAGCAGGTCGAGAGCCAGCTCGTGATGCGCAACTACGAGGGCTTCATGAAGCGCGGGAGAATTCGTGGCCGGCGTGGCTAGCCGCGCGCCGGGGGTCCTTGTCCTGTTTGGGCCCCCGGGCTCAGGCAAGGGCACGCAGGCGGCTCTGCTTTCAGAGCGCCTTGGGGTCCCCGCAATCTCGACCGGCGAGATGCTGCGTCGTGCCGTCGACGCCGGAACGGCGTTGGGCGGGCAAGTGGCGAGCGTGATGTCGGCCGGAATGTTGGTGGACGACGCCCTGATGGCGGAGGTTGTCCGCGAGCGGCTAGCTCAGGCGGATGTCGCGGACGGCTGCATCCTCGACGGCTATCCGCGGAACTTGCTACAGGCAGAGACCCTGGACCGCCTGCTGGCGACTCAGGGTCGCGCAATCGCGCGGGTGGTGATGATCGAAGTGCCGACCGAGGAGCTGGTGCGCCGGGCTGTCGGCCGCCAGCGCGGTGCTGACGACCAGCCTGAGGTCGTCCGCGAGCGGCTGGGCGTTTACGTCGACAAGACCGCGCCGGTGGCGGACTTCTACCGGCAGCGCGGCGTGCTCAGCACGATCGACGGCAGCCGGCCCGTTGCCACGGTGACGGCGAGCCTGCTGGCAGCATTAGGTCTGGCTTCGGCCAAGCGGGGCTGACCGAGCCATGGCGCCAGTACTGAAGACCCGTGGCGAGATCGAGTTGATGGAGGAGGCTAACCGCATCGTCCATCGTGTTCTCGAGGGTATCGCCGAGCGCATGAAGCCGGGAGTCACGACCCGGGAGCTCGACCAGTTCGCGGAGGGGCTGATCCGTGAGGCGGGCGCCGTGCCGGCATTCCTCCACTACAAGGGTTACCCGGCGACGTTGTGCACCTCGGTCAACGACGTCATCGTCCACGGGATCCCCAACGGCGTGCCCTTGCGAGAGGGTGACATCGTGGGGGTAGACTGCGGGGTCGTTTACAAGGGATACTATGGGGATGCCGCGCGCTCGTTCGCGGTCGGGACCGTGTCCGACCACGCGCAGCGGCTCCTGGACGTGACCCGCCGTGCTCTCGAGCTAGCTGTCGAGCAGGTGAGGCCGGGTGGTCGCCTGTCCGACATCGGGCACGCGGTGCAGGTGTACGTCGAGGAGCATGGTTTTTCGGTGGTTCGGGATTTCGTCGGCCACGGGGTTGGGACTGCGCTCCACGAGGATCCGCAGGTCCCCAACTACGGTGAGCCGGGGAAGGGCCCGAAGCTCAAGCCTGGAATGGTCCTGGCGATCGAGCCGATGGTGAACGCGGGAACGCCGCAGGTGCGATTCGATCCGGATGGCTGGACGGCTCGCACTGGCGACGGTTCGCTGTCGGCGCACTTCGAGTTTTCGGTGGCAGTCACCGACGCGGGGCGCCGCGTTCTCGGCGCGAGTCCCGACACGTACCGCTAGAAGTCTGGAGAGAGTCCGCACCGTGGCGAAGGAAGAGGCGATCGAGATCGAGGCGACGGTGATAGAGCCGTTGCCCAATGCGATGTTCCGCGTCGAGCTCGAGAACAAGCACCAGGTGTTGGCCCACATCTCCGGCAAGATGCGCAAACACTTCATCCGCATCCTGCCGGGGGACAAGGTCTTGGTTGAGCTCTCGCCCTACGATTTGTCCCGAGGCCGCATTGTCTACCGCCTCAAGTAGGCGGCTCGAAGAGGATCAGCAACCATGAAAGTTCGTTCATCGGTCAAGCGCATTTGCACCAAGTGCAAGATCGTCCGCCGTCGCGGCACGATCCGGGTCATCTGCGAGAACCCCAAGCACAAGCAGCGGCAGGGATAAGCCATGGCACGCATCGCAGGAGTTGATCTGCCCCAGAACAAGCAGGTCTGGATCGGGCTCACCTACATTCACGGAATCGGGCGTACGCGCTCGAAGGACATCTTGGCCAAGGCCGAGGTGCCCGAGATCACCAAGGTCAGGGAACTGACCGAGGACGAGGCTCGCCGTATCCGCAAGGTGATTCAGGACGAAGGCCGGGTGGAGGGAGATCTGCGCAAGGAGATCTCTCAGAACATCAAGCGGCTGATGGAGATTGGCAGCTATCGCGGGGTTCGCCACCGCAAGAACCTGCCAGTTCGCGGTCAGCGCACCAACACCAACGCCCGGACTCGCAAGGGGCCGCGCAAGGCCTCGATCGCGGGCAAGAAGAAGGTCACCAAGAAGTAGGTAGGCGGGGAGAGCCATGGCGAAACCGGCAGCTGCACCAAAGAAGGACAAGAAGGCCGCCAAGAAGAAGGAGCGACGTGCGGTTCCGCACGGCACCGCCCACATTCAGGCGACGTTCAACAACACCATCGTCACAGTCGCGGATCCCGAGGGCAACGTGCTCTCTTGGGCGTCGGCTGGCAAGATCGGATTCAAGGGCTCGCGCAAGGGCACGCCGTTCGCGGCACAGGTCGCCGCGCAGTCCGCGGGCTCGACCGCGCGCGATTCGGGCGTGCGCTCGGTGGACGTGGTGGTTCGCGGCCCTGGCGCAGGGCGCGAGTCGGCGATCCGAGCGCTCCAAGCTTCAGGAATCGACGTCAAGTCGATTCGTGACGTGACGCCGGTGCCGCACAACGGCTGCCGGCCACGCAAGCGGCGCCGCGTCTAGCATCAGGGCATTCCAGGAAAGTCAGGACGGCCGATCCGGGTGTGCCGGATCGCGTCCGCGTCTTCCAGAGATGAAGTCTCCGTAGCCGCGGAGAGAGGACGTCAAGGAGAAGCACTTTGGCACGGTATACAGGACCTGTCTGCCGGCTTTGCCGGCGCGAGCGGATGAAGCTGTTCCTCAAGGGCGATCGCTGCTTCAAAGAGAAGTGCGCGATCGAGAAGCGTGGCTATCCACCTGGTCAGCACGGCCAGCGTCGCGGACGCCGCAGTCTCGGGTATGGTCTCCAGCTGCGCGAGAAGCAGAAGGTCAAGCGCATCTACGGCGTGCTCGAGAGCCAGTTCCGGGTCTACTTCAAGGAAGCCGATAGGCAGCGTGGGATCACCGGCGAGAACCTGCTGTCGATGCTCGAGCGGCGACTCGACAACGTCGTGTACAGCCTCGGCTTCGCGGCGTCTCGGGCTCAGGCGCGGCAGCTGGTCCGGCACGGCCACGTGACGGTTAACGGTAAGAAGACTTCGATTCCCTCCTACCAGGTGCGCGCCGGCCAGGCGATCGCGATCAAGGAGTCGAGCCGCAAGAACGACTTCATCCGCGCCAGCATCGAGACGGCGCGCGGTCGTGGCGTTCCGCCCTGGCTCGAGCTCGACGTCGACAATTTCGCGGGCAAGGTCATCAATCTGCCCAACCGCGAGGACATCAAGATCCCGATCCAGGAACAGCTGATCGTCGAGCTGTACAGCCGATAGAGGCCGGACGTTCCGGAGCAAGGAAGGAGCAATTCAATGCAGCTTTGGAAGGGCTTTCAACGGCCGAAGCGGGTCGATGTCGACCTCGACTCGCTGACGCCTGTCTATGGCCGGTTCTCGGCCCAGCCGTTCGAGCGCGGGTTCGCGACGACGGTGGGGAACGCGATGCGGCGCAGCTTGTTGTCCTCGATCGAGGGGGCGGCGATCACCGCCATCGAGATCGAGGGTGTGCTTCACGAGTTCTCGTCGGTTCCGGGTGTGGTCGAGGACGTCACAGACATCATCCTGAATCTGAAGCAGATTCCCATTCGGCTCCACAGCGAAGAGGCGAAGTTCCTCTCGCTCGACGTGAGCGGCCCCGGCGAGGTCAAGTCGGGCCAGCTGTCGGGCGATCCGCAGATCGAGATCATCGATCCGAACGTGCACATCGCCACACTCAATGAAGAGGGTCGTCTCAAGTTGCAGCTGCGGATCGCTCGCGGCCGCGGCTATGTTTCGGCGGAGAAGAACTTCGAAGAGAGCCTGGGTATCGGTTGGATTCCGATCGACTCCGCGCACAGCCCCGCTCGCCGCGTCAACTACCGCGTCGAGGCCGCACGCCTGGGCCGCACGACTGACTACGAGAAGCTGACGCTCGAGGTTTGGACCAACGGAACGGTGTCGCCTCAGGAAGCGGTGTCGCTGGCAGCCTTGTTGCTCAAGGACCATCTGACGATCTTCATCGATACGGAAGAGAGTCTGCGGGACGAGGGCGCTGGCGGCCGTGAGCTTTCGGGGGTAGAGGCCCTGCTGGCCAAGGAAATCGACGAGCTCGACCTGTCCGTGCGCTCTGCCAACTGTTTGAAGAACGCCAACATCCACACCTTGCGAGATCTGGTGCGGCGCACTGAGAAGGACATGCTCGAGACCAAGAACTTCGGCAAGAAGTCGCTCGAGGAGCTCCAAGACCTGCTGTCGCGACTCGGCCTCTCGTTCGGGATGGACGTCGACGGCCACTCGGGCGCTTCGGCCTAGGGCCGGCGCGGGAGAACGCCATGCGTCACAACGTGATGGGCCGCAAGCTCGGCCGTACCTCGTCGCACCGTACCGCGATGTTCCGCAACCAGCTACTGTCGCTGGTGCGGCACGAACGGATCGTGACCACTCTGCCCAAGGCCAAGGAGCTTCGCCCGATCGCCGAGCGTTGCATCACCCGTGGCAAGTCGGGGACGGTCTTTGCCCGGCGCTGGGTGTTCCGCTGGGTGCAGGATCGGGACCTGGTCAAGAAGCTGTTCGATGACATTTCCCCGCGCTTCAAGGACCGCAACGGTGGCTATCTGCGCATCGTCAAGCTCGGGCCTCGTCAGGGCGACGGAGCCGAGATGGCGGTACTAGAGCTGGTTGACTTCAAGCTTCAGAAGGCGGACTCTGCGCCGGCTCCAGCCAGCGACAAGAAGTAGGACGTCAGCGTATCCGGAGGCCCGGGTGCGCCGCAGGTCCGTGAGTGTAGAAATGGCCGCCTGCTGCGAGCAGGCGGCCATTTTGCACTCCAGACGGGCGATTTCAGCACGCTCCTCAGTGACTGTCGTCCTCGTCCTGCTTGTGCCTGGCCGCCTCGGCGATGAGCTTCTCTTGGACCGGCCTCGGGACCTCTTCGTAGTGGGAAAACTCGACGTGGAAGCTGGCGCGGCCCTGGGTCATCGAGCGCAGAGCGGGGGCGTAGTTGAGGATCTCCGCCATCGGCACCTGGGCCTTAATGATCTGCTGACCATTCTTGCTGTCCATGCCCTGCGGCTTGCCGCGGCGTTGGGAAAGGTCGCCGATGATGTCGCCGGTGTACTCGTCCGAGCTGGTCACCTCGATCTTCATGATCGGCTCGAGGATCGTCGCGCGCGCTTTGGCCATGGCGTCCTTGTAGGCGAGTGAGCCGGCAATCTTGAATGCCATCTCCGAGCTGTCGACGTCATGGTACTGGCCGTCGATGAGGCGAACCTTGAAGTCGACCATCGGGTAGCCAGCGAGAAAGCCGCGCCGGCGAGCCTCCTGGATGCCCTTCTCGACCGCCGGGCGGAAGTTGTGCGGGATGGCGCCGCCGAAAATCTCGTCGGCGAAGGCGAAGTCAGCGCCACGCTCGAGGGGCTCGACGACGATCTTGCAGTCGGCGAACTGACCGCGCCCGCCGCTTTGCTTCTTGTGCCGACCGTGACCGTCAGCTGGGCGGAGAATGGTCTCCCGGTAGGGGACCTTGGGCGGGTGCAGGACGACCTCGACGTGATAGCGGTGCTTGAGCTTGGCGACGGCGATCTCGACGTGCAACTGGCCGGTGCCGGACACCAGGTACTCACCCGTCTGCAGGTCGCGGCCGGTCTTGAGTGCGAGGTCCTCCTCCATCAGGCGGTGGAGGGCATCGCCGATCTTCTCCTCGTCGCCCTTGGCCTTCGGCTCGATGGCGAACGAGATGGCAGCCTCCGGGACATGAATCCAGTCGAGCTTGAGGGACCGTTCGCGTGCGCAGAGGGTGTCGCCGGTGTGAGACAGCTTGAGCTTGGCGGTGCCGCCGATGTCGCCGGTGACGAGCTTCGCGGCCGGCTGACCAGCCTTGCCCTGCATATGGAGCAGCGTGCCGATGCGTTCGGTGTCCTCAGCCCGCGTGTTCCAGGCTGTGCTGTCAGGACTGATGCTGCCGGAGACCACCCGAAAGATGGAGATCTTGCCGCTGAACGGATCGCTCAGCGTCTTGAAGACGAGCGCCGAGAAGGGGCCGCCGGGCTGCGGCTGCACCATGATCTCGTCGCCGCCGACGCCGGTGGCGGGGAACGGCGGGCGGTCGACCGGAGAGGGCACGAGCTCGAGGAAGGCATCGAGCAAGGCTGAGCTGCCAATCCCGCTCGCACCGGAGGCCATCAGCAAGGGGAAGAGCTTGCGGCTGCGCACGGCGCGCCGCAGGCCCTCCTCGAGCGCCTCCTGACTGAGCGATCCCTCTTCGAAGAAGTGCTCCATGAGGGCGTCATCGGTCTCCGCCACGGCCTCGATCAGGCTTCCACGACGGCTCTCGACCTCGTCTGCCATCTCGGCCGGAATCGCCACTTCCTTGCCCGCGCCGTTCCCATTGCGCTCGAATCGCCAGGCCTGGAGGTGCACCAGGTCGACGACGCCGGTGAAACCACTTTCGCTGCCGATTGGGATCTGGACCGGGACGATCTCGCGCGCGAGGCCGTGACGGAGGGACTCCAGCGCGCGGTCGAGATCGGCCCGCTCGCGGTCCATCTTGTTGAGGACGACCAAGGCCGGGAGGTCCAGCTCGCCGGCGAACTCCCACACGCGCTCGGTGTTCACCTCGGTTCCCGCGACGGCGCTGACGCAGAGGAGCAGGGCATCTGCGGCCCGCATGCCAGCCTTCGTCTCGGTGAAGAAGATGCTGTAGCCGGGGGTGTCGATGAGGTTGACCTTGTGGCCCTTCCAGGGCGCGTGGCAGGTCGCAAGGCCGATCGAGATCCCGCGTGAGATCTCCTCGGGGTCGAAATCGGTGGTGGTGTTCCCGTCCTCGACCCGGCTCATGCGGCTGACGGCGCCGCTTGCGTAGAGCAGTGCGCTCGTCAGCGTCGTCTTGCCGGTGTCGTTATGCCCGGCGAGCACGACATTGCGGATCTTGTCCGGGGCCTCGATCACCATCGTCAGGACCTCCTTCAGAGAAAAATTGTCACCGTGGACTCTATCGTATGGGTTGCCTGGTGGGCATGGCCCATGCCGGCGGGCTGGCGCCTTACCCGGCCCTTCGGGCGGCGATGGCTTGCTGCCGCGGCGGGACGGGATTCCGAGCTAGAATGTTCCCGCGAGACCTCCGCGATGGCCGTCACGAGTCCCCCCAAGCTCGGCCGCTACGAGATCGTCGAGGAAATCGGAAAGGGGGCGATGGGTGTTGTCTACCTCGCCCGCGATCCGCTCATCGGTCGACTCGTCGCGCTGAAGACTTTCCGCGTCGGCTTCTCGGTCGGCGACGACGACCTCATGCAGTTTCGCGCGCGGTTCATGCGCGAGGCGCAGAGCGCCGGCATCCTCTCGCACCCGAACATCGTCACCATCCACGACGTCCAGGACGGCGCGACGGACGGGTTTTCCTTCATCGCCATGGAGTACGTGCCGGGCGTCAACCTCAAAGAGCTCCTCCAGCGCGAGGAGCCCCTCGAGGTCGAGTTCGTCGAGTCGGTGATCGCCCAGATCGCTGCCGCTCTCGACTATGCGCACTCGAAGGGCGTCATCCATCGCGACGTCAAGCCGGCAAACGTCATCATCGACCTGCAGAAGCGGGTGAAGATCACCGACTTCGGTATCGCCCGCCTCGAGAGCTCCAACCTGACCCAGGACGGGCAGCTGTTGGGCACCCCCAACTACATGGCTCCCGAGCAGATCCTCGGCAAGGAGCTGGATCACCGCGTCGACGTCTTCTCCTTGGGAGTGGTCCTCTACGAGCTGCTGACCCGCCGCAAGCCGTTCCAGGGCGAGAACCTGACCATCGTCAGCCACCGGATCGCCTTCGAAGACTTCACCCCCGCGCGTCAGTTCACCGAGGCGATCACGCCGGCGATCGAGGCGGTCCTGGCGCGGGCGCTCGAAAAGGACCCGCAGCAGCGCTACCCGACCGCAGGGGCGCTGGCGGCGGAGCTCAAGCGCGCAGTCGATGTCGGCGCGGCGGGCCCCACGGCGCGGACTGCGGAGGGCGCGGCGACGAGCCCGCCTACCGCCCCGCCCGTGGCCGCAGCCCAGATCACCCCGGAAATCGGGGCAAGCGGCCGGCCACCGGCTGTCGACTCGGCTGGTCCGCTGTCGGCGACGGCAGAGCTGCCGGTCAACGAGCTTCCCCTGCTTCAGTACGAGCCGGCCCCTGGGCGGGTGCCGACAGAGCGTGACCCGGCGCCGCCGGAGGCGCCGTCCGCGGCAGGCCAGGTGCCGGCCCCTCCGCGCGAAGAAGTCGGCGAGACCGCGGGGGGGGGCGTCGGCGCGAGCCAGCCGGCCCAGGCCCTGAGCTGGCAGAGCAGCGGAGCAAAGGTCGAAGGAGAGGTGTCTCCGCCCGCGTCCCCGACGCCTGGCAGTCGGTCCGCCAAAGGCGGCGGGAGCCCAGCCGCCGCGCCGCCAGCAGGGCGAGCTCGGGGCTGGCTCAATGCCGCGGTCTTCGGTCTGCTGGCGGGCGGGTTGCTGGCGGCGGCACTGATCGCCTTCCAGCCTGACGCAGGCCCGCTCCCCCGGCCGAGCGCTGAGGCCGAGTTGCTGGCGCGTCTGCAGCCACACCTGCAGAGCGCCCTGTTCATGGAGCGCCTGGGCGACACCGCTGGCGCGATCGTCGAGCTCAAGGAGTCCGAACGCATCGCGCCAGACCGACCCGGGCTGAAGCGGCGTCGTCAGCGGCTGGAGGAGGCGATCGCCAAGCTCGGCCAGGAGGGCGCGGCCAGCGCCGCCGTCGCCGCTCTGGTCACCGCGGGTGAAGATGCCTTCGGTCGGCGCCGCTATGCGGAGGCGGTCGAAAAGGCCAAGCTGGCCCTCGCCCAGCGCCCAGACTTGGCAGCGGCGAGCGATCTTCTAGCGCGGGCCGAGGCCGGCCTGGCGGCTCGCGGCCGAGCTGCTGAACGCGCTGGCGCCAAGCCCGAGGCGCCGCCCGTGCCCACGGCAGCGCCGCTGCCGCCAGTCCCGGCGGTGGCGCCCGCTGGCGATCCGGTCCTCGACATCGACTTTCTGACCGAGCCGCCCTTCTCGGAAGGCGCGCTCACGATCTACGTCAACAAGAAGCAGGTGATGCTCGAGCCGTTCCGCTTCTTCAAGAAGACCGGGATTCTGCGCAGCGAGGCGGCGGCGGGCCGGGTGCAGGACAAGCGCACGCTGCAGGCCGGTGACACCACCATCCAGGTCTATGTCACGCCGACAGGCAAGCCGGCGCGAACCGTGACCCTCCAGGGCAACTTTCCTCTCGGCGCCCACCGCTTGCTTCGCATCCACCTCGACAAGGCTGGGGAGCTGACCGGTAAGCTCGAGTGACCGTCGCCCCTCGCGGCGCCTTGACTTACGCCGCGTTGCCGCCTAGGCTCAGGGCATGTCACCGAGCTACCTGACCGAGCGGCAGCGAGCGATCCTCGAGTTCATAGAAGACTTCCAGGCACGTCGCGGCATCTCGCCGACCCACCGCGAGATCTGCGAGCAGTTCGGCTTCTCGTCGTACGGCACCGCCTACAAGCACCTGAAGCTCTTGGCCGACAAGGGCTTCCTCCGCCGCGACTGGAATCAGAAGCGGGGTCTCGAGTTGCTGCACTCGGCGCGAGCCGAGCGCACGCCGGCGCACCAGTTGCCGTTCTACGGCCGGATCGCTGCCGGGCGGCCGCTCGAAGCGTTGGCGGGTGGCGACGAGATCACGGTGCCCGCCCATCTGATGACCGGCGACAGCGACCAGCACTACGTCCTGCAGGTGGTCGGTGAGTCGATGATCGGCGAAGGCATCTTCGACGGGGACTTCGTGGTCGTGCGGCGGCGTCAGCGCGCCGACGCCGGTGAGATGGTGGTGGTTCTCGTCGGCGAGGAGGCCACTCTCAAGCGCTTCTATCCCGAGGGCGAGCGGGTTCGCCTGCAACCGTCGAATCCCACCATGGAGCCGATCTACGTGCCGGCTGCAGGCGTCGCGGTCCAAGGCGTCGTCGTCGGTCTGATGCGACGGTTCTGAGCCAGGTCCGCACCCTGAGCGGAGGGGGAGCCGGCGGTGCTCGGGTTGCCGCGGTAGTATGATCTCGCTCCGGATCTTCCTGACCAGAGACGCTCATCGTGGACCTTGATCTACTGCTTCGGTTGATGACTGAAAAGGGGGCTTCGGACCTGCATCTGAAGCCGACGCGTCCGCCGCTGCTGCGGATCGCTGGACGCCTCTTGCCGCTCGACATCGAGCCCTTCAAGGGGCGCGAGATCGAGGACATGATCTACGCGATCCTGAACCCAAAGCAGAAGGCCCGGCTCGAAGAGAAGATGTCTGTCGATTTCGGCTACGGTGTCCGCGGCCTTGCGCGATTTCGCGGCAACGTCTACGTGCAGCGGGGCACCCTGGCCGGCGCCTTCCGCCGCATCCCCTACCAGATCAAGACGCACGAGGACCTCGAGCTGCCCAAGGTCCTGCTCGACTTCGCCGACCTCTCGCAGGGCCTGGTTCTCATAACCGGACCTACCGGCAGTGGCAAGTCGACCAGCCTGGCAGCGCTGATCAAGTACGTCTCCTCGCGCGAGCCGCTGCACATCATCACGATCGAGGACCCGATCGAGTTCCTCTTCACGGACGATCGAGCCACCGTTTCGCAGCGCGAGGTCGGTACCGACACCACGAGCTTCGCCGAGGCCCTGCGCAATGCGATGCGGCAGGACCCCGACGTCATCATGGTGGGCGAGATGCGCGACACAGAGACCATCTCGACCGTCATTACCGCGGCCGAGACCGGGCATCTGGTCTTCTCGACGCTCCACACCAACAGCGCGACGCAGACCGTCGATCGCATCCTCGACGGCTTCCCGGCCGAGCAGCAGATGCAGGTGCGGGCGCAGATCGCTCAGGTGCTCAAGGGTGTGGTGTCGATGAAGCTGGTCGAGCGGCAGGACGGCAAGGGGCTGGTTGCCGCGCTCGAGATCATGAAGGTGTCGCCGAAGATCGCGAAGTTGATCGAGCGCGGTGAGACCAGCCAGCTCCAGGAAGAGGTCGAGTCGTCGGTCGGCTACTACCGCATGCAGACGATGAACCAGTCGTTGCTCGCCCTCCTCGTGCACGGCACGATCAGCTGGGGGGAGGCGATCCGGCAGTCACCTGACCCGGAAGATCTCTCGCTCAAGATGCGCAAGATGTTCCCCAATCTCGAGGCTCGTGGAGGTGAAATGGCCCCCAGCACCGCGGACTTTTCCGAGATCGTCGAGCTCCAGGAGTACCGGCGGCTCTACGAGGAGCAGGAAGAGAAGCAGAAGCTCCGGCTGGCGGAGAAGGACGGCCGGATCAACGAGCTGGAAGGCTCTCTGGTGGCGCGCGCCAATCAGCTGCAGGAGCTCAACCAGCGGATCGGCGAGGGCCGGGAAGAGGTCGAGAAGATGAAAGGCGATTACAACCGTCTGCGCCAGGAGGCCCAGCAGAAGATCGACAAGTTGATGGAGCGCATCAAGGAGCTCAATCAGCGGTTGGTCGGATCGCCCACCGACGACAAGAGCAAGGGGATCTTCCGCTAGCTTGGCCACGGGGACCCCGGCCCGGCTGGTTGGCTGGCCAGGGCCCGAGTAGCCCAAGCCGGTTTGGTTGTGCGGCCCTTCGCGGGCTAAGATAATCCTTGAGGTAGTCGAGTCTAAATATCGACGCCAAAAGGGAGATCGCCCCGCTGCCCAGGGCCGCGCGATGCTGACTGCACGAGCCGCCACCGCGGCCTTCCTCGGCCTGGTCTCCGCCAGGCCCGCTCGGCATTGGCTGTTGCTGTGCGCGCTCGCCTTTGCTGTGGCCAGCAGCTCGCCGGCGGGCGCCGCCACCCGCCGGGCGACGCTCGGCGACAATCGCTGGGCGGCGCTCGACGACCACAGCCAGATCTGGATCGAGGCGCTGCCCCGGCGCGGCGAAGGGCTCAACGCCCTTGCGCGCCGCCTCTGTGGCGCCGAGGCGGCGGCGAAGGACATCGCGCGGGTCAACGGGCGCACCAAATTGTTGGCCGGTGTGCGTACCAAGGTGCCGCTCGCCATGGCGACCGGCGAGCTTCAGACCAAGGCCCTCCGTGCGCTGTTCACCAAGGACCGAGCCGAGCCGGGCGCCTGGGTGCACCAGGTCGTCGGGGTCGGCAGCAGCCGCCGCGAGGCGCTGGCCTGGGTGGCTGACTGGTTCACCGGCAGCGCCGCGAGTGAGTCTGCGCTGCGTTCCGCCAACGACCTCGGCACGGCAGACCCGCGCGCCGGGCAGACCCTGCGCATCCCGATCGATCTGTTGCGCCCGGCGCTGCGCGCCATCGTCCCGCCGGCTCCCGCCACTCCCGCACGGGCGCCTGCGCCGGCTATGTCCGCGTCGCCGCCGGTGACGATCGGCTCCAAGCCCGCGGCCGCTCCGCCGAGCGGCGGATCGGCCGCCGTGACCATCACTNNGCCGTGACCATCACTGCGCAGCCTGCGCAGCCGACTTTATCGGCGGCGGTGCCGCGCGCGGCGGTGGCGCCAACGGTCCAGAATGATGACGTTGCAACCGAGGCGGCGGCGGTGTCGCCGGCTCTCGACGACGACGAGTCGGCCTCAGTTGGCGATCCGGGCCCGCCGCGAGGGGCGCCTGCCGTCGAGTCGCTGCCGACCCCAGCCGCTGTAACGAGGCCGGTCACGATCAGCGCGTCACCTCCAACCTGGCGGCTCGAATACGGGCGCGACAGCGAGGGCGACTACGCCCTGTACCGGTTGAAGCCGGGTGAGGCGCTGTATTCGAGCGTGGTGGTCCGTTTCACCGGCCGCATCCATGCCGAAGACGTCAGCTCGCTGGCCGTCGAGATCGCGCGCCGAAGCCGCATTGCCGACGTCACCAACATTCCCGTTGGCTTCGCCGTGCGCATCCCCTTCGACGTTCTGCAGCCAGAGTTCCTGCCCCTCGATCACCCCCGCCGTCGCGCCTACGAGGCTGACCTAGCTGCCAGCGAGCAGTTCGCCAACCCGGTGACGGCGGTCGGCCTGGCTGGGGTCACCGTCATCCTCGACGCCGGCCATGGCGGACGGGACACCGGCGCCTCCTTCGCGGGCGTCTGGGAGAGCCTCTACGCCTACGACATCGTTCTACGCATCAAGCACAGCCTCGAGGCGCACACCGCGGCGCGGGTGCGGACGACCACCGTCGACGACGCGGGCTACGCCATTCCCGATCGAGACGTGCTTGCCTTCTCGCGTACCCATCGTGTGCTGACCACGCCGCCCTACCCGATCGAGGACGCCAAGGCCGGCGTTCACCTGCGCTGGTACCTCGCCAACAGCGTGCTGCGGAGCGCGGTCAAGGCCAAAACCGATGCCGACAAGGTGGTCTTCATCTCGGTGCATGCGGACTCGCTACATCCGTCGCTGCGCGGGGCGATGATCTACATCCCTGGCGCCGAGGGGCGGGCCGGGACGTTTGGCAAGACCGGCTCGATCTTCGCCGCACGGCATGAGGTGGCCGAGCAGCCGACTGTGCGCTTCGCACCACCGGAGCTCATCGAGAGCGAGGGCTTGTCGCGGGACCTGGCCCGCCACCTGATCGACGGGTTGCGTCGCCAGGGTCTGGCGATCCACCCATTCAAGCCGGTCCGCGAGAGCGTGATTCGCAACCGTCGCGAATGGGTGCCGGCGGTGCTGCGCTACAACGCGGTCCCAGCCAAGCTCCTGCTCGAGGTCTGCAACCTCGCCAACGACGAAGACCGCCGACTGATCCAGACCCGGGCCTTCCGCCAGCAGATTGCCGACAGTGTGGTGCAGGGGCTGCTCGGCTACTACGGCTACGCCGCGGATCTCGCCCGACCGCAGCTGGTGGCGGCGGCCAGCGGCGCCAAGTAGGCGCGGCCGGAGCCGGCCGCGGCAGATCAGAAGACGACGATGGTGGTCAGGGTATAGGCCGTGCCCGACAACGCCAGGACGTCGCCGATGCGCTTGCCGAGGAGCGCCTGCCCCTGTTCGGACTCATAGGAGAGGATGCCGGTTTCCGGACTGCTCTCCCACGGACCCAGGATGGTAATGGTCCGCGTGTGGTCGCCGCCGTCGAGGGTGACGACGGTGCCGATCCGTACCTCGTCGGCGGTCAGGCGCGTGCGGTCGATCGGCGCTACACGTTCCAGGTCTCGATGGAGCGACGCCACTCGGGACGCGAGGTACTCGTGCCGCTGACGCGCGGACTTGTATTCGAAGTTCTCGCGCAGGTCGCCGAGCGCCCGCGCCTCTTCAATGGCCTTGCGGTTGGCCGGAATGTCGACTTCCAGAAGCTGCTTGAGCTCGGCTCGCTTGGCGACGATCGAAGCGTCGGTAGCGTAGAGCGGCTGTTTGGTCTGCTGGCGTAGCGCCGGGAAGCGCATCTCGATGGCGTTGGTCAGGGCTTCGCGCTGGTAGAGCTCGAGCCCCGGCGCCTTGTGAATGGCCTCCGCTGCGAGCACCGCCTTCTCGAGGTCGAGATGGGAGAGCAGGCGAGGGAGAGTGGAGCCAGACTCGCAGAGCGCCTTGAGCCGCACCTTGTAGCTCGCCATCTCGTCGGCAGTGAGGGCCGAGACCAACTGCTGGATCAGCCGCAGGGGATTGCGGGCGCGCAGCTCCTCGTCCTCGGCCGCCTTTTCGGCGACCCAGACGAAGGCCGCGGGCCCCTTGCGTGGCACGGATACCAGTTGGTCGACGAAGCGCTCGAAAAGAACCGGTTCGTGGTGGCGGACGCCGGCCGCAAGCAGGTCGAGGATCCGCGGGTCCTCCTCGCGCCACAGCATCTCGGAGTAGAGCACCGGCCAGTCGCCGCGCCGCTCGCGCATCATGGTGTAAGCGCGCTCGCGAAGCAGGCGGTCCTCGATGCCGAGCACGACCCGCTTCCAGTCGTTGCTGGTGAGCAGTGATTCAGGGGACCAACGCAAGTCGGCGGGGAGCAGGGCGGTGCGCTCGAGCGCGTACCAAATTTCGAAGGCCAGGCCGGGTTGCTGCGCCACCGCCTGCTCGCCCGCCTCGACGAGCACGGTTGCCATCCGACGCGCGAGCGCGGGGTCGCGCTCGGCATTGCGCCGCAACAGGTCGAGCTTGGCGCGGGCGTCGACCTTCTGGAAGGTGACCCACAGGGCGGCCAGGGCATCCTGGCCGCTAGCGGCCCAGGCATAGGTCTGGCGACCGGCCGCGTTGCTCATCACCTGCGGGTGCTTGCGGGCGGCATTCCACCAGCTGGTCCACTCCTTCTCGCTGACCAGGCCGACGAGCGCCTGCTTGATCTCGGCTGCGGTCATCGCCTTGCCGAAGCTCTCGAGCACCGCCTGGAGCAGCGCCGACGGGTCGCTGTCCCGCAGCGCGACCAGGGTCAGCGGCTCCTCGAGCTTGCGGCGCAGGAAGTGACCCTCCGGAAGCGGGCGCAGCAGCTTGCCGGCGGCGCGAAAGCCGACGTTCAAGCCTTTCTGGGTGTCGAAGTCGACCTTGAAGCTCTCGAGCGCGAGGTTGACCTCCACCACCCGGCCGGCGCCTTTGCTTTCCATCCAGCCGATGGCGCCAACGTCGAATTGGAGCAGGGTCTCCAGACGCTCGACCTTCTCCCAAGCCTTGGGCAGGTCGTCGGTCGCGCGGTGCAGGCCGACCTTGTCGAGGAAGCCGGCGAAGTTCTTGCTGCCGCCGTGGAGCTGCTTCAGGGTGGCCATGATCATCGGGTGGAGGCGGGCAGGCTCGCTGGCCAGGAGGTGCCCGGCCTTGCGCAGCAGGGCGAGGCGCGCCGCCCACATGCTCTTGCCGCGCAGCTCGTCGTCGAGAAGCTCGAGCAGCGTCCGGGCGCGACCCTCGCTGCCGTTGCCGACCAGGGCCCTTGCCACGCCTACGAAATAGTCGAGGTCCTCGGGCGCGGTGCCCATGTGGGCAAACCAGGCACTCTCGAGAGCTTCGAAATCACCTTTTTCCAATTGGGATTGCGTACCGCGCGTTATTGCCATTCGGTGGGGAGTCTTATCACGTCGGGCAGTAGAGTAGCTATGTGAGCGAGCCGCAGAGCGACCTCGAGGCGGTGCGCGAGGCCGAGCCAGCCGCCGACGACGCAGACGAGCCCGCAGGGCCCGAGTCGGCGCTGCGCCGGGAGCTGCGGGTCAGCGACGCGGCGGCGCTCACCGCGCTGGTCCACGAGCGCCTGCGCGAGCTTGGCCCCGCCGAAGCGCGCGAGATCCTGCGCAATGTCTTCGTGACCACGGAGGTCATCGACCTTCTCGCCGACCAGGCCGGCCTGCTGAGGGCGCATGAGGTTCGGCGGGAGATTGCGGCCCATCCGCGCAGTCGCGAGATCGTCGCCATGCGCTTCGTGCCAGGTCTCTTCTGGCGTGATCTGGTGGGCATCGGCCGCGACGTGCGCGTGCGGCCGACGGTGCGGCGTGCTGCCGATCTCGCCCTGCTCGAACGCCTCGCAGCCCTGTCCGTCGGTGAGCGCGTCAGCATCGCTCGAGGAGGCAGCAGCGCGGTTCTGGCGCGGCTCAGTCGCGACCCGACACCGCGGGTGATCGAGGCGCTGCTCGAGAATCCGCGGCTGACCGAGGGGCTGCTCCTGCAGTTGGCCGCCGCCGAGTCGACGCCACCATCGATCCTGGCGCTGCTCGCCGCCAGTCCACGGTGGGGCGTCAACTACGCCCTACGGGTCAGTCTGGCGCGCAATCCGCGGACGCCCCCGGCGACCGTCCTGCCGCTGCTCGCGGGGTTGCGCAAGCAGGATCTCCGGGCCGTCGCGCGCGAACCGCGCCTGCATCCCATCCTCAAGCAGCGCGCCCAACTGCTGCTCGGCGAATGACCGGCATTCGCGGGCGGTTGGCGGAGGCCGCGCCAAGCCTTCTGCGGTAAAGTTGCCAGCGATGAGCAACAACAAGCGCCCGGCGACGAAACAGCGGCCCTGGGAGCAGGGGGCGGAAACCGCTGGCGCGCTCTCGTTCGGCAGCTGGCTTCGGCGCCAGCGCGAGCTACGTGAGATCACTCTGCGCGAGATCGCCGACAGCAGCAAGATCAGCCTGCGTTACCTCGAGGCCCTCGAGGGGGACCGATTCGACGTGTTGCCGGCGTCGGTGTTCGCGCGGGGCTTCCTCAGGGAGTACGCGAAGTATGTCGGCCTCAACGCCGACGAAGTCGTCAATCACTACCTCTACGCGCAGCAGTCGCTCGAGCCCGAGGCTCCAGCTCCTGGCAAGGCGCCACCGCGGCGAGCTGCCAGCTCCCTCACCTACGTCCTGCTGTTCGTCGCGGCGCTCGTGGCGCTGGTCGGGGTGGTCTCCTTCTCGGCCTTCTGGGCCGAGCGGGAACGCTCTCAGGCCGCGCCGCCGACGGTGATCGCGCCACCCGTCGCCGCGCCGATGGTGATCGCGCCGCCCGTCGAGGCACCTCCGGTCGTCGAGCCCGAGCCGTCGGCGCCGCTCCGTGTCGAGCTCGACTTCACCGGCGAGTGCTGGTTCGAGGCGCGTGTCGACGGGCAGCGGCCGCGCGCCGAGACGCGAATCCAGGGCGAGACGCTGCGCCTCGACGCGCAGGAGAAGGTGGTGCTGACGCTGGGTAACGCCACGACGGTGCGTATTGCCGTCAACGGCCACCCCCTGGAGGTGCCGCTGCCGGCTGGGCAGGTGGTGGTGCATGACCTGCTGATCGACCTGGCGACCGCCGCTCGTCTCGGGGGTACGGTCCCGCCCAGTGCGGCCGGCACTCCCCCGCCCGCGACGATTCCGACCGCGCCCGCCGCCCCGCCGGCCCCGCCGACAACGCGACCGCTGCCATGAGCTCCCTGCACAGCCCACTATTCGAGCAGATTCAGAGGGGCGGCAACCGCCAGCTGCAGATGCTCGCCGCGCAGGGGTTGCTGCCGCTGGGGCCGAGCGAGCTGATTCCGTTACAGGTCAGTTTCACGCGCGCGGCCGACAGCGACCTGGCGTCGACGGCGGCGCAAACCCTGCAGGCGTTGCCGGCGGCGGTGGTCACCGCCCACCTGCGCGAGGACGCCGACGCCGACGCGCTCCGTTACTTCGCTGCCGAGTCGACCAACCCGCTCATTCTCGAGTCGATTCTCCGGCGTCGCGACGTCCCGCGCGACCTACTGGCCGAGATGGCGCCGCGTCTCGGACCTGACCTGCAGGAGATCCTCCTCCTGCGTCAGGATGCCATCGTCGAGTCGCCGCGTATCCTGGACCGCCTCGAGGAGAATCCGCAGCTCTCGCAGTACACCCTGCGTCGCGTCCTCGAGTACCGCGAGCACCTCCTGCCCCGCGACCGTTCCGTCAGCGGGCGGGCGACAGCGGCCGACATTCCGGCGCTGGCCGACCCGGAGGTTCAGGCGGCCATTGCCGAGGCGCGGGCGCTGCCGGCCTCCGGGGAGCACGACGAGGAGCTCGGCCTCTCCGAGGGTCAGATCCGGTCGCTGCCGGTGCCGGTGCGCCTCAAGCTGGCCCGCGGCGCGCCGCGCCTCTTGCGGGGTATCTTGATCAAGGACTCCAGCTCGATGGTCGCGCTCGCCGTGCTCGACGGCAGCGCGATGTCCGAGCAGGAGATCGAGATGTACGCCGGCAGCCGCGCCGTCATCGACGAGGTTCTCGACTACATCGCGAGGAAGAACGAGTGGGTGCGCAAGTACCCGGTGCGTCTGGCCCTGGTGACCAATCCTCGCACCTCGGTCGGGCTGGCAGTTCGCCTGATGTCGGTGTTGTCGGTGAAGGACCTGCGCAAGCTGTCGAAAGACCGCAACATCTCCGACGCGGTCCGCAACACCGCCCAGCGCTTGTATAGAATCAAGGCCATCTAGCAGATGGCGAAGGACTACTACAGCATCCTGTCGGTATCCCGCACGGCGACCGCCGTGCAAATCCGTGACCGCTTCCGTGAGCTCGCGCGGACGCGGCATCCCGACCGTTTCCAGGGGGCCGACAAGAGTGCCGTCGAACTCGAGTTTCAGGAAATCACCGAGGCCTTCAACGTGCTCCACAGCCCGGAGCGGCGGCGACTCTACGACCAGTCCATCAACCGGGCCGAGCCCAGGAACCAGGCGTCGGACGCCCACCAACTGGCCAGGGTCTACCTGCAGCGCGGCATCAAGGCCTATCGCGAGAAGAACTTCGTCGAGGCCGCCGAGAGCTTTGACCGCGCGGCCAAGGCGGATGACGGCAACGCGCAGGCTTGGCACCACTTGGCGCTTGCCTGTGTCCAGGGTGGCCGCTGGCAGGACCGCGCAGTCGAGGCCATCCGTCACGCCTGTGAGCTACAGCCGATGAATCCCACCTACCTGAAGCTCGCAGGCAAGATCTTCGCCGAATCCGGGATGACTCCCGAGGCAGAGCAGTACTACAATCAGGCCCTCGACTGGGGAGGCGACGATCCGGCGATCCGTCAGGCCCTCGAGGATCTGAAGAAGTCCTCGAAACGGTCCTGGTCGGGTCTGTTCGGAAGGGGAGACTGATGATTCGGGTGAGGTCGGCAGGACTCTCGGACGTCGGGCTCGCGCGGAGCCACAACGAGGACTGCTTCGATATTGCTCCCGACCACCAGGTCTACGTGGTGGCCGATGGTATGGGCGGTCACAGTCACGGAGAGGTGGCTTCTCAGATCGCCGTGTCGGCGATTCGCGAGTTCATCGAAGAAACGGCAGATCACGACACCACCTGGCCGTTCGTCTACGACTCGCGGCTGCGGCGGCACAGCAACCGCCTGAAGACCGCGATTCGCATTGCCCATGACAAGGTGCTGCGCGCGATCAGGCAGGACGGCGCGTTGCAGGGCATGGGCACTACCGTCGTCAGCTTTCTGCTCAAGAATCACGTCGGCGCCGTGGCGCACGTCGGTGACAGTCGCGCCTACCGTCTGCGCGCTGGCAAGCTCGAGCTCCTGACGCAGGATCACACCTGGGTCAACGAGCAGGTGATGGCCGGCTACCTCTCTGCGGATCAGGCGCGCGACCATCCCCTGAAGAACGTGGTCACCCGGGCGCTCGGCGGCGAAAGCGACGTGGTGGTCGACGTGCGGGAGATCGAGGTGCAGGGTGGCGATCGGTTCCTCTTCTGTTCGGATGGGCTGACCACCATGCTCAACGATCACGAGATCGGGAGCCACCTGGCGAAGACGGCGCCGCTCGACGAGATTTGCCGCGACTTGGTGCACGAGGCCAACAGCAAGGGCGGCCTCGACAACATCACCGTCGTGGTCGTCGATCTCGAAGAGCTCGCGGACGACGAGGACCCAACCATCGCCAGCTAGGCGGCGGCTCCTTCGCTCGCGAGGCGCTCCACATGAAGGCACGGCAGCCTCGCCGTGCCTTCATGTGTTTCCGGGCTACGGAGTCTCGGCGGGTGCCACCAAGTACCCCGAACGAGCGCGGACCTTGAACGACGGATTCCTGGTCTTGATGTCGACCTTCTGGAAGCGTGCCGTCGCTCCCGCCTGCTGACTGCTGCGGTACGACAGCAGGTAGGTGCCGCTCGTTTCGTGGGCGATCTCGCGCAGCGGGGTGATGAAGCTCGTGAAGTTGGTGTACGGGCGGCCACCGGAGTCGTCGGCCAGCTGGTTGAGGGCGTCGGCCAGCTCGTGGGCTGCGTAGCCGGCCAGGAGGTCGACGGTGTAGACGGCGACGTTGTGATCGTTGAGCGCTGCGATGAGCGCCGGGTAGTAGCGAGGATCGGGCTCATAGTGGCCCAGGCTGTTCAGGCGCCCGAAGCCGAGGCCGAAGTAAATCAGGTTCTTGCGACCTGCGACGTTGCCGGCGGCGTCGGCGAGCAGATGCATCGCGTCATAGACGTTCTCGCTCTGCTCGCCGAGCGCCTGGCCACGGGGCAGTGACGACAACAAGGGCTGGCTGCTGACGTCGATGCGCGAAGGCCATTCGGCGCCCGGGTCGGCGCCGCGCATCGCCCGTTCGAGTGCTTCGTCCAGGGCCGTGGCGTCGCGGGTGAAGTCCTGGTGGACGGCCAACTTGTAGTCGTAGACGGCGACCGCCACCCAGTCGTTGGGCTCTTTGCTCGCCAACCAACGCCGCGCATCGCGGAAGGCGGCCATCTGTTGGCTGAACAGCGACCGGACCTCCGAGGCAAAACGCCGTTGGTCGTGGAAGAAGAGGATGAAGTAGCGATCCTCGGGCACCCGACTGATGTCGAGCGCGGGGTTCTGGGCCGCGCCGTCACCGCTCAGCAGGCGATGCGTGCTGCAGAAGGTGGCCGAGGTCAGCGCAATCGGCGCCCCGTCCTCGCGGACGACGAAGTCGTCCGGGCCCAGGCCGACGATCGGGTTGCCGCCGCGATCGGTGACCAGGACGTCGAGAAGTACCTCGCCGACGCTCACCTGCTCGGCGAACTGTCCCGCCGCAGCCGTCACCGGGCCCGTCGGGGCGGTTTGGGTCGGCACCGTTTGGGCGGGCGCCGGGAACTGGGCCAGCCCGGCGAGCAGAACGAACGTGACGTAGATGTGTCGGCGCATGATGCCTGCCTTCCCACGAAGCGGGCCACTGCTGGCCGCGCGGGACCGAATCATGCAAGGTCTGCGCCGCGGTGGCGGGCGGAGCGACGGGCGGGGAGTGTTGCTCGCTGCACTCGCGGGCGTCGCCCGCAGGCGACGCCGGGCGCGCTCTAGCCCGGACTATTCACCAGCGATCTACTACGGAGTCGGATATGCCAGCTCTGACGGGCTGTCTCGAGAACCCCGGCCTGCAACGTACTGCCCAGTACGCCTCGGCCGAGAACCTCTGCGAGAGCTCGTGATAGCAGGCATCTGCGCCACCTCGCTACGACCTCTGGTGAATAGTCCGGGCTAGGAGTGTGCGCGCCAGAAAGCCAGCTACGGAGGCTGGAATGGGTTAGGTTTGGC
>CXWL01111933.1_pt1 | contig 32916 bp, 34 predicted proteins | sample 590931 | NCBI WGS metagenome assembly CXWL01 (sample SAMEA3498368, study PRJEB10139) | groundwater metagenome | biome: water well; material: biofilm material | place: Germany | collected 2015-04-27
TCATCCAGCGCCTCATCCCAACTGATTCTTTTAAACTGCTTGCTACCTTTAGAGCCTGTGCGCTTGAGTGGGTAGAGCAGGCGGTCTGGGTGATAATGACGTTTTTCGTAATCTTTGAGTTTGACGCACAAACCGCCGCGCGTCATGGGGTGATCTTTATTGCCAGTGACAGAAATCAGCCTTTTGTCTTTCACCGTGTACACCATGCTACATGTATCCGGGCAGTCATGCGGGCAGCCACCGTGGAAGGTTTTAACATTCATATCGACAGGCTTATTCATTTTAAAAATCTCCTAAATGATTCAAACTAGACCAAACACTTATCAAACCCGACTGTATACCAACTTGTATACAAGCGCAATTAATTAGCGCAATTTATAAATTATCTTTCTAAAACGCGATTAAAATAGCAGTATGAATAATCCAGAAAATACTCCATTACGGCTATTAAATAACCTAACGCCTAGCCAATTTTTAGCGGAATATTGGCAAAAAAAGCCTTTGCTCATTAAGAATGCAATCCCCAATTTTACTGGCCTATTAAGCCCAGATGAGCTGGCGGGCCTGGCTTGTGAGGACGAAGTGCAATCACGCATTGTTGAATATAAAAAGGGGAAATGGCATGCACGCCACGGTCCGTTTGATGATGCCGATTTTGCAAAGCTACCAGAAAACCCAACGCAAGACCACAACTGGACACTGCTGGTGCAAAGCGTTAATCATTATTTGCCAGAAGCCGCTGATTTACTGCAACAGTTTAATTTTATTCCACATGCGCGGCTTGATGACTTAATGGTGAGCTATGCGCCAGACGGCGGCGGTGTAGGGCCACATTTTGATAGCTATGATGTGTTTTTATTACAAGGCCAAGGTAAGCGACTGTGGCGCATCAGCGAGCAAACCGATTTAACCTTAATTGAAGGTGCGCCTTTGCGTATTTTGAAAAACTTTGACACCGCTCAAGAGTGGCTACTTGAGGCAGGAGACATGCTCTACTTGCCTCCGCACCTTGCGCATTGGGGTATTGCAGTATCTAACGGTGCTGAAGATTGCATGACGTATTCAATTGGTTTCCGCGCACCTAAAAACCAAGAACTCGCCACCGAATTTTTAGGGTTTATGCAGGATAGATTGAATCAAGACAAGCTTATTTTAGATGGCATATACCAAGATGCCGATTTAACATTGCAAAACCACCCTGCTGAAATTAGTAATGTAATGGTGGCTAAGGTCAGCGCGAATTTACAAAAAATTAAATGGTCAGACGAAGTGGTAGCAGAGTTTTTGGGCACCTATCTCTCTGACCCCAAAGCGGATGTAGTGTTTGATGCCAATAAAAAAATATCGATGCGCATTTTTGGTGAAAAATTAGCAAAACTCGGCATCGCGCTTGATCTAAAAAGCCAAATGCTATTTTTTGATGATCATTTTTTTATAAATGGTGAAATTGTGAAGTTTTCTGGAGAATCAGCGACCGTACTAAAACAGTTGGCTGATAAAAGGTATATTGAACCCAGCAGAATTCAAGACGAGCTATTGCAACAACTTTATGATTGGTATATTGCGGGTTATCTACAAATAATTACTTGAAAATAATATGACACAGAATAATTTAACTCAAATTGCTCCCAATCAAATTATTGTTGGTGAGCGCCTTTATGCTGAGGCAATCAATGTGATTTTGGCGAGCGCGCTGCACGAACTACTGATTTTTGACCAAGATTTAAGTCATGGTGATTTTGCCAGCGTGCAAAAACATGAACTCTTTCAGCAATTTTTAAACAAAAATCCTGGTAGTCGTTTAACAATTATTTTACAAGACACTGGTTTTTTTCAAGAAAAATGCCCACGCCTATTAAATTTACTAACCACATACAGACACAAAATGACTGTGTATGAAACTAATCAATCAGCAAAACATGCAAAAGACTGTTTTATATTGGCCGATGATCAAAACTACATCAAACGCATTCACATTGACCAAGCACGCTTTAAGTACGGGCTGAATGATTTAACTAATGCCGGTGTACTAAATACAAGATTCAAAGAGTTGCTTGAAACAACACAGGATGTGGTCGCGATTTCAAAGCTAGGTCTATGAAATCAAACAAGCGCTATGAGATAACGCACAAATTACATCGACTGTTGCTTTCGCTTTGTAGTTTTTTAGTTGCCATGCAGTTTTCTCTTGCAGTAGTAGCGGCCACTGAGTTCAAAATCATCACCTTACAACATCGTTTTGCTGAAGATATTTTACCCATCATTCAACCGCTAGCTGGTAACGATAGCGCGGTGACTGGCATGCAAAACCATTTAATCATTCGTGCAAGCCCTGAAAAAATGATTGAAATAGAACAAGTCATTGACTCTTTAGATACAGTCCGTCAAAACCTGAAAATTACAGTTAGCCGCCAAAATAATCTGCAAATCGAACACGGTGGCGTTGCTGTAAATGGCCGTAAGCGAATTGGCAATGTAGAAATTGGTACACGAAGGTACCCCAAAAACGCTGCAGACGGCGTTCAAATTGGCATTGAAAACAATCAAAACAACACTCGTAGCAGTAGCAATCAGTTTATTAATGTGATGGATGGTGAACGCGCATTTATTCGTGTTGGTCAATCTGTACCGTTTACGCAAGAATGGGTAACGTTAACGCGTCGATATTTAAACTTGCAACAAACCACTGAGTTTGTTGATATCAGTACAGGGTTTGTCGTGCGCCCACGCAGCTTAGGCAACCAAATAGAACTCGAAATTACCCCAGGAATTGCTCAACTGAATCAAAACGGGTTTATTGATTTTGAAGAACTCACTACTGTTTCTCGTGTAAATCGAGGTGAATGGTTCGATTTAGGCGGCTTGATGCAACAAAAAGATAACGTTAGCCGTGCAATTTTAAGCAAGCAAACCAGCATCCAGTCACAGAATAATCATCTTTCAATTCGAGTTGAGTAACGAAATTTGCGCAATTGTTGTAAAAAAAACACTTTTTTTGAAGTATTGCGCCTTAAGGCATGAAAAATACTGGTTTTTTTTTTAATTACTGGTAAAATTTGCGCCACTCGGTATAGCTAATTAGGTAAAACTTTTGAGCGCTTATCGAAAAAGTTTTTTTAACTAGTTATAAACCTTAAGGAATTAAAAATGACACGTTCTATTCTACTTGCTGCATTGTTGGCACTTGCTCTAACTGCATGTGGCGAAAAAGCTGCTGAAGCTCCTGCTGAAGCTGCACCTGCTGCTGAAGCTGCACCTGCTGCTGAAGCTGCTCCTGCTGCTGAAGCTGCTCCTGCTGCTGAAGCTGCTCCTGCTGCTGAAGCTGCTCCTGCTGCTGAAGCTGCTCCTGCTGCTGAAGCTGCTCCTGCTGCTCACTAATTATTAGTTAGCAAAAGTGTAAAAGCCGACTTTGCAGTCGGCTTTTTTTGTTTTCAAAATACATGCTTTTATCTGTAATCTAGCTTATCACCCGCCAATCAAAACCTAGCAACTGATCCGCGATACCAATCCAATCTTCTTCACAACCTAACACTCTAGCTAAAGCCGACTTAGCCAATTGCGGAGTATTATTTTTAACACTCAAATGGGCAGCGACAATATGCTGCAACCTGGTATTATCTAATTTTGATAACAACTTTGCAGAGTCTGAGTTCTCTAAATGTCCTAAATCACCACCAACACGCTGTTTAAGTGCCCAGCTATAGGGGCCTGCCTGCAGCAGGCTGGCATCATGGTTGCACTCCAGCACTAAAGCATTGCACGCGTTCAGACTTACTTCTATATGCGGTGTGCTGCGGCCAACGTCTGTAAGCACGCCTAACTTGTGACTACCATCAGAAAAAACACATTGAATTGGTTCACGTGCATCATGTGGCACAGGATACGGCTGCACTTGTATGTCGTTGATGGGGAAAAAACAGTGGCTATCCATAACATTCAATTGCAAATCATGTTGGTTGAGAATATAGCGTGCGACCATTTTAAGCGTACCATAGGTGAGCCACACTGGTATTTTATATTTGGTTGCCAGCTTGAAGGCACCTCCAGCATGGTCGTCATGCTCGTGCGTAATCACAATTCCAGTTAAATCACCAGGTGCAAGATTTAATCGTGCGAGCCTTGCAACGGTCTCTTTAACACTAAATCCACAATCTAACATTAACCTGGTATGGTTCACCTCCACCACTAGCGCATTGCCAGCACTGCCACTACCTAGCGAGGCAAAACGCATGGTGTGAACCTTAAGAGGAATTAATTAAAGTGAGTTATTTTAATTGCTCGTACATCAGCGCTACAATACGATTTGCAGTGGTGGTACGAACACGCGCACCTTCTTTATCCACCACAGTCACGATAGCGTTATCTTTATCTCCATCTGCCACTTTTACACGATATTGCTTCTCTGGATTCACTTTTTGTTTATCGTCACTACCCCAGAATTTCAGCTTTTCAACCATGCTTTTTTCCTCTTTTTTCGGCTCGGCGTCTTTTTTGTCGTCATCGCCCCAGAATTTCAGGCTTTCAACCAAACCTTTCTTTTTCTTAGGCGCATCATCAATATCTACATCGGCATAGCGTACAAAGAACACGCCGCTGGAACGATCTTTATCTTCAATCACAAAACCGATTCTATCCAGCGCCAAGCCTACGCGACGCCACGCACGGTCAAACGGATCGTTCAATAATAGCGTGGCACTACCATCAGTTTCTTTCACTACTTCAGCACGTTTTAAAACAACGCCTTGGGCAATAATAGATTTAGATTTCTGCTCCTCAACGCCTAATTTCACCATTAAACGTCGTAACAACTCAGCATCTAATTCTTCATCTCTGGCATCGTTCTGGGCAGCAGTTTTTGCATCCGCTTTATAACCTGTTTCAATTTCACCCAATTGCGTCACCACTCTATTTTTACCATCATCTGGCGCGCCCGAAACAGAGCGATGTGTCATGTAAATTTCAGTAGTGTTTGCCTCGTTACCGCGATCTAAACGTGTACGGAATTTTTTCTTGTCCGCAAAGCCAGATAACTTGTCTAACCATTTATCAAATTTATCTCCCAAATTACCTGACTCATCTTTTTTAATAGCTTCAGAATCAATCCATTCAGTTTCCATTACACCAAGTTGGGGGTTTTCTACTCGTACAGCAAACCCCATATCAGTCCAAAACTCGCGGATTACAGGCCATATTTTTTCGGCTGGGGCATTCACCACCAGCCAACGTTGCGCACCTGCTTTTTCTAATCGAACGCCCTCAGGTGATGCCAATATTTTTTCAGCGCCCGCTTCTTGACCTTCTTGCGCCTGGCTGTAGGTCGAATAACTTGTGCTGCCCGGGATAGAATACGCATCGCTAGTAGGGCTCGCCGTTAAATCTGGCGGCACTTCTAATGGGCGAGAACGTCCTGCACCTTTGTAGTCTGAGGTGTTATTGATGAATGGGATGGAATCGCAACCAACTAAGCTGGCGAGTAACAACGTGTAAACTGCGGCTCTTTTAATGCCATCGAGTTTAATGCTGTTTGGTTTGATGTTAACTTGTTTCATTCAGACCTCTTCAGAAAATTCTTTATAAAACCTTACAACTATTTATAAAATATTGGCAGATTTGCAGGCGTTACGCAAAACGTCATGGTACTGCGCTGACAATTCCACCATGGGTAATCTAATCCCCGCTTTAATCAAACCCATTTGTACCAGTACCCATTTAACAGGTATCGGGTTTGCTTCAATAAACAGTTTTTGATGCAATTGAAAGAGTTTTGCGTTAATTTCACGTGCGGCAATAACATTGCCAGCAATGGCGGCAAGGCACATTTCGTGCATGAGTTTCGGCGCCACATTAGCAGTCACTGAAATCACGCCTTTACCGCCTAACAGCATTAAAGACATTGCCGTGGCATCATCACCGCTCAATACCGCAAAATTTTTAGGTGCCCGTAGTAATAAATCTGTACCGCGCTCTATACCGCCCGTTGCGTCTTTAATGCCCACAATGTTTGGATGCGCCGCTAATCTTAGTGTTGTATCGTTGCTAATGTCACAAGCTGTGCGTCCAGGTACGTTATACAATATTTGCGGAATATCTACTGCATCGGCAATCGCTTTAAAATGCTGGTATAAACCTTCTTGTGTAGGTTTATTGTAATACGGCGCCACGAGCAAACAGGCATCCACACCCAACTCTTTGGCTTTTTGCGTGAGTGTAATTGCCTCTTTGGTTGAGTTTGCACCTGTACCAGCAATGACAGGGACGCGCCCATTCACTTGACTGACAGCCGTTTTAATTAACAGGCAATGCTCATCAAAATCCACCGTAGGCGACTCACCCGTCGTACCTACAATCACAATGCCATCTGTGCCTTGATCCACATGAAAATCAATCAGCGCATTCAAAGACAGTATATCTAAACGCCCATCTTCAAACATAGGCGTAACAATAGCGACTAAACTACCTTGCAACATAGCAAACCTAAACTATTCATAATCCTGCATTTTAACCCGAATGTTTCATAAGTTCACGTAATTATCGTGCAGGATTTTGTTTTGTAGAGAAATTCTGTGAAAGAGCGGCGTAATTATTCATGCGTCAGACTGAATAAAACTTCCATGCAGAACAAAAGACTAGCGAGAATACGGGTTAATTTATGCAACATTCAGGTTAATTTAAAGGCATAGTAAATAAACACGCTCAAAATGTAAATTTGAAAGCTTGGCATTGTGATGCGCAGTATATTGATATTCGATATTATTATAAATGTATAACTACTTATACTTAGCCAAGCTAAAAACTAATTGCTATATTATGCGTCCCATCGGTTTGAGCGGCTTTTTGCTTGATTGAGCTAAGGGTAAATACGGTATAATCACGTGGTCGCAATGAAAATTTTTCAGCAGGATTTTTATAAAATTATCGTTACCATGAACTTTAAACATGAATTTTTAATATGACATTTGATTTTCATCATTACATCATGATTTTAATCGGCACGGTATTTGTGAATAACATCGTACTAGTTAAAATCCTTGGCCTTTGCCCGTTTATGGGTGTCTCTAAAAAACTGGAAGCTTCAATCGGCATGGCTGGCGCTACCGCTTTTGTGTTGAGCATCGGCTCAATGACCAGCTGGGGTATCAATCATTATTTACTTGAACCTAATGGCTTACAGTACCTGCGCACACTCTCATTTATTGTAATAATTGCTGGTGTTGTGCAATTTACCGAGATGGTCATGGAAAAGAACTTTCCTCCACTGTACCAAGGATTAGGTATTTTTCTACCATTGATTACCACTAACTGTGCAGTGCTAGGTATTCCATTACTGAATGCTCAGGCAAGCCATAGCTTTTTGGAGTCTTTATTTTTTGGCTTAGGCGGTGCAATCGGATTTTCACTGGTGCTGATTTTATTCGCATCGATGCGCGAAAGGCTAGAAGCGGCTGATATTCCTGTAGCGCTTAAAGGGTCTGCGATTGCGATGGTGACGGCAGCGCTCATGAGCTTGGCATTTATGGGTTTTGCAGGTCTTGATAAGTACTAGAGTTGTAGAGATATGCTGATTTCTCTTTATATTATGCTTGGCCTTGCTCTAGTTCTTGGAGTTTTATTAGGCATTTCTGCTCTGCTATTCAAAGTAGAAGGTGACCCGTTGGTAGCGCGTATAGACGCCATTTTGCCACAAACTCAGTGCGGGCAATGTGGCTACCCAGGCTGCAAACCATATGCAACGGCCATCGCGGCGGGTGAAGCTGATATTAACCAATGTCCACCAGGTGGCGATGCCGGCGTGCACGCTTTAGCAGATTTATTAGGGGTGGAATACAAGCCTCTGAATGCTGAACATGGTGCTCCAAAACCAAAGTCCGTAGCATTTATTGATGAAGCTATTTGTATTGGTTGCACTTTGTGCATACAAGCCTGCCCAGTAGATGCCATTTTAGGCGCAGCAAAGCACATGCACACAATTATCGCCTCTGAATGCACTGGTTGTGAATTATGCGTAGCGCCTTGCCCGGTAGATTGCATCACCATGGTGCCTGTTGCAGAAAACCCAGACAATTGGAAATGGAAATATCCAGTGATCCCAATTATAGCGGTACCCATTAATTTGAATAACATACCTGCATGAGCGCAATTATCAATTTTGCGAGTAATTTAATTCGTAGCGTTTCGCCTAACAAAGACTTGAACAGTATTTTCAAGTTTAACGGTGGCGTACACCCATCTGATCACAAGGCAGAATCGACAACTCATCCGATATCAAAGCTTGCAATCCCTGAAAAATTAGTACTGCCATTGCGACAGCACGTAGGTAATATCCCTAAAATTAAAGTACAAGTGGGTGACTATGTCCTTAAAGGTCAGATGCTCGCTGAGCCAGAAGGTACGGTATCTGCAGCTATTCATGCGCCAACTTCTGGCACAGTAACTGCAATTTGCGAAGAGGTTATACCGCACCCATCAGGCTTACCTGATATGTGCATAACGTTATCGCCAGATGGCAAAGACACATGGGAAATACTACAGCCTCTCGATTGGCATAACACTCCTAAAAAAGACTTGGTTGCCAGCTTGCGCTCATCCGGCATAGTCGGATTGGGTGGAGCCACCTTTCCGACCCACATTAAATTGCGTGCCAATGGTAAATCGAATGTCCATACATTGGTGATTAACGCCGCCGAGTGCGAACCTTACATCACCTGCGACGACATGCTGATGCGCGAACATGCAGATGAAATTGTCAAGGGAATAGAAATTGTGCAGCATTTGCTTGGTGCAGAAAAATGCATGGTTGGGGTTGAAGACAACAAGCCAGCCGCCGCCAGCGCTATGGAAAAAGCTTGCACTAAAAATCCTTCAATATCAGTAAAAGTAATCCCTACGCTTTACCCTAGCGGTGATGCGCGACGCTTGATTCACTTGCTGCTAGGCACTGAAATCCCCAACGATAAACGCTCAACGGATGTCGGCATACAAGTATTTAACGTGGCAACTGTACGGGCTATTTATCGATACTTTGAGTTTGGCGAACCTTCTATCAGCCGAATTGTGACCATGACAGGCAATGTAAAAACACCACAAAATTTTGAAGTGTTATTTGGCACGCCGTTACAAACTCTCGTGGCGGCTGCAGGTGGCGTCAAAGCTACTACAACGCATTTCATTATGGGTGGCCCAATGATGGGCTTTGACTTACCCAAAAACCAAGTGCCAATTACTAAAGCGGCTAATTGCATTATCGCCGCAGCACCGGATTTATTTGCACCACCGCCGCCAGCAATGCCATGCATACGTTGTGCACGCTGTGCGGATGCTTGCCCAGTAAACTTGCAGCCGCAAGAGCTCTACTGGTTTGCAAAATCTGACAATTTTGAAAAAGCGCGTGATTACAATTTATTTGATTGTATTGAATGTGGCTGCTGCACTTATGTTTGCCCAAGCGATATTCCGCTGGTGCAATATTATCGTTACGCTAAGAGCGAGATTATTGCGGCTGATAAAGCAAAAGAAGCCGCCGATTTAGCGCGTGAACGCAATGATTTTAGACTGGCGCGTATTGAGCGTGAAAAATTAGAACGTGCGCAGAAGCATGCAGAGCGCGCGCAGGTAAGCAAAGCTGATAATGTTAAATCTGATGAAACATTGCCAGAAAAACCAGATTCTAATTTGCAACTTGTAGATGACACACCCGTTGTTTCTGACAAACAAGAGGCCATTGCTGCTGCAATAGCGCGAGCGAAAGCGCAGAAATTGGCTGCTGTAGTCAATAAAGTAGAGATGGCAACTGGAAAAGTGGTGGTGGCTGAAGTGCCAACCACTACGGCGCCAAGAACTGCTGATACCGAAGCTGCCGATATAAAAGCAAAGCAAGATAAACAGGCACTGATCGCCGCCGCCATTGAGCGCGCGAAAGCACAAAAATTAGCCGCGACACAAGCGGGTATTGCGCCAAAAAATACTGAGAATGTGAGTGCCGCAGTTCAGGCTGAAATCAATAAAACTGATGCGATACGTGAAAAAGCAAAGCTCACTATAGATGATAAGCCGTCAGATTAGAAATATGAATAGGATGCATACTTGAACCGCTCACCATATATTACAGATGCCCCTACCGTTAGCACCATCATGCTTAAGGTGTTGCTAGCGCTGGTGCCTGGCATTATTGCCTACACATGGGTTTACGGCGGAGGGATTTTGGTCTCGCTTGCGCTCGCAACTGCTACCGCTTTAGTAGCTGAAGCTGCTTTACTTAAAATTCGCCAACGTCCCGTTAAGCCATACTTAATGGACATGAGCGCGGTTGTCACCGCTTGGCTACTAGCATTGGCGCTACCGCCATTAGCGCCTTGGTGGCTAGTGGTAGTTGGGACATTTTTTGCGATTGTTATCGCAAAGCAACTTTACGGTGGTTTAGGCTACAACCCTTTCAACCCCGCGATGGTAGGTTATGCGGTGCTGCTCATTTCATTTCCGCTGATTATGACAAAATGGCCAGCACCATTATTGCTGGCTGGGCATCCGCTAGGCTTTATGGATCAGTTAAATTTCATTTTCAACAATATGTTACCTACCAGCATTAAAGTTGATGCCATCACCTCTGCTACGCCACTCGATTATCTGAAAACACAATTGATGCTCAAACATGAAGTGGCGAGCATCACACAAGCTCCTATATTCGGGTCATTTGGGGCAAAAGGTGGCGAAGTTGTCACTGGCGCATATTTACTTGGTGGCTTGTATTTATTGCAACAACGCATTATCAGTTGGCATTTGCCTACTGCGTTTTTGGCAGCATTAGCTACTATTTCATTGGCGTTTTATGTTGTTAACCCTGCACATTTCGCAAACCCACTATTTCACTTAATGAGTGGCGCATCTATGTTATGTGCATTCTTTATTATTACCGATCCTGTAAGCGGCCCGACGACCCCCAAGGGTAAGCTCTACTTTGCCGCAGGGGTTGGTCTGCTCACTTATTTAATTCGCATATATGGCGGCTACCCAGACGGCGTAGCATTTGCAGTATTGCTAATGAACATGTGTGTACCGCTGATTGATACACTTACGCAACCACGTGTTTTTGGTCATCAAAAACGTTAAATATGAATTGTTGATATAAATATGCCTGAGACCATATTCAAGCACGCATTCAAAACCGCCATCACCATGATTGCCTTTACGTTTGTTGGTACGGCCATGCTTGCTTATGTGTTTGAAATAACCCGCGCACCCATCGAAGCCAGTGAAAAAGAAGCACGTTTAGCACTGTTTAAGCAAATCTTGCCCGAAAGTGCCTACAATAACGACTTGTTAAAAGAGACGGCTCAAATAGCACCCAGCGAACTATTAGGTAACCATTTACCCACTGAAGCCAACATTGCAAAACTCAATAACAAAGCAGCTGGAGTCATATTAGAAGCTGTTGCGCACGATGGTTATAGTGGTGACATTAAGTTATTAATTGCGATTCGCGCCGACGGCTCTATCAGCGGGGTGCGGGTATTGGCGCACAAAGAAACGCCTGGATTAGGCGATTATATTGATATTGCGCATGGCAACTGGATAAAACTATTTAATAATGAATCTGTCAAAAAAACGTTGCCTGTGCTATGGCAAGTGAAGAAAGACGGCGGAAAATTTGATTATATGGTAGGTGCCACCATCACACCACGCGCTGTGGTAAAAGCTGTTTTTAAGGCCGTACAATTTTTTGAAATGAATAAACAAACGCTTTTTGCAGACTCTGCACAAGCATCCGCCAAACAAACGTCCTCCGTTGAAACACAGAAGGATACAAAATGAGTAATATATATAAAGAAATCACAGTCAATGGACTATGGAAACAAAATCCTGGTGTGGTGCAATTATTAGGCCTATGCCCGACTTTAGCTGTGACTACTAGCGCCGTGAATGGCTTGAGTTTAGGCATTGCAACCGCTCTGGTCATGGCCGCCGCCAACGGATCAGTGTCACCTGTGCGTAGATTTGTACCTAACGAGATTCGCGTACCCGTATTTATTCTAGTGATTGCTGCGTTAGTCACGGTCATTGATTTATCCATCAACGCATTCGCGCATCCATTACATAAAGTATTGGGGATTTTTATCCCGCTGATTGTGGTGAATTGTATCGTACTGGCTCGCGTAGAATCTTTTGCCGCCAAAAATACACCCGTGCCTTCAATACTGGACGGCTTTATGATGGGATTAGGTTTGGCCTTGGTGCTAGGCTTGCTCGGCGCGATGCGTGAGTTGGTGGGCAAAGGCACGTTGTTCTCTGGCTTAGATTTAGTATTTGGGCCAGCGGCCAAACAATTTGTATTGACGGTAATTCCTGATTACCACGGGTTTTTATTGGCCATTTTGCCGCCAGGTGCATTTTTGGGCCTAGGCACTTTAATTGCGGTGCGCAATTGGATTGAAATTAGAAAAACAGCTAAATCCAATACACCAACATCCCAACTTAAACCCGCACTTAGTCATTAACCAGCCCTTCGACTAGTTCGACATGCTCACCAACCGGCTCAGGGACTACTCATGAATGAGGAAAAACGCTTTGAAATTTTCAAGCGATTAAGTGCTGCTATCCCTGATCCCACTACTGAACTCAAGCATAGCAGCACGTTTGAACTACTGATTGCGGTGATTTTATCGGCACAAGCGACTGACAAAGGCGTTAATCTTGCCACTAAAAAACTTTTTGCCATCGCCAATACACCTGAAAGTATCTTGGCACTAGGGCTGCAGGGTTTAGAGACATATATTAAAACCATAGGGTTATATCACGCAAAAGCTAAGTACGTGCTTGCCACTTGCCAAATGTTAATCACCAAGCATCAATCACAGGTACCTAATACTCGTACTGCCCTAGAAGCCTTGCCAGGCGTGGGGCGTAAAACAGCCAATGTGATTTTGAACACGGCTTTTGGCGAACCAACAATTGCAGTAGATACGCATTTATTCAGATTAGGTAATCGCATTAAATTGGCCACAGGCAAAACGGTTTTAGAGGTTGAAAAGAAATATCTGAAAACAATACCCGCAGAATTTATGAAAGATGCACACCATTTATTGATTTTGCATGGCCGCTACACTTGCACGGCACGTAAACCGAAGTGTGATCAATGTTGCATTGAGGACTTGTGTGAATACAATGCTAAAGAATACACAACGCAAACTGAATCTTATCAAGGTAATGTTCAACAAGGTCATTAATGAAAGTCGCAACAAGCATTGTACTTGGCAATCAAGCAACACCAGCGCTAGCCGCTGAAGCTGTTTCTCAGGCAATGCAGAAAGCGGACATTGCCATTGCGAATAGTGTGTTGCTACTGCTCACTTCAGAGTTTGCCAGTAACCCGCAACCCGCAATCATGGCGGCGGCAAAAGCTGCAAATTGCACGCAAGTCATGGGATGCTCCGCTACCGGAATTTTTACAGAAGAAGATTGGGTGCTCGATACCCCAGCCGCTGCGGCAATGGTATTTGGCGATGAAGTCGCCTTGCAATTACCAAGCCTAAACCAAACACAGCAACCGTTATTCACGTTAACTGCACCCAACGCCATTAACAGCACTTGGTTAAATGATGGTAATGTGCGTTATGGCGGCGTTTCTGGCGATGCAATCGGTCAGGGTCTTTTTTCTGTATGGCAAAATTCCAAAGGCGACGCATCTGGTCAAGTAGAAGCTTTTTTCACTGGCGTTAAAGCGGTGACTAAAGCCTCTCATGGCCTGCAACTTCTGACTCACCCACAACAAATCAAGCAGGTGAATGGTTATGATATTGCACTGCTAGACAATATAGCGCCGCTCTCTGCATTACAAAAAGCTTGGAAAGTACAAAGTAAAAGTGATGCCCCCGTGCCGCTTCACTTAGTAATGGCAGTTTACGCAAACAGCGCTGAGGCCATAAATAATGGCGAATACAGCCAAACAAATGTAATCGGTCATGATGAACATAATGGCAGTATTACACTGGCGCAACCGTTAGAACCGGAGCAGTTTTTAAGTTGGGGGTTACGTGACAAAACTGTGGCAGAAGCAGATATGATGCTTGTTACCCATCAATTAATGCAAGAATTGGGTTCTAAAGCTGATTTTGGCCTGCTGTTTTCTTGTTTAGGCCGTGGCCCATATTTTTATGACGGCATTGACCGCGATTTAAAAGTAATTATCAAACAGTTACCCAATATGCCATTATTAGGCTTTTATGGTAATGCTGGAATTGCCTCAGTGGGTGATAAAAATCAATTGCTGCCATATTCAGCTGTGCTTTCTTTATTTGCTGCGCAGTCAGGTTTATTTGCCGGGCACCATGAACAGCCCTCAATTACTACAGATAGATGAGACTACATAATTAATGAGTTTGTATAATCCGAGTCGCGACCAAGCTCGCCAGTTTCTATTTGATGCATGGGCAAAATTTAAGCAAAAATTACATCTATCAGATTTAGAAAAAATTGCGATTGAAGTCATTCAAATGCACCCTGAGTACCATGTGGTATTAGATGCACCAGAACGCCATATGAATCAACAGTATTTTCCTGAAATGGGTGAAACCAATCCATTTTTGCATTTGAGCTTACATTTATCAGTGATTGAGCAAATTAGCATCAACCAGCCGATAGGTATTACCCAGATTTATGATAAATTACGACAACAACATAACGATACTCACCTTGCGTATCATGACTTAATTGACTGTCTCGCAGAAACTATCTGGCAAGCGCAACGTAATAATGAACCTTTAGACTCAGAACACTATCTGAACTTACTAAAACAAAAATCAGGGCAAGCTTGATGAATGACAATGTAAACGATTGGCTCAACGAACACGGCGATTACTTGTATCGCTTTGCCTTAGCAAGATTACGCGACCCACACCAAGCAGAAGATGCCGTTCAAGAAACCATGCTGGCTGCAATTAAAAGTAACAGCTTCGAGGGTGAATCTTCAGCGCGCACCTGGCTGACTGGCATACTCAAACATAAAATCATTGATTTACAACGCAAGAAAATTCGCGAGCAGCCGCTGTCTGATTTAATTGACTTGGACGCATCTGATACCAGTATGGATGATTTTTTTGACAAAAGTGGTCATTGGCTTGATAAGCCACAAACATTAGATATGCCAGACAACGCCCTCGAACAAAAACAATTTTTAAGTGTTTTAAGTGACTGTATGGATAAGTTACCTGCCAAATTAGCCGCAATTTTTATGATGCGCGACGTGCATGAAACTGATAACGAAAATATTTGTAAGGAACTGGATATTACCGCGACCAATGCTTGGGTAATGTTGTATAGAGCTCGCATGGGGCTAAGAAAATGTCTAGAGATAAATTGGCTGACAAGTTGATGAAATTAATAATTACATGTAAACAAGCCAGTCAGATTATCTCGCAGTCTTTAGATAACCCATTGTCATGGTCAGAACGTATGAGATTGAAGTTTCATCTCTTTATTTGTGATGCTTGTACCCGTTTTAATCATCAACTACGTTTATTGAGTAATGCCGTTAAGCGCATCAGACATGACACTGAAAATGACAACTCTATACAACTTAGCTTAGAGGCAAAAGTCAGGATTACTGGTGCGATTGAATCTAAAAACCATTAAACACCGTATTAAGTTGTAGCATTACATTTACATTTAATTATTAAAAAGGATTTACCATGAACAACACAAAAAAAACAGTCGCACTCGCTATCAGCGGTGCGTTCGCGTTATCAATCGCTGCAACTTCAGTGAAGGCTACAGAAAACCCATTTGCAGCAAAACCATTATCTTCAGGCTATCAAGTAGCCGACAACACTACAGGTAAAATGAAAGATGGTAAATGCGCTACAGGAAAATGTGGTGCTAGCAAAAAAACTACCATGAAAAAAGCCAAAGAAGGCTCATGCAGTGCAGAGAAAATGAAGGATGGCGCTTGCAGTGCTGAAATGAAAAAAGAAATGGCAGACAAAGCTGCTATGGAAGCAGATCCTATGGAAAAAGCTAAAGAAGGTGCCTGCAGTGCAGAAAAAATGAAAGAAGGCGCTTGCAGCGCAAACAAAGCTAAATAAGGTAAATGCAATCACTGCTTGAGCTAAGACTTTAATTTAAGACTTTAAAGTTTTTAACATGACCGCATCCAATCATGCAGAATCTAAAATTAACGGCGTGGGTTTGGGGTTAAAGCGCGAGCTGATGCCTCAAATCCAGGCTGCTTTTGGTCAAGAACTTATTGCCAATATCAACTTTGTTGAAATAGCTCCCGAGAACTGGATAGATGTCGGCGGTAAAGCTGCCAGACAGCTTGATTGGTTCGTAGAGCGCTACCCTATTGTTTGTCACGGTTTATGTTTGTCGCTGGGCGGATTGGCACCCCTCAATACGGTTTTTTTACAGCAAGTCAAAAAATTCCTACATCAATATGGCATTCCCATTTATACAGAACATTTAAGTTACTCAACTGATGGCTACAATGGCCAGCAAGGCTACTTGTATGATTTACTGCCTATTCCGTTCACAGAAGAAGCCGTACATTACGTTGCAAAACGTATACGCCAAACGCAGGACATTCTAGGTCAGCGCATTGCAGTCGAAAACGCCTCCTTTTATGTACAAGCCCCAGTATCCACCATGGATGAGCTGTCGTTTATCAAAGCAGTGCTGGCAGAAGCAGACTGCTTATTACACCTTGATATCAACAACATTTACGTCAATAGCGTGAATTTTGGTTTTGATGCCCATGAGTTTTTACGTGGCATCCCTGGCAACCGCATTGTTTATGCGCACGTAGCAGGGCATTATCAACATGCGCCTGATTTATTGGTAGATACACATGGTGAAGATGTAATTGACCCAGTATGGGCATTGTTGGAAGAGGCGTATCAGCTTTTTGGCACTTTTCCGACATTGCTAGAGCGCGATAACAACATACCACCATTGAATTTATTAATGAATGAAGTGAACAAGATTGCTGATTTGCAAAGTAAAGATAATCAACAGTCCCTGATTTCGGTTTCATTGCATCGCTAGAAGATAAGCATGTCTAAAGATTTACCTAGCTTTCAGCGTTATCAGCAAGAGTTTGCTGCCTATATTCGCGATCCCTTACGCCAGCCACATCCGAAAAACGTGCCTACTAGAGGCATGGCCGTGTATAAAGAAATTGTGTTTAACAATCTCTTTGAATCTATTTCAGCCTGTTTTCCAGTCGCGCAAAAGGTGTCAGGTAAACGTGCTTGGCTTGCGCTTGTACGTGGATTCTTGCGTGAGCATTCTGCAAATAGTCCTATTTTCCGTAAAATTCCTGAAGAGTTTCTTAGTTATTTAGCGCATGTAAATTTAACCAGTCAAAATTTAACGGATCAAATCAATCTACCGCCTTACTTAGCAAGTCTTTGTCACTACGAATGGGTTGAACTTCTAGTTTCAACCATGGTAAATTCTACCGCTGAAGTAACAAACGGTACGCGTGAAATAAATCCAACAGGTGACTTGCTTGAGCATCAACCTGCGTTCACGCCTGCGATGCAACTACTCAGTTATGATTATGCAGTACAGAAAATATCGCCTCGCTATAAACCTAAAGAAAAAGTAGATACACAACTTTTGGTTTATCGTGATGCTGAATTTGCAGTTAAGTTTGTGGAGGTAAATCCTGTTACATACAAGCTAATTGAATTGCTGCAACAAAAAGAAACAACTAGTAAGCAAGCACTTACTATCGTGGCAAGTGAGCTACACCATTTAAAACCAGAAAGCGTTATTCAATTTGGATTGGAGATTTTAGAGGATTTAAGAAACCAAGGCATCATACTTGGTGTTTACAGTAATTCTATAAATAGAACGGCCGACTAGTAAAAACTAACAACCTCTAATCATCAAAATTGGCCTGCTGCGACTGCCGTTCCTCTAACTCTGCAAGTAAGTTCTTTTGTTCACCTTGGCTCATATCCCACCACACCTTAATTTCATCGATGGTACGATAACAACCTTGGCACAAACCACTTAGGTCATCTATTGCACAAACACCAATACAAGGTGATTTAATCTCTAATTGCGTGTTTTCTGACATATGGCTCAACCATTAATTTAAGATACCATGACATTGCTTATATTTTTTACCTGATCCACATGGGCAAGGGTCATTGCGCCCCACTTTAATACCTTCACGCACTACGGGTTGACCACTCGCCAATTGCCCCACTTCCGCATCAGCAGGGTTAGCTAATGCTTCATCATAATCAGCATGTTGATACTGCACGTTTTCTACTTCCACTGGTTTTTCAACCGCTTCAACATCAGCTTCTGTTTTTACTTGTACCAACATTGTGACTTTTGTGACTTCACTTTTTACTGCATTCAGTAAACCTTCAAACAGCTCAAATGCTTCGCGCTTATATTCTTGCTTAGGATTTTTTTGCGCGTATGAACGCAAATGAATCCCTTGACGCAGATGGTCTAGCGCAGCTAGGTGTTCACGCCAATGATTATCCAAGCTTTGCAACATCACAGAGCGCTCAAATTGACGCATAATATCCAGGCTTGCTTGCTGTTCTTTAGCAACATATGTGCTGTCAGCGGCTTCAATAATGCGTTCACGCAGGGTTTCTTCATGCAAATCCGGATTATCTTCCAGCATTTTCTGCAACGGTATTTCCAGACCAGCTTCTGCCTTTAGTTCTCTTTCTAAACTTGGTACGTCCCATAATTCTTCAACGCTATTAGGTGGAATATATGTCGCAATCATGCTGGTAAGTACATCTTCTCGCATAGCTTTAATGGTGTCGCCTATATCAAAAGCTTCTAACAACTCATTGCGCTGCTCGTAAATCACTTTACGCTGATCGTTTGCCACATCATCGTATTCGAGTAATTGTTTACGAATATCAAAGTTACGGCCTTCAACTTTACGCTGTGCATTTTCAATCGCACGGGTCACCCATGGGTGTTCAATGGCCTCACCATCGGGCATATTGAGCTTTTCCATAATGGCTGAAACACGATCAGAGGCAAAAATTCGCAGTAGCTGATCTTCTAATGAAAGATAAAAGCGACTTGAACCCGCGTCGCCTTGGCGACCTGAACGACCACGCAGCTGATTATCTACACGGCGCGATTCATGGCGCTCAGTACCCGCGATATGCAAGCCGCCTGCTGCCAGAACTGCATTATGTCGTTGTTGCCATTCTGCTTTAATTGCAGCGATACGCGTTTCTTTCTCAACATCCGTGAGCGTTTCGTCATTTCTAACAATCTCAATATCTGGCTCCGGGTTTCCTCCTAACACAATATCTGTGCCGCGACCCGCCATGTTGGTAGCAATCGTAATCACCCCAGGGCGACCTGCTTGCGCAATGATATGCGCCTCACGCTCGTGCTGTTTTGCATTAAGGACTTGGTGTTCTAATTTTTCTGCATTTAATAACTTAGAAATCAACTCTGAGTTTTCAATAGAGGTAGTACCTACCAATACTGGCTGGCCGCGACCTTGGCAGTCTTTAATCTCTAAAATAACCGCTTCGTACTTTTCTTGCGCGGTACGATACACTTTATCCATATTATCTTTACGTAACATGGGGCGGTGGGTTGGAATTACCACAGTTTCTAAATTGTAAATCTGGTTAAATTCATAGGCTTCAGTATCTGCAGTGCCCGTCATGCCTGAAAGTTTGGTATACATGCGGAAGTAATTTTGAAACGTAATGGAGGCGAGCGTTTGGTTTTCTTTTTGAATCTCAACGCCTTCTTTAGCTTCAACCGCTTGATGCAAGCCATCTGACCAGCGACGTCCCGGCATCATACGACCATTAATTTCGTCTACAATGGTCACTTCACCATCACGCACTACATAGTGCTGGTCTCTATGGTAAAGGTTGCGCGCGCGCAACGATGCATACAAATGATGCACCAATGTAATGTTGGCGGCTTCATACAAACTTGAACCTTCTGGCAACAGGCCTGATTCAGTGAGCAAGTCTTCTGCATGCTCATGCCCTTGTTCGGACATCACCACATTTTGGCCTTTTTCATCTACCCAAAAGTCACCAGCGCCTTCTTCTTCAGTTTGCGGCACTAATTTAGCAGCCACTACGTTAATTTGGTTATAAAGCGCGATGCTGTCATCCGCTTGACCAGAAATAATCAATGGCGTACGTGCTTCATCGATCAAGATCGAATCTACCTCATCAATCAACGCATAATTCAAACCACGCTGTACACGATCCTCGCGGCTGTGCACCATGTTATCGCGCAGATAATCAAAACCATATTCATTATTAGTGCCGTAAGTGATATCCGCTGCATAAGCTAAGCGCTTCACATCAGTTGGCATTTGCGATAAATTAATACCTATTGTCAAACCTAAGAAGTTATAAAGCTTGCCCATCCACTCAGCGTCACGTTTAGCAAGATAATCATTCACGGTAACCACATGAACACCTTTGCCAGTCAGCGCATTTAAGTAGACTGGCAAAGTAGCCACAAGCGTCTTACCTTCTCCCGTACGCATTTCACCAATCTTGCCAGCGTTAAGCACCATACCACCTATCATCTGCACGTCAAAGTGGCGCATTCCCAGCACTCGATGACTACCTTCACGCACCACTGCAAAAGCTTCTGGCAAAAGCTGATCTAAAGTTTCACCGTTGGTATAGCGTTGTTTGAACTCTATAGTTTTTGCTTTAAGCGCCTCATCGGACAAAGCCTGCATGGCAGGCTCTAGCGCATTAATTTGATGTACTTTTTGCGCGTACTGTTTAACTAGCCTGNNCTGTTTAACTAGCCTGTCATTACGGCTACCGAATAATTTTTTGAACAACGTGGATATCATGAAATGAGTGACTTTCCGCTTAAAGGATAAAAGACTTTTTTGTAATTATTTTGGATTAGAGGTTTGAAATTCTAAACTTGAAGTTCTAGAGATGAATGCCTATCTGTCAATGTTGCAGCTAAATTATGATCAATAAATGAAATATAGTTACGTACGTGGGGCTTTCTTTGGTTAATTCAACTACTGGCGTTAAGATATTTTCTGGGATCCAGGGAGTTGCCATTCAACCTAATCTCATAATGCAAATGCGGCCCGGTTGAACGACCTGTATTGCCCACTTCAGCTACAATTTGACCTTTTGCTACACGCTCACCCACCTTAACCAACAACTTTGAGGCATGCGCGTAGCGTGTTTCCAGGCCAGAGCCATGATCTATTTTGACAATGTTACCATAATCAGGGGTGCGTTCAGCAGCCGACACGATGCCATCTGCCGCTGCATGAATGAGCGTACCTGTATCTGCGGTAAAATCCAAACCCTCGTGAAATGCCTTGCTGCCGTTAAAAGGGTCGATACGCCAGCCGTAGCTAGATGAGTTGTAGGCAGCGTCCACCGGGCTGCTATTAGGCAATGTGTCTTTCAACACACTTTGCTGCAACAACTTAGCTTCTAAATCACTTAAGTGATCAGTATCAAAATCTATTTGCGCCATTAACTCGGCAATATTTTTCTGTAAATCAAGCTCAGATAATGGCGCTGCTAGAACTAATGGCCCACCACGATTGGGCGACAGTAGTTTATTACTATCTTGTTTAGTACCTACTGCATTTTCACGCACTACTTTTTTCTCACCTGCCAGTTTAGCTAAACGCTCACTTTGCGCATCCAAACGCATGATGCGCGCCTGCATCTCGCCTAACTGGACGGCATAGGCATCAAGATGTTTTTGCGGGTTATTAATATTAAAAGAAAATTTCAGTTGGGAGGGAATCAATGATTTCACCCCCTGTTGCGTAACTGACTCCTGTGGCACAATCAGCATCAAGGCAATGAATAGTGGCAGCAATATCAGGGCGAGAACTATCATGCCCACTTGCAGCACTGATAATGTTTTTGCTTTTGCCATATTATTTGAGACAAAGATGATATTCATACTATTCCTAATCACCACTAGCATGATGAACAGTAGCCACCATGCTGAAATTTAACGCATTACTTAATCAGCCTGAACTTAAAGCGCTCAATACGCTTAGCCTGGATACTCATATCAAGGAAACACAAGCTGCGCAAAAAATCTGGGAAGCAATTGCACCTGATAACTTAGCTCAATTCAGCCATGCAAGCAGTATTAAAAACCAACAATTCACCATATCTGCTGACAACAATGCCGTCGCAGCAAAAATTAAACTTTTTATACCTAGCTTGTTGATTAAGCTAGAAAAGCAAGAGTGTGAAGTTACTTCAATTCGGGTGAAAGTGCAAGTGAAATCTACCCCACAAACCAAACCAAAAACCATCAAAAAACTGAGTGCACAAGCCGCAAACGACATAAATAAACTCGCAAAAAAATTATCCGGTACCGCGCTTGGTGACGCACTGTCTAGATTAGCTACAAAAACTGATTAAAAAACCAATCAATTGTTTTTTCCGTTTTTTCACTAGCATTATCAATGCATAGGCAATTAAGTATAACCATTTAATTAGAGATTGTTCGGCTGGCTTAATAGTGCAATAATGAATCGTTGTTACAAATTATTTACATCAGTAAATACTTATGTAACTACAGTTTTACAGCGTTTTTAGCACTTGGTTTCAATTCACACTAGTTTTATTCTTGACGTTTTAAAAAATTATTTTAAGGCTTACGTAATTTATATAGGTTTATAAAAATTTAAATAGGGAGAAGTCATGTCAGTTGCATTAATGATAGCCGTTGGCGCTGCTATTTTAGCAGTGTTATATGGCGTAGTAATGAGCAAATGGATTAGCAATTTACCAGCCGGAAACGCGCGCATGCAAGAAATTGCAGGTGCAATTCAACAAGGGGCAGCGGCATATTTGGCCCGCCAATATAAAACCATCACTATCGTTGGTGTAGTCTTAGCTATTTTAATTGGCATATTTCTAGGTGTAACTACCGCAGTGGGCTTTGTGATAGGCGCGGTACTTTCAGGCGCTTGTGGCTTTATTGGCATGAATGTTTCAGTAAAAGCTAATGTGCGTACCGCACAGGCAGCGACTAAGGGCATCGCTCCAGCACTGGATGTTGCCTTTAAAGGCGGCGCTATTACCGGCATGCTAGTGGTTGGTTTAGGTTTGTTAGGTGTAGCTGGTTTTTACTGGTTTTTAGGCGGTGAAAATGCAACCGACCTTAACCCCCTAATAGGCTTAGCATTTGGCTCATCTCTCATCTCGATCTTTGCGCGTTTGGGTGGTGGCATTTTCACCAAAGGCGCTGATGTAGGTGCTGACCTGGTCGGTAAAGTTGAAGCTGGCATCCCTGAAGATGACCCTCGTAACCCAGCCGTAATTGCTGATAACGTAGGCGATAACGTAGGTGACTGCGCTGGTATGGCGGCAGATTTATTCGAGACTTATGCAGTGACTTTAATCGCCACCATGGTACTGGGCAGCCTGCTAGTCACTAATTCAGGCGCTAACAGCATCTTGTATCCACTCATGTTAGCTGCAGTATCTATCGTTGCTTCTATCATTGGCTGCTTCTTTGTTAAAGCTTCTCCAGGCATGAAAAACGTGATGCCTGCGCTGTATAAAGGCTTGGCAGTGGCTGGAACATTATCACTAGCAGCATTTTACTTTGTCACCATGAAAATGTTTCCTGAAGGCTTAACCTCAGGTGAGTTAACTGTATCTGCAAACCAGCTGTTTGGCGCGTGTGCAGTTGGCTTAGTGCTGACTGCGGCCTTGGTGTGGATTACAGAATATTACACAGGTACTGATTACGCCCCGGTAAAACACATTGCTCAAGCTTCAACTACTGGCCATGCGACTAATATTATTGCCGGTATTGGTATCGCCATGAAATCAACCGCTTGGCCTGTGCTTTCAGTGTGTGTTGCAATTTTCATCTCACACCACTTAGGTGGGTTATATGGTGTAGCCATTGCCGCAACTTCTATGTTGAGTATGGCAGGTATCGTGGTGGCTTTAGATGCTTACGGCCCAATTACCGATAACGCTGGCGGCATTGCAGAAATGGCCGGGTTGCCGAAAGAAGTACGTGATGTGACAGACCCATTAGATGCAGTTGGCAACACGACAAAAGCGGTTACTAAAGGTTATGCCATTGGTTCAGCAGGGTTGGCCGCATTAGTATTATTTGCCGATTACACCCACAAACTTGAGGGTGCAGGTATGGTTACCAAGTTTGACCTAAGCGACCCTATGGTGATTATTGGCTTGTTTATTGGCGGCTTGATTCCGTTCTTGTTTGCTGCCATGGCAATGGAGGCGGTAGGCCGTGCGGCTGGCGCAGTGGTTGAAGAAGTACGTAGGCAGTTCCGTGACATCAAAGGCATTATGGAAGGCACTGCTAAGCCAGAGTACGGCAAAGCAGTGGATATGCTTACCACAGCTGCCATTAAAGAAATGATGATTCCATCACTATTGCCAGTGGCTGTACCAGTTGCGGTTGGTTTGTTACTTGGCCCTGTAGCCTTAGGTGGCTTACTGATGGGTACAATTGTAACCGGCCTATTCGTCGCAATTTCAATGTGTACTGGCGGCGGAGCTTGGGATAATGCCAAAAAGTATATCGAAGACGGCAACCACGGTGGCAAAGGTTCAGAAGCACATAAAGCGGCTGTAACAGGCGATACTGTTGGTGACCCGTACAAAGATACAGCAGGTCCTGCGGTGAACCCACTGATTAAAATCATTAACATTGTGGCATTGTTAATAGTGCCACTGTTGCATATGTAAGTTATTCATGTGTTTTAAGCACAGTCATTAACAATAAAAAAGGCGACGCTAAGTCGCCTTTTTTATTGGGCCTGATTACAAGTTACAATGCTTGAATATTTTGAACAACACTCACTGATTAACTTATGTTTATCTAATCGCGTTTAGCTGGAAGCCACATATTTTGAGACATTCTGAATTTCATCGCTCGCATCGCATTGGCTGGTTACGTGCTGCTGTTTTGGGCGCTAATGACGGCATTGTATCCACCTCCAGCTTAATCATTGGTGTAGCCTCAGCAGGCGCATCTCACGATGCCATTTTGTTAACCGGTGTTGCAGGCTTGGTGTCTGGCGCCATGTCGATGGCGGCGGGTGAATATGTATCAGTAAGCTCTCAAGCCGATACCGAAGCTGCCGATTTGGCACGCGAACGTTTAGAGCTAGAAGCAGACCATGAGAGTGAACTTAAAGAGCTTACCAATATTTACATTGGGCGTGGGTTAACACCCGATTTAGCACAACAAGTAGCAGTGCAATTCACTGCACACGATGCGCTTGCCGCGCACGCCAGAGATGAACTAGGCATCATAGAAGCCATGAATGCACGCCCTGTTCAAGCAGCGATTGCCTCTGCCGGAACATTTTCGATTGGTGCAATGCTACCGTTAATTGTTGTTTTAGCCGCACCCATGACGCTCACTATTCCCTATGTAGCTATCATGTCGCTCGCTTTTTTAGCTTTGCTGGGAGGTTTGGCAGCAAAAGCTGGCGGTGCAGGCATCTGGGCAGGAACAGCGCGCGTAGCATTTTGGGGCGTACTCGCAATGGTGGCGACCGCTGGCGTTGGCAGGTTATTTGGAGTTGTTGCGGCTTGAACTAAATACTACTTAATCTAAATTACTCCTGACAATAAAAAAAGGCAGCTTAAGCTGCCTTTTTTACACCTGTAGCTTAAAACTACATAGCTCGAAACTGCTAGGTTAAACTTAAAATGCTGGCTTTACCTTAGCCTTATTAAAGTTATCTACGCCATCTAAAATTTCTTTTTTCGCTTGGTCTATATCGCCCCAGCCATTAATTTTTACCCATTTGCCTTTATCTAAATCTTTGTAATGCTCAAAAAAATGCGCAATCATATCTAAACGCCAAGCAGAAACATCTGAGTGACACTTGAGATGCCCGTACAGGCCACACACCTTATCTACAGGCACGGCTAGTACTTTTGCATCCAGGCCAGCTTCATCTTCCATCAACAATACGCCTAGTGGGCGGCAACGCACCACCACACCCGGAATCAGCGGCACAGGTGTGATGACAAGCACGTCTACCGGGTCACCATCATCCGCCAGCGTATGTGGCACATAACCATAATTGGTTGGGTATTGCATGGCAGTTCCCATAAAACGATCGACAAAAATCGCGCCGCTTTCTTTATCTACTTCATATTTTACTGGGTCACCTTGCATAGGGATTTCAATGATGACATTAAAATCATTAGGGACATCTTTACCGGTTGGCACTTGGTTTAACGACATTGTTTATTCCTAGATAATAAATTTTACAGATTAATTGATACGGATTAATTTTGAGGGGCAATTATAGCAAGCCCAAAAGAGAAGCGTATCAAAGGCTTGTAACTAAATTATGACGTTAACTTGATTGAGCTTGCTCGCGGCAGCTTTGAATTACTGATTTCGGGATAAAAAGTAAAGCAACATACAATAAAAGCGGAATGATGATCACATCATCAAGCTGACCCAAAACTGGAATAAAGTCTGGAATAAGGTCAAAAGGTAGCAATAAGTACCCTACTGCCAACCCTAAAAATAATTTAGCCACCCATGGCGTCTGGGGGTGTTTAAGAACCAGGCGATAGACTACAAATTCTTGCTTGAGTCGTCTGGTACAAGATTTCAGTTTTTCAATCAAGTTAGCCACAATAAAGATTTGAGCCAAAACATCAGGCAAGTTGTAGCGGCCGGCCAGTCAACCGCTCAAACGCTTCCATATACTTCTCGCTGGTTTTCTGTGCTACATCTGCTGGCAATGCAGGCGCAGGGGAAACTTTATTCCATCCTGTACTTTCCAGCCAATCACGCACATATTGCTTGTCATAACTCGGCGGGTTGCTGCCCACGGCATAGCTATCTGCAGGCCAAAAACGTGAAGAGTCAGGCGTCAGCACTTCATCCATCACATGCAGCACACCATTTGCATCTAAACCAAATTCAAACTTGGTATCGGCAATGATAATGCCACGTGTGAGTGCATACTCTGCGGCCTGCTGGTACAGTGCAATGGCCACGCTTGCCACTTGCTTGGCCATCTCTTTACCAATTAAACTTGAACATTGTTCCAAACTAATGTTTTCATCATGTTCGCCCACGGCAGCCTTGCTTGAGGGGGTAAAAATAGGGACTGGTAACTTTGAGGCTTCTTGTAGGCCTGCGGGCAATTGAATACCACACACCGTGCCTTTGGCCTTATATTCTTTCCAGCCACTGCCCACTAAATAGCCGCGCACGATTGCTTCGATTGGCAAGGCTTTCAGTTTTTTCACGACGACTGCACGGCTACCAAGCTGGGCTTGCTCTGATGGGTCGGTGACTATGCTGTTGGGGTCTATGCCAGTTAAATGGTTTGGCACAATATCTTTTAGTTTTTCAAACCAGAAGTTCGCCATCTGCGTCAGCATGGCGCCTTTATTGGCAATACCTGTAGGCAATATCACATCAAACGCTGATAGCCTGTCAGTACTAACCAAAAGCATCGTATTGGCGTCAATATCGTAAATGTCACGCACCTTGCCTTGGTGTATGCGTTTTAAGCTTGTGATACTGGTTTCTAATAAAGGTTTATTCATAGGTCACTGGTTTATTGTTAAATTCATAGGTCAATTAATCATCAAACAGAAAGCGTATTATAAAGGGCGACCTAATTTTTATCTATTTTCGGGTCTATATTTCCTCAATAAAGCTAATTTAGACTTTCCTGTTTTCGCCAATTTTAACTATTTTTAGCGTGTTCGTACCACCTGGGCTACCAATCGGCTCGCCAAATGTCAGCAACACTAAATCACCTGGATTTACGGCTCTTTCTTGCAGCAACACCTGCTCCATTTCTTGCAAAATTTCATCTCTATCTCTATTTTTCTGCTCAATAGGATACGGGTAAACGCCACGATGCAAGGTGAGCTTTCTACGCGCAAATTTATCAGGCGATAGCGCATAAATAGGCACTTCAGCATCGGCACGCGACAACCATTGTGCAGCATTACCAGATTGTGTGAGTGCTGCAATCGCTTTTACTTTTAAGTGCTGTGCTGTATAGATTGCGGCGGCGGCAACAGCTTCATCCGTTTTTACAAACACCTGGTCTAGCTTGCGTGCATGGTGCTGGCTAAAATACTCTTTTTCGGCCTCTATTACTATACGGTGTACTGCTTGCACCGTTTCTAGTGGGTATTGACCCGCTGCAGTCTCGGCAGACAGCATCACTGCATCTGTGCCATCCAGTACCGCATTAGCGACATCTGATACTTCTGCACGTGTTGGAATTGGGCTGGTAACCATCGACTCCATCATTTGTGTAGCAGTAATCACCAGTTTATTTTGCGCACGCGCCATGCGTATCATACGTTTTTGTAAGCCAGGTATGGCGGCATCGCCTACTTCAACCCCTAAATCACCTCGTGCCACCATAATGGCATCGGACGCCTCAATAATCTCCTCTAAATTATCAATCGCTTCTGCACGTTCGATTTTAGCGATGATACTTGCTGTTCCGCCTGCTTTTCTAACCAAGGTACGGGCAAGCTCAACATCTAATGCTGATTTAGGAAAGGAGATTGCAATGTAATCGGCCTCGAGTGCAACAGCAGTTTTAATGTCCTCACGATCTTTTTTTGTGAGCGCATCTGCCGACAAACCACCACCTTGGCGATTGATGCCCTTGCTGTTGGACAAAACCCCACCACTCAACACCATACAGTGAATTTGATTGCCTTTTACTCTATCTACTTGCATGGTGATGCGGCCATCATCTAATAACAAAATCACGCCTTCTTTTACCTCTTGCGGTAGCGTTTTATAATCCAGGCCTACGTGATCCTGATTACCCAATTCACAATCAGCATCAAGGATAAACAAATCACCCATTTTTAAACTGATTTTACCAAGCTCAAATTTACCAATGCGAATTTTAGGACCCTGTAGATCGCACAACACTCCGATTGGACGATTTAGCTTTGCAGCAATTGCCCGCACAATCTCTGCACGTTTAATGTGATCTTCTGCTGCACCATGTGAGAAATTCAGACGCACAACATTCACACCTGCAGTAATCATGCGCGCCAACATTTCCTCACTACTCGAAGAAGGGCCTAATGTTGCAACTATTTTTGTTTTGCGTAATGTCAATCTTTTACCTTTTTCTACTACTTCACAATTAACGTACTAAACGTCACCTTTTGAAACTTTGACTTTGAAATAAAAAAGGGGCTTTCTGCCCCTTTTTTATTATTAAAATCCAGAGGCCTTAGCTACCAGCACGTAGCTCTAAAATTTCTACAGCCGGCAATTTCTTACCTTCTAAAAACTCTAAAAATGCACCACCTGCGGTGGAAATATAATCTACTTTATCCTCAATACCATATTTCTGGATCGCTGCAATGGTGTCACCCCCACCAGCCAGTGTAAACGCCTTGGTATTTGCAATTGCATTGGCTATCGTTTTTGTGCCTTCACCAAATTGATCAAATTCAAACACACCAACAGGGCCATTCCACACCACAGTACCTGCATTTTTAATGATCTCTGCTATTTCATTAGCAGATTTCGCGCCAATATCAAAAATCATATCGTCAGCTACCACAGAAGCTACGTCTTTCTTGATTGCCGGTTCATTTACATCAAATTTTTTACCGCAAACAACATCCACTGCAATCGGTACCGCTGCGCCTCTTTGGGTCATTTTGTCCATTAAGGTGCGCGCAACCGGCACTAAATCATCTTCACAGAGCGATTTACCTACCTCAAAACCTGCTGCTTTCAGAAAGGTATTAGCGATGCCACCACCCACCACCATTTGATCTACTTTTTCTGACAAACTTTCCAATACTGTCAGTTTGGTAGAAACCTTACTACCACCCACAATCGCCACCATCGGGCGCGCCGGGCTTAGTAATGCTTTGGTCAGCGCTTCTAATTCATTCACCAGCAAAATGCCTGCAGCAGCTACAGGTGCAAACTTTGCCACACCATGTGTTGAAGCTTCCGCACGGTGTGCCGTACCAAACGCATCCATCACGAATATATCGCACAGCTTGGCATATTTTTGTGACAATTCATCAGCGCTCTTTTTCTCACCTATGTTAAACCGACAGTTTTCCAGCACTACAAGTTCACCTGCAGCAACCTCAAAACCGCCATCGACCCAATTTTTAATCAAGCGTACTGGCCTTATCGATTTATAAAAGTCACCTAGCTTTGCGGAAATGACATCAACAACAGGTTTAAGCGAGTTTTCTTCTGAATAAACACCCTCTTCAGGACGACCTAAATGCGATGTAATCATAACCTTTGCACCTGCTTTTAGTGCATATTCAATCGTCGCCATTGAAGCAGTAATTCTTGCATCTGAAGTGACCTTACCGTCAGCTACTGGCACATTAAGGTCAGCACGAATGAATACTCGCTTGCCGCTTAACGCTAAATCCGTCATTTTAATTACGTTCATTACTTAAATCCCCTTAGAACTTCCCTTAAGCATTCTCTCACAAGCAATCTCTTAAGATTTAATCCAGTAAAACTCGACTTCATCTTTATCGCCCATTGCTTTTTCAATAATGTTTGTTAATGCAGCATCAGCTCCGCGCTCTTTAAGCACATCCAAAGTCACTCGGTTTATCCAGTAATCTTGGTCATTTTTATGCTCTTCTTCCAGTTCATCAATAAGAAACTGTAGTTGAGCGTAGCTAACTTGCCCTATCCAACGATTATTGCTTTTATCTTTAAGCGTAATCATTCATTATTCCTGTTTCAGCTACTTTGCTGTAGTTATTTTAGTTGGGTTACTTTAATTAGTTATTTGGCTGCCATCATAGCCGCTACGTTGTCTAGCATACGGCAGCTAAAACCCCATTCGTTATCATACCAAGCGCAAACCTTAACCAATAAACCATCTTTGGTTACTTTAGTCAGCGTGGCATCAAAGTTAGATGAGAAAGGGGTATGGTTATAGTCCACTGAAACTAGCGGCGCTTCATTGTAAGACAAAATACCTTTTAGCGGGCCTGCTGCCGCGGCCTCATGCATGATGTGATTCACTTCTTCTTTGCTGGTTACACGTGCTGCGGTGAAGGTTAAATCAACAAGTGACACATTGATGGTTGGCACCCGGATGGCAAAACCATCCAACTTACCATTCAGTTCCGGCAACACTAGACCTACGGCTGCAGCTGCGCCCGTTTTGGTTGGGATCAGTGACGTCGTTGCAGAGCGTGCGCGACGCATATCTGAATGGTGTGAATCTGTCAGTACCTGGTCGTTTGTGTATGAATGGATGGTATTCATCAAGCCATTCACAATGCCAATTTTTTCATGTAACGGTTGCACCATAGGCGCCAAACCATTGGTAGTACAAGAAGCATTGGAAATCACGGTATGGCTGGCTTTGATAACTTGATGATTAACGCCATAGACAACGGTTGCATCTATATCTTTATCGCCAGGTGCCGATAACAGCACTTTTTTAGCTCCTGCATTAATATGCGCTTGCGCCTTAGCTTTGCTATTAAAAGCACCTGTACATTCCAATACAATATCAATGGCTAAGTCACCCCATGGCAGTTCGGCAGGATTGCGCGTAGCAAAGGTTCTGATTTTATTGCTCAGGATAATCATGTGATCACCATCTACGCCCACATCAAATGGAAACCTGCCATGTGCACTGTCGTAACGTGTCAAATGCGCATTACTTTCCGCATCACCGTCAGCACTGTTGATTGCAATAATCTCAATGTCCTTACGGCCAGATTCATACAATGCACGCAACACCATGCGCCCAATGCGACCAAAACCATTAATTGCTACTCGAATTGCCATGATAATTCCTAAGTTATTTCAATTTAATAAAAACCAGGTTCGTAAAAAAATAAGGCACCCCATATTGAGGTGCCTTATTAAACTAGTGTGCCAGTTGAATTAAAGCACCGATTTAACAGTTGCAACTACATTTTCAACCGTAAAACCAAAGTGTTTCATCAATACGCCGCCGGGTGCAGATTCACCGAAAGTAGCAATACCAACTACAGCGCCATCTAAACCAACATACTTGCGCCAGAAGTCTGGATGAGCTGCTTCAACAGCCACGCGTTTTACGCCTGCTGTCAACACGCTGTCGCGGTACGCTTTGTCTTGGCGGTCAAACACATTGGTCGAAGGCATAGAAACCACACGTACTTTAGTACCAGCTGCATTCAATTCAGCAGCCGCTTTAACCGCTAATTCCAGTTCTGAACCATTGGCAATGATAATGACATCAGCTTTACCTGCCACGTCAGATAACACGTAGCCACCTTTGCGCATTAAATCAAATTGTGCAGCATCATGCTTCATGCCTGGCACGTTTTGACGGCTTAACACCAAGCTGGATGGACCATCTTTACGCTCAACCGCAGCTACCCAAGCTACAGCAGTTTCAGTTGAATTACCTGGACGCCAAACATCCATATTAGGAATTAAACGTAAACCAGAAGTATTTTCGATTGGTTGATGTGTAGGACCATCTTCACCTTGTCCGATAGAATCGTGAGTCAACACAGCAATAGAGCGTTGTTTCATCAATGCCGCCATACGCAATGCGCTCTTAGCGTAGTCAGAGAACATGTGAAATGTACCGCCGAATGGTACTAAACCACCGTGCAATGCCATACCGTTCATGATAGCGAACATGCCAAATTCACGTACACCATATGAAATATAGTTACCTGGTTTTTTAGCATCTACATGCACAAAACTGCTGCATGAAGTTAAATTAGAGCCTGTTAAGTCAGCTGAGCCGCCTAAGAACTCAGGCAATAACGGAGCTAATGCACCAATTACATTTTGTGAAGCTTTACGTGTTGCAACGCCTTCAGCTTTTTCATTAGTTGCCGCGATGATTGCATCTGTTGCTTCTTTCCAGTTAGCTGGCAATTCACCTGCTGTACGACGTTTGAATTCTGC
>CXWL01000364.1_pt1 | contig 32915 bp, 31 predicted proteins | sample 590931 | NCBI WGS metagenome assembly CXWL01 (sample SAMEA3498368, study PRJEB10139) | groundwater metagenome | biome: water well; material: biofilm material | place: Germany | collected 2015-04-27
CAATGAGACCGTCACCTTCGATCGAGCCGCGAGCAAGCTGGAAGATTTTCAGCTGCTCTAACCCGCATGATTCATGAGCGCTTCTGCTGTAATCGCCGATGCCGGGCTCAATCGAGACGGGCAAGACTGTCGGGAAAAGTGTGAATAGTATGGGGGGCGATGGGTGGGGGACGACAAGCTGTCATGAGTGCTGCATCCTGAGCCGGTAGACTTCAGTTAAGAGCCTCTGGCTCTGAGCCCAAGGCTGCCTGGTCGGAAACCGTTTGACGCGAATCAGGCAATCTCGAGGATCCTTTTCGAGCGATCCAGCCGTCACTTTCAAGAGTTGTATCCAACATTGAAGAGCCTCCGCCACCATCGACTGGCCTTCTTTGCCTATCCGCTCAGTGGAGGCTTCGAGCATCCTTCTTTGATGACGACCTGGATGGTACGTCCCGTCCTAGCTCTTGAGCGTTTCTTGGGCGTATTGAGTCGATTCCTCGCCTTTCGCATACTCGTCGTGTTGGAGAAGCAGAACGAGAGATGACCAGATTTTGAAGTCGATGATTGCTGCAATCCCAATGTGGGCCAGTGAGTGGAGAGGCAAACTTGTTCGTGCACAAGCAGAGCTAGGATGGGTGATTATTGGACAACTGGCGGCGTTCCTCGGTGGCTTCGCTGCGATTAAGGTGCTCACCAACCTGCTTGGGCCTGCGGCATACGGGCAGCTTGCGCTCGGGATAACGATCGCAGGCCTGGTTCAGATGTTCGTCTATGGCCCTATCGACCAGACAGTGCTGAGGTTTGTCTCGGTTCACCGTGAACGAGGCTCGCTGGCCGTTTTCTTTACTGCGCTCAAGCGTGTCCATAGACTTGCCGCGTCTCTGGTTATTCCTGCTACCCTACTCACCGCTGGGGCTGTCTGCTTTCTGGCTAATGGTGAGTGGAGCTGGCTTGTGTTGAGCGCATGCCTTTTTGGAATCGCGAGCGGATTTTATGGAACATTCGTATCCCTTCACAACGCATTCAGGCAGCGAAAGGTTGTCGCCCTTCACCAGGGTATAGATGTCTGGCTCAGAATGTGCTTCGCAGTGATCGCGGTCACGATGTTCAGCCGCACTGGCAGCGCAGCGCTGATCGGATATTTCCTGGCCTCAAGTGTGATGGTGGTATCCATAGTGTATTCCGCAATGAAACTCCTTGCGCGTAACGAGGATTGGGACGTCTCAATTCAGAGCAATGAAGCGATTGGCCGTACGATGCGTGAGCTAGTCGAATTCGGTAGGCCATTTATTTACTTCGCAGCGTTCGGAATTGTGAGTGCCTATGCGGATCGATGGATAATTTTTGGAGTGCTGGGTGCGGAAGCAGTCGGCCGGTACGTTGCGATCTATCAGCTCGCCAATGCACCTGTCGTGCTCGCTGTGGGAATGATGAATCAATTCGTTGTCCCCGTAATTTTTGATCGAGCCGGTGCAGTTGTTACCGAAGCACAGTCCTTTCAAAGCACTCAGGTACTTTATCAAGCCATCGCAGTGTTCAGCGTAATCATGCTGTTCATGGTTGGAGCAGCCTATCTGTTCAGTGAATCGTTGGTTGGGCTTGTTACCACGCCAGAATTTGTGGCCTACCATCACCTGCTTTGGATTGTGGTTATGGGGATCGGCACGTTCCAGCTTGCCCAGCTGTTGGTTTTAAAGGGGCTTTCCCACAATATGACAGAAGGGTATCTGGCTCCGAAGCTGGTTCAGGCGGTTGCCTTGGTGGTGCTTCTTGTTCTGCTCACAAATGCGATAGGGGTTGTGGGCGTGGCCTGGTCGTTGTTCGGTTCTTCATTAGTCTATTTGTTCGCGGTGTTGTGGGTGAATCGGAAAATCGGGGTGATGGTGAAACCCACTACAGGGTGCTAACGGATACGAAATGTTCCGGAGCCAGGAGCCAGCGATATTGAGCATCAGAGTGAGGCCTCTAAAGGCGATTTTTCATTTTAACGACTACAACCGTGATAAGTTTGTTGCATCAATTGCTGGGCAACTCTCTCCAGGGGCAAAAGTGCTCGATGCCGGCGCGGGCCCCTGTCGCTACAAACCGCTTTTTCAGCACTGCCAGTACGAGAGCCAGGACTTTGCTCAGTATCGAGGGACGGAGCATCGTTATGGGGAGCTTGATTACGTCGGAGACATCACAGAAATCCCTGTTGCCGATGGCTACTTCGACTGTGTTTTGTGCACCGAGGTGCTAGAGCATATCCCGGAACCGGAGCGGGCAATTAAGGAATTTTCAAGAATTCTGAAGCGGGGGGGGGCACTTATTCTTACAGCGCCCCTCGGTTCCGGCATCCACATGGCGCCCTATCATTACTATGGGGGGTTTTCACAGTACTGGTATGGCTATATGCTCCCTAAGCATGGATTCGAAATTAAGAGCGTTCAGCCAAATGGCGGGTTTTTTAAACTCTATGGCCAGGAATCACAACGGTTTCTCTCGCTTCTTACGCCACGGTCCGCTCCGGCGAGGACACTGTTTTTCCCTCTCAAAATAGTCTTGGCGCTTTGGTTCAGACTGTTGATGCCGTTAGTTGGATTTCTGCTGGACCCTCTCGATAGGCAGAGAGATTTCACGGTTGGCTATTTTGTCATTGCGTCGCGCAAATGAGCATAAACAGAGCGTGTCGCACGGGTGCTGCGTAAACTAGGATGGTCCAGTGGTTCAAACAAGCAATCAAGGGGAATGCGAGACTGAAGCGGCTCGTGCTGTGGGGAATGCGCGTTACAAGTCCCTTGGGCGATATCATGAAATTGTCAGCGGTTTCTCGATACCCAAGATTTATTTGCGAGTGGCAGCAATTTCGCCATGCAGGGGGGGAGGCGGGTGTTCTTGACTGGTATCCCTGTCTGTACGATCGCACCGAAGCGACGAATATTGACGCACACTACTTTTACCAAGCAGTTTGGGCATTCAGGAACATACTCGAGCGGAATGTTCGCTCTCATGTTGATATCGGCTCACAAGTCAATTTTGTCGGTCTGCTCACGACTGTCACATGCGTCACATTTCTTGATATCCGGCCACTCGTCCTTGCAATTCCCAACTACAGGGGGCTTGCCGCATCTCTCGATGCGCTTCCCTTTCGAGCCGGGACTGTTCACTCCCTCTCTAGTCTCCATGTGATCGAGCATATTGGATTAGGACGATATGGCGATCCGGTTGACCCGCACGGGTCCCTGAAAGCTGCACGAGAGATCGTCAGGGTGTTGGCCCCAGGAGGCCGTGCCTACATTTCAGTTCCGATCGGGAGGCCGCGCGTACAGTTCAACGGGCAGCGGGTGTTTTCGGCAACGGATATCTTGAGTCTAATGCATGGACTAGATCTCATTGAGATGGCGATGGTTGATACTTCGGGAAAGTTTCGCGACGATGTTGCGCCGGAATCAGTGCACATTTCTGAAGTCGGGCACGGATCGGATTTTGGACTCGGGCTATTTTGCTTTCAGAAGGGATCGTAGTGGCTGGGGGGGATCTGGGAAATAAGTTTCGACGGGCCGTCGAACGTCTGCACGCCTCACCGATCAAGAAGCTTAGTCTCGTCGGGCCCAGACGTTTTCTGACGAGACGATATGCTCGTTTCTTTGATTCAGGGACTGAGCGACAAGCTGAGCTGTTCTTCGGAGGAGCCATGACCGTCGTGCTGCCGGAGGCAATTTCTCAGCAGATCTACACCTATGGCCTGTTCGATGAGATGGTAACGGGCTTGGCGTTGCGCGCAGTGCGTCAGGGGGACGTTGTCCTCGATATTGGCGCGCACTTTGGATATTTCACGCTCTTGTTCTCTCAGCTTGTTGGAGCATCCGGACGTGTGGTGAGTTTCGAGCCCACCCCGTCAACTTTCGTGGTGCTGCAGAAAAACACCGCTAATGTAAGCAATGTGACTGCCCTGAACATGGCCGCGGGTTGTCATACCGGGCGTCTTACGATATCGGATTTTGGGTTGACCTATAGTGCTTGGAATACACTCAGTGCTTTGTCGCGGATGCCAGGTGTGCTTGCAGAGCCAAAGGCACGGGTGGAGGTAGATGTGATTCGACTTGACGACTGGTGCAAACGAGAGGTACTTCACCCGACTGTTGTCAAGATTGATGCGGAGAATTTTGAAGAGGAAGTGATTGCTGGATTATCCGAGACTCTCGCTCGTTTCCATCCCCGAGTCTTGATGGAGACAGGTTCTGAACAGGCGATCCATGCGGGGAAAGCTCTGATAGATCTCGACTATCAGGTGCTTGTCTCAACCCAACCAGGCGTGCTCACACTACAAAAGGACCGTGTCGAAGAGGCTCTCATCCGGAACAAAGACGTTCTTTTCGTGCCGGCCGCCCAGGTGACTGAGTTTATGGGGCGTGCATGAGCGTCGCGGTGTTCGATTCACTCAAGGCCTTTGGGAAACAAATCAGTTGGGTTCGTGCGCTGAACGGCCAGTATAAATGCGCCAAGCTAAAGCAAGAGTATCATCGGACTGTTGCCTACTACGGTGGGCTTCCAGATACAGTAACAGACCTTCGAGCAGCGTTGGCCAGTCGTGTCCGAACGAAAGCACAGCTCTTTGAGCAGGGAGGAAGTCCCAGGCTGTTTTTTCTTGGGACCGATGAGTTGCAAGACAAGAGTGGCATCATTCAGGCGTTAGAGCGAGTGGGGCAGTTGAAGAGTTTTACTCGAAGCGATGGCAGCTATGGCCAAAACTATCTGGGTCCGGAGGAAGAGCGCAGGAGGACCAATTCCGAACGACTCCATAAGCTCTTTATGGACTTTGAGAGGACAGGATGGATCCCGGCGGTGCTCATTGCCCAAACGTGGGCCGGCTTTATCGATCCAAAAGTGCTCGGGAGGATCCGTGATGAGTATGGGACACTAATCATCAACGTCGGCATGGATGATCGTCACCAATACTGGGGGCGAAGGGTCGGTGGTGAATGGTGGGGGACCCGTGGCTTGATCCCGTACCTTGATCTCGTACTTACGGCTGCTCCCGAATGTGTTGAGTGGTACCAGAAAGAAGGCTGCCCCGCACTGTTCTTTCCCGAGGCCAGCGATCCCGCAATCTTCCATCCGATGCCGGAATTGCCGAAGATCCATGACGTCTGCTTCGTCGGCTCACGCTATGGAATCAGGGAAAAACTTGTGATGGGTTTGCAAAAGTCCGGGGTTCGAGTGGCTGCGTATGGTGCCGGTTGGGATGGCGGACGACTCGATACGAAAGACGTTCCTCAACTGTTCGCCCAGTCGAAGATCGTGCTCGGCGTGGGAACGGTCGGGCACTGCGAAGATTTTTATGCGCTCAAAATGCGCGACTTTGACGGCCCCATGTCGGGCAGCCTCTATCTGACCCACGACAATCCTGATCTGTACCAGCTCTTCGAGGTGGGGAAGGAAATTGTGACCTATTGCTCGCCCTCGGACTGTGTCGAGAAAGTGAAGACCTTTCTCAAGGACGATCACGGACGGGAGCAGATCGCAGCCGCGGGCCGGACACGGGCAGTTCGAGCCCACACCTGGGACCGGCGGTTTAATGACCTCTTCGATTCGCTTTCGAAAGGTCCTACGGTTTGAGTTCCGGGTCTTTTAAGAACTCCTGAAATGTGTGGCATCTACGGTCTCGTGAATCCAGAGGGGGTGAGCCGCGAGTCGGTCGAAGCCGCTCGTGATCGCCTCGCCCATCGTGGTCCCGACGATGCCGGGCTGTGGATGAACCCCGATGGCCAGGTTGCCCTGGCCCACCGCCGGCTCTCGATACTCGAACTGTCCTCTCTTGGCCACCAACCTATGCAGAGTGATTGCGGTCGGTATGTCATCGTCTTCAACGGCGAGATCTACAACTACGTCGAACTTAGAACTGAACTGGTTCAAGCAGGCGAGCACTTTCGCGGCGGGAGCGATACGGAAGTCATCCTGGCGGCGTACCGGCGTTGGGGCGCAGATGCTGTCTCTCGCTTCAACGGCATGTTCGCGTTCGCGATTTATGATCAGGGCACAACGACCGATCCCAGGCGACTGTTTGTTGCTCGGGACCGGGCGGGAGAAAAGCCGCTCTACTATTCCCAATCAGGAGGGCGTTTCGAGTTTGCGTCCGAGTTGAAGGCAATGATTTCCGGCGGTGGCTTGAGTCTGCGCGCGCTGAACTTCTATCTCGCATTGGGCTATGTGCCGGGCGATCTCTGTATCCGGTCCGGGGTATGCAAGTTGCCGTCCGCCCATGCCGGATATTTCGATTTCGACAGCGGGAAGCTCACCACCTGGCAATACTGGCGACTGCCGAAAAACATGGCCGCAGGTGATGCTGATGGAGCATCGCTGGCTGAGCGAGCGGGCGATCTGTTGTTGGATGCGGTACGATTGCGGCTTCGAAGCGACGTACCTGTTGGAGTGTTCTTATCCGGCGGGTTGGATTCCAGTCTGGTCGCCGCCGCCGCCGCACGTGTGTCCGGCACGAGTATCAAGACCTTTACCGTTTCGTTTCCGGGCACAGGCCATGACGAGTCGACCTACGCAGAGCTGGTGGCACGATACCTCGGCAGTGAGCACCACGTGCTGGAAATCCCTGCCCCCTCGTTCAATACTTTGGATGAACTGGCGGGCAAACTTGACGAACCACTTGCCGACTCTTCGCTCATTCCGTCCTATCTGGTTTCGAAGCTCACGCGAGCGCATGTGAAAGTAGCGTTAGGAGGTGACGGCGGTGATGAGTTGTTCGGCGGCTATTCAGACTACCAGACCGCGATGGCGGATGCAGCTCGCCTCAGTTGGGTGCCGAACGGAGCGCTTAGGGGATTGGGGCAATTGGCAGGTCTGTTGCCCGCGGGTGTACGAGGGCGGAATCGTTTGTATGCCCTGCAAGGCGGTCCTTTTCAATCCTTGATCTGGGGGAGCCCCTATTTCGATATTGACTTGAGACGGCGAGTATTGAGCGAAGATGCCTGTGTCGTGCTGGGCGAAGGCCTGGACGAACCGGAACGTTGGTTATTGTCTCTCTTCCATGAAGGTCGTGATCCCGTGGACGCTATGACTCGGACGCATTTTGGCAGCATTCTGCCGGATGATTTCCTGGTCAAAGTCGATCGCGCCAGCATGGCAGTCGGATTGGAGCTGCGCAGTCCGTTTCTCGATACTCGGCTGGTCGAGTTCGCCTTCGGAGCCATTCCCGGACACTGGAAGGTGCAGGGCCAGGGATCGAGGCGCCTCGAGAAAATTCTCGCGGGTCGCTGGTTACCATCGAATCTGGATATCAATCGCAAACAGGGCTTTTCCCTCCCCCTCAACGAATGGCTGCGTAAGACGGGCTGCAAACCGGTCGAAGCGGTGCGCCAGCACCTGCCCGATGTGATCAATCAGAAGGAGGTCGACAGGCTGATTCTCGGTCATCAAGCGGGGCGGGCAAACGGCGGTCGGCTCTATGCGTTGCAGATGCTTGCCATGACAAATAGGTCTGAGGGATACGCGGCATGACGGCTCCATTCTTTACCGTATGTATTCCCGCCTATAACAGGGCGGCCGTCCTCCCGGAGTTACTCGATTCGGTGCTGGACCAACGTTTCGAGGATTTTGAGGTACTGATCTGCGAGGATGCGTCGTCTGAACGCGCGCAGATCAGAACCATCGCGCAACGCTATTCAGACCGTCATCCGGGACGACTGCATTACCACGAGAACGAAAAGAATCTGGGCTTCGATGCCAACTTGCGCCGTCTCATCGAGAGGGCTCGAGGGCGCTATTGCCTGTTTATGGGCAATGACGATCTGATGTGTCCGGATGCGCTGAAGGTCATCGCCGGTGCGATCTCGCGCCACCCAAAGATCGGAGTGTTTCTCCGCAGCTACGCGGCGTTTGACGGTCTGCCCAGTAACGTGGTGCAGACCTTCAGGTATTTCGATCGGGAAATCTTCTTTCCCGCGGGAGCCGAGGCGATCAGTACTGTGTTCAGACGGTCTGTCGTAATTCCCGGGGTGACGCTCAACCGCGAAGCGGCCTTGCAGTTCGCTACCGATCGGTTCGACGGCACGTTGCTCTACCAGATTTACCTGGTGGCCAATATTCTGGTCGAATGGAACGGGGTGTTTTCGCCCGAGATCGTCACCTTGTATCGCAACGGCGGGATTCCCGACTTCGGCAACAGTCCTTCGGAACAGGGGAGATTCGTCCCGCGCACCAGAACAGTGGAATCATCCGTACACTTCATGCGTGGAATGTTGGAGATTGCGCGGGATGTCGAAGCGACACGACACGTCGAGGTGTACCAACGCATCCTCAGCGATATCGCGAATTACTCCTACCCCGTCCTTGCATTTCAGGCCGAGAAGCCATTCAGGCAGTTCTTCGGGTATTACCGCGAATTGATCAAGCTCGGGTTCGGCCGCCATTTCCTGTTCCACGCCTATTTCCTTTCCATCCTGCTGTTCGGAACCCGCCGCCTTGAGCAACTGTTCGCCTGGATCAAGCGAAGAATCGGCCATACGCCGGTCCTCGGGACAGTGTATACGGGTGACGGGAAGTGAAAGTGCTCATCGTCGGTGACTGGCATTCGGAGCTGCATGAAGAGGCAGTTTTTCGAGCTCTAAAGCAGTTGGGGCATGACCCTATCCGTTTTAGCTGGCACGAATACTTCAAGCCGAATAGCCGACTGTCGACATTGCTCAGGCCGTTCTACAAGGCGCAGAACAAGTATCTCCTTGGCCCCGTCGTCTCAAAGATCAACCACGATGTCGAGGAACTCGTCAAGCGGCAACGGCCCGACGTGGTGCTTCTCTATCGCGGAACCCACATCTTGCCCGACACGTTACGGGCTATCCGGAGAGTTTCTCCTAGGCCGATCGTGGTGAGTTACAACAACGACGATCCGTTTTCGCCCAGACAGCCCCGGTGGCTCTGGCGCCATTTCATGGGTTCTCTGCCCGAATGCGATCTGGTGCTGGCCTACCGGCACCACAATATCAAGACTCTGTTACTCGCGGGCGCCAAACGGGTTGAACTGCTTCGTTCATGGTTCATCCCTGAGCGCAATCATCCGGTCACGCTTACCGATGGAGAGCGCCGTCGCTACGGCAGTGACGTCGTCTTTGTCGGGCACTATGAATCGGACGAGCGCGTAGCCTATCTGGAAGAGGTGGTGCGGAAAGGCTGGCAACTGCGACTGTTCGGGCCGGGCTATGATTGGGATCCCGTCGTGCGTCGCTCCGCGCAATTGCAGAGGCAGGCACCGGTGCGTTTGGTTTGGGGCGAAGAGTACAACCTTGCCCTGTGCGGAGCGAAAATCGCGCTCTGCTTCCTCTCGAAACTAAATCGAGATACCTATACTCGTCGGTGTTTTGAGATCCCTGCGACGCGCACACTGATGCTTGCCGAGTATACCGATGACCTAGCGACGCTGTTTCGCGAAGGAGAGGAAGTCGAATTTTTCAGGAACCGTGAGGAGATGATCGCCAAGATCAGCCGGTATCTGTCCGACGAGAAGCGTCGCCTGGCCGTGGCCGAAGGCGGATACCGCCGGGTACTCGCCGACGGGCACGATGTTGCCTCGCGCATGCGACAGTTCATGAGTTGGGTGGCGGAGATTCCGAGGCGGGCTGCATGAAGGTGCTGCGTCGCACGATCGATAGTGCCTCTTCGATCCTCGGCTATCTGAAGCGACGGCAAAGAAAAACCGTTCCTGCTGGATATGCATCGCCGACCAAAGTCAACCTTGGATGCGGCTTGGCGATCGCGGCGGGTTGGATCAATATCGACGGAAGCCTCAATGCCCTCATCGCAAGCTCCCCCAGAGGGCTCCATTCCCTGGCCTATCGACTCTCCGGCGCCAGCCGGTACTACAGTCGGGAGCAGTACTGCCGGCTTTTGAGCGATCACGTCTTCGTCCATCACGATCTCGTTTACGGAATCCCGTTGGCCGACGCCTGTGTGGACTTTGTCTATTCTTCGCATTTTCTCGAGCATCTGAACCGTAACGATGCGGAACATCTCTTGCGCGAGAGTTTTCGCGTGCTCAGACCTGGGGGGACGCTGAGAATTGTGGTCCCTGACCTGGAGTACGCCTTGTCGCTGTACTCTTCAGGCAAGAAGGAAACGATGCTCACGCAGTACTTCTTTGTAGAAGACGACGGCAGCCACTACGCCCAGCACAAATATATGTATGACCTCGCTCTGCTCAAGGAGGCGCTGGAGAAGATCGGCTTCAAGGAAGTGCGACGCTGTTGCTTCCGGCAAGGCAAGACGCCGGACCTTGATACCCTCGATAACCGACCTGAAGATTCGCTCTTTGTGGAGGCGACACGGTGACCGAGCGTCTTGCGGGAAGTTCGAGGGCGGGCTACCCCGAGGAGTCATGGGCCATGCGAATCGTCCGGTCGTTGGGACAGGATAAACTCGCATGGTCTCTTCGGCGATTGCACTGCCCCGTCGATGCTGGCGCGTTAGTGTTGGAGGTGGGGTCCGGCGGAAATCCTTATGTTCGATCCAACGTACTGGTCGATGCCTACGAAACCACCGGAGAGCGACATTGGGTGCCGTTGCTAGTCGATCGCCCGATGGTGTTGGGGTTTGTTGAGCGCCTGCCGTTCAAAGACAAGGCATTCGATTTCGTGATTGCCTCCCATGTCCTTGAGCATTCGCATAATCCTGCGCGCTTTCTGGAGGAATTACAGCGTGTGGCCAGAGGCGGCTATATCGAGGTCCCGGATGCATTTATGGAGCGCATCAACCCGTATCATGATCATCGGCTTGAGATTACCGTGCGGCGCGACCGCCTGCGGATTCGAAAGAAGGCCGGATGGCAGTCCGACCCAGACGTGGTCGAGCTCTATGAAGATCGCGCCAAGGCTATTTTGACGAGGGACGTGATTCCCTGCCACCCCTTCGCGTTTCACGTGCGGTATTATTGGCGTGACACCATCGAGTACGAGATCGTCAATCCGGAGACAGCGGCGCCGACTGAATCGACGAAGCAACAATCCGGTCCGGCAGAAGAGCCGAACCTGCGGGGCAGAGTTCATGCCGCGCTCGGCACGCTGCTTCGGCGCCTCTTTTCTCAACGTAGCCGGAATTCGAAGATCGATCTCGTGTCATTGTTGCGTTGCACGGATTGCCACGAGAGCGAACTCAGGTTCGATGAAGCAGAGCTGACGTGTCGGGGGTGTGGCCGGCGTTACCCGATTCGTCGCGGTGTGCCAGATATGACAGGGTTCCGGGAGAGCCAGGGGTAGGGTCGAGGGATAAGAAACAGTGTTCATGTCGGTTCATGCGTTGTTGTCGACATGTATGAGTGAAACCGAATCCGAGACCCCACACATGAAGGTGCTCAGTGTCGTGCATTTACTTGATGCAGTGACAGGCGGAGGGACTGCGGAGCGAACGTTTCAACTGAGCAGGAGTCTTGCCCGATCAGGCGCGACTTGCACTGTGTTGACCATGGACATCGGGATAAACAGTGAACGGCTCGATCGATTGAAAGGTGTGGAAGTCATCGTGGCGCCCACCATGTCCCGGCGATTTCCGGTGCCGCTGATGAACCCGTTTGCGCTTATATCTCTGATACGACCGGTGAGCGTCGTCTGTCTGATGAACCATTGGACGGCACTGAATGCCGTCGTCTACTGGGTCTGTCGGATGCTCAGGAAGCCGTATGCGGTATGCCCTGCCGGAGCCCTTCAGTTGTTCGGGCGTTCCGTATTACTCAAGAAAGCCTATAACTGGATTGTCGGCCGGCGGCTGATCAGAAACGCGAGTGCCTGCATCGCCGTTACGAAGTCCGAGATCGACGATTTTCTCGGCTACGGTGTGGACAGGAGTAAGATCCATATCATCCCCAACGGCGTCGATCCTGATGACTTTCCTGAAGACCTTTCATCCGGCGAATTGAAGAATTTCAGGAAGCGTCACGGCTTGGGCGAAACTCCGGTCATATTGTTTATGGGACGCCTGAATCGCATTAAGGGGCCGGATCTGCTACTCGACGCGTTCGTGTCAGTCTCCAAAGTCTTTCCGGCGCATCATCTGGTGTTTGTCGGGCCGGATAACGGGTTGTATCTCAGTTTGAAGCAGGCTGCGGAGTCCGCCGGGTTGGACCGTCGGGTTCATTTTCTCGGGTATCTTGCCGGGCGGGACAAGGCCTGCGCCTATCGCATGGCCGATGTGCTCGTGATTCCATCACGGCAAGAAGCCATGTCCATTGTTGTGTTGGAAGCCGGAGTGTCCGGGACGCCGGTCCTGGCGACGGACCGCTGCGGGCTCGCTGATCTTGCCGCTGGGGGAGTGGTCAAGATCGTTCCGCCGACCCCTGAGGCGATTTCCGAAGGGTTGATCGCCTTCCTTGGACATCCGGTAGAAGCCCGGGAGTCGGGAACGAGACTGAAGCAATCCGTTTACCGCAGTTACCTTTGGTCAACCCAGGCAAGAAGCCATCTTCGGCTCTTTCAGGAGATCGCCAACGCGTCGGTTAATGCATGAATGGCTCGACTCCCTGAATTAGACCTCTATGCCAAGTACTCATGGCCTGTCAGAAGACAAATCTACCTTGCTCCATGCGATTCGTTGGATGGCAGGCCTGGTGGTTCTCCTGGGGCATACGCAAATGTATGCGCGACAACGGACTGAGCACGATGCATTTCCTCTCGCATATATCGGTGATCATGCACACGCCGCGGTCGTCGTGTTCTTTGTGTTGAGCGGGTTTGTCATTGCGTGGTGCGTTGATCGGGATAAAGAGCTGTCCTGGAAGAAGTATTATGTCGACCGATTCACACGGATCTATTCGGTGCTTCCTCTCGCGCTGGCCTTTACCATGATGGTCGACGTTACCGGAGGGTTGTTCAGTACTGCCTACCAAGATAGTCACCTGATCCCCCAGGATCACTATCTCCTTCGCCTCGCCGTGAATCTGTTCTCCGTTCAGGGTTTTCAAGGGTATCGCGTTCAATTTGGAAGTAACCCCGCACTGTGGTCGATCGGTTACGAGTTTTTTTACTATGTCGTGTTCGGACTTCTCTTCTTCAGGAAGCTTATCTTCGGAGCCCGTCCCATTCTCGCTCCGCTGGTTGCTATTCTTCTGTTTGTGCTCGCGGGCCAGAAAATCTCTCTGTACTTTCTGATCTGGCTGCTTGGAGCCGTCGCATATCGTCTGCAAAGCCGGATGTCGATACCACCTGTCTATTTCTGGCCGGCGCTTCTGCTGGTCATTGCGAGCAATCATTGGATCGTTTATCGACAGGCCTTGCCGGGCGAATTTTTGAACGATCTGGTGTTGGCGCTTTCTCTGGCGCTCTTGCTGGTGTGTACCCCCCCGCCGATTCCCTGTAAAAGAATGCATAAGACTTGGGCGGACTTCAGTTACACGCTTTACGCGTTACATATGCCGGTGCTTTTCTTTCTCTTTTTTGTCATCTACATGCCGTGTCTGTCCGTTCCGATATTCTCACTTCTGAACATCGGGTGCGCCATCCTCATTTCCTGGGCGATGTCGCATGTTGCGGAGAACAAGCGATACTACATGCGAGGCTGGATCAATCGGCTCCCGGTGATCCCGTCCGGCGCAACAACCGTCGGCCATAGTACGTCGCCCGAGTGAAGATCCTCATTGTGACTCAGTATTTCTGGCCTGAGAATTTCCGGATCAACGACCTGTCGCGCGAGTTTCAACAGCGCGGACATTCGATGACGGTCTTGACGGGATTGCCGAACTACCCAGCGGGATATTTCTCGCCGGGGTATGACCTCAGTGGGCCATATCGAGAACTGTACGAGGGGGTGGAAGTGATCCGCTGTCCCTTACTTTCTCGCGGCAGCGGAGGCAGGGTCCGTCTGGGCTTGAATTATCTGTCATTTGCGGTGATGGCGACGCTCAGGGGATTGCACGTGTGCCGGAAGGATTACGATGTGATCTTCGTGCACGAACCCTCTCCGATGACGGTGGCGCTCCCTGCGATTGCGCTCAAGCTTGCCACAGGGGCCCCTCTAATGCTGTGGGTTCTGGACCTCTGGCCTGATAGTATTTCAGCCACGCAGGCGGTCAGGTCTCCCATGCTGTTACGCTTGATCGAACGCATGGTTCGCTTCATTTACCGGCATTGCGATCGGATACTCGTCCAGTCGAAGGCCTTTGTGTCACATGTCGAACAGCAGGGCGTGTCTTTGGAGAATATCTTGTATTTCCCCAGTTGGGCAGAAGCTCTCTATGAGGCTGCCGGAGGCCGACTGCCAGATCAGGAGAACGTCCGTCTGCCGGAAGGGTTTCGGGTCATGTTTGCCGGGAATGTGGGCGCCGCGCAGGACTTTGAAACGATATTGACAGCGGCGGAACATCTGCAATCGAGGAGGGATATCCACTGGATCATTGTCGGCGACGGACGCATGTTGAGTTGGGTTCAGGCAGAAGTGGATCGACGACGGCTAAGCGGTACCGTGCATCTCCTGGGCCGTCATCCACTCGAAACTATGCCAGCGTTTTTTGCACAGGCCGATGCCATGTTGGTGACGCTCCGGCGTGAATCCATTTTCGCGTTGACGATTCCCGGGAAGGTACAGTCTTACCTGGCATCGGGGCGCCCAATCATCGCAGCGCTCGATGGGGAAGGGGCTCGGATTATTCAGGAGGCCGGCGCGGGCATCGTATGCCCAGCCGAGCGTCCGGAGGCATTAGCTGATGCCGTGGTGAGACTAGCGGAGACTCCGAAAGAAGCCAGAGAACTGATGGGTCGCCGGGGGGCGGAGTACTACGAAACTCATTTTAACCGGACCGTGCTGTTCGATCAGCTCGAACGGTGGATGCGGGAATTGGCAGGTAGGCAAGGGGGCATACGATCGTCGGCCGTATCTGAGCCGTCGTTGTCGAGCGAAAGGGGAAAGCTTTCATGAGCGATGTCCTGAAGGGGAAAACAGTTCTGATTACCGGTGGAACCGGGTCATTCGGCAGGGCGTTCGTGGATGTACTCCGGCCCCGCGGAGTGAAAGAAATCCGTATTTTTAGTCGAGACGAATTGAAGCAGGAATTGATGCGGATTGAATTGAACGAGCCGCGGATCAAATTTCATATCGGTGATGTTCGAAGCCGGGAGAGTGTTGATGCGGTAATGCAAGGTGTCGACTTCGTGTTTCACGCTGCTGCATTGAAGCAAGTGCCGTCGTGCGATTTCTTTCCCATGCAGGCCGTGTATACCAATGTGAACGGCAGCCACAATGTGGTCGATTCCGCCATCAAGCATGGGGCGATGAAAGTGATTTGTCTCAGCACCGATAAGGCGGTCTATCCGATCAACGCGATGGGGATGACCAAGGCGTTGATGGAGAAGGTAGCCCAGGCGGCTGCACGTACGACCGGCGATGGGCCTACTGTGGTCAGTGTTGTGCGGTACGGGAATGTGATGTACTCACGTGGCTCGGTCATCCCCCTCTTTGTCCAACAAATCAAGGATCGTAGGCCTCTGACAATTACCGAGCCTGGCATGACGCGATTCTTGTTGCCGCTCTCTGAGGCGGTGGATCTCGTTCTGTTTGCCTTTGAGCATGGACGGCAGGGAGATATCCTGATTCGGAAGGCGCCAGCCTGCACGGTGGCTGATCTTGTCGCTGCAATGAAGGCGGTGTTTCGTTCTGAGGTTCCGATTAAAGTCATCGGCGTTCGTCACGGGGAGAAGCTGTACGAAACGTTGGCGACCCGTGAAGAGCTGCGCCGTGCAGACAATATGACGGACTACTATCGGGTCGCCATGGATTCGCGGGATCTTAACTATAGCAAGTATTTTACAGAGGGCGATTTACAGGAAGCTGAAGTGGATGACTATACATCTCACAACACAAAGCGATTGAACGTGAAGGAAGTTGAGGCGCTATTGCGAACCTTGCCGGAAATTCAGCAGGCGCTTACAGGGCTATGATTCGTTCTCTGTCCCGTTCAATTGCCGACAGCATGGTCGGACGCTTCTCATGACGACTATTGCTACCACCGGTATGGGGGGCTTTCTCGGTTGGCATCTGCGAGTGCATTGTCATGCCAGACCGAAAATAAAGATTATTGAGATTGACCGATCTGTTTTCGGAGACCCGAGTCGGTTTCAAGAGATCATTTGCCAGACGGATGTTGTCATCCACCTGGCTGGATTGAATCGTGGAGACGAGCAAGAAATCGAGCGCGTCAATATCGAGCTCACGAGACAGCTCATTGCAGCTTGTAAACAGACCAATACTCGCCCCCACATTCTCCTGGCAAACTCGACCCATCGGGATCGGGAAACGGCATATGGCCGATCGAAGAGGCAGAGTGCCGACCTGCTTGCTGCCTGGGCATTGGAAGCAGGAGCCATCTTTACCGACCTCGTCCTCCCCAACGTCTATGGTGAGGGAGGGCGTCCTTTCTATAATTCTGTGGTGGCAACCTTTTGCCACCAACTTGCGTCGGGGGAAGAGCCGAAGATCATCCAGGACGGCCAGCTTGAGTTGGTGCATGCTCAGACTGTGGCACGCGAGATCGTCGCGGTAATCGAGGGCCGAGTGTCCGGTGAGGTGCGCGTACAAGGGGATCGGTTGTCTGTGTCGGAGTGTCTCCAGAAGCTGCAAGGGTTCGATCGCTCCTACCGGGGACATCTCGTTCCCGAGTTGAAGGCCGACCTGGACTTAGATCTCTTCAATACCTATCGATCCTATCTCTATCCGCGATACTACCCGGTTACGCTCCAGCTACACAGCGACCCGAGAGGACATCTATTCGAAGCTGTCAAAAGTTTACATGGCGGGCAGTGCTTTATCTCTACCACAAGACCCGGCATCACCAGGGGTAACCATTACCACACGAGGAAGTTCGAGCGATTTCTAGTATTAAACGGGGATGCCGTGATTCGAATTCGTAAGCTGTTGACCAGGGATATCGTGGCATTTAAGGTTTCTGGCTCAACTCCTCAATACATCGATATGCCGACATTCTGCACCCACGAAATCACCAATACGGGACAGAGCGATCTCACGACATTATTCTGGGCTCATGAGATCTTCGACCCGCAACGATCCGACACGATTCGGGAGCCAGTAGAATTATGAAAAGACTCAAAGTCATGACGGTGGTTGGGACACGTCCCGAGATCATCAGGCTCTCGCGAGTGCTCGCTTGCCTTGATCGGCACACGGACCATTGCCTGGTGCATACCGGTCAGAACTACGACTACGAGCTGAATGAGATCTTCTTTAAAGAATTGGAGCTGCGGAAGCCGGACCATGTCTTGGGGGCCGCAGGGCAGTCGGTAGCGGAGACGATCGGGACTATTCTTATTAAGATCGATCCGATCCTGGCAAAAGAGAATCCCGACGCGCTCTTAGTCTTGGGCGATACCAATAGTTGTCTGGCCGTGCTTGTCGCCAAACGTAGAAAGATCCCCGTGTTTCACATGGAGGCAGGGAATCGATGCTTCGATCAACGCGTCCCGGAAGAATTGAATCGAAAGATTGTCGATCACCTCAGCGACATCAACATGACCTACAGCGAATTGGCTCGTGAGTACCTGCTCAGGGAAGGATTGCCCCCGGAACGTGTAATCAAGACCGGCAGCCCGATGTACGAAGTGTTATCCCACTACCGGTCGAAGATCAAACAATCAGATGTGCTGAACCGGTTGGGCCTGCGAGCCGGTGACTATTTCGTGGTCAGCGCCCATCGGGAAGAGAACGTCGATTCGCCCGCTCAGTTCGACAAGCTCGTCGACCTGCTCAACGGTCTGGCGGATGTCTATCATCGGCGCATTATCGTCTCAGCCCATCCACGGACCCGGGCGCGGATTGAGTCATCCGGGGTCCGTTTGCCCAACCTGGTGGAGCTGCACAAGCCCTTCGGATTGTTTGACTATGTTCACCTGGAGATGAAGGCTCTGACAGTGCTCTCCGATAGCGGAACGATTACTGAAGAGTCCTCCATTCTCAACTTTCCAGCCATAAATATCCGTCAGGCTCACGAGCGGCCAGAGGGGATGGAGGAAGGGGCGGTGATGATGACGGGCCTCGAACGAGAACGGACCTTTCAAGCCTTGGCAATTTTGGAGCAGCAACCACGAGGCGATCAACGTGGTTTGCGTATTGTGCGCGATTACGATGTGCCTAACGTTTCAGAGAAAGTGTTGCGCATCATTCACAGCTATACGGATCATGTGAACCGTCTCGTGTGGCATAAGTGAGCTTGGCTCGGACGAATTATGGCAGATCATGTATTGGTAACAGGGGCAAACGGGTCCATGGGTTAGGCATCCTGTTGCCAAGTTGCAGTACGCTGTGTGAGAGCGGGCGCGGTTTCGAGCGCGAGCATGAGCAGAGTTCTGGCGAGGATCTGGTTGCGGCTGTGACCGATGTGATTGCTTACATTGCTGTACGGGTGCCTACAATGGCGGAGACTGCGCCAGATTCGTTTGCAGAGTTTAGCAGGGTCACTGTCCAGTGACCAGCAAGCTGGCACGAGGGCGGCGGGAAGGGCGGTAGGGATATCTTTCTACCCCTTGTACGGTGCCAAGTTGGTTGTGCACCGATCTCCCGGTCTACAAAAACTATGAAAATCACACGTCCTACCTCCACTACCGCCATCACCACGCAGGATTATTGGGATGAGGCCTGGAAATATAAGAATGCTCCCGACGCTATTGATCCTCACAATGATGCTCCAGAGAATCATTACTACCAAGTGATGCATGCGATATTTGTGTGTGCGCTTGGCGAGCGCTGTTCGCCAGCCGCCCGACTGATCGAGATAGGCTGCGGCGGGTCACGCTGGTTGCCGTATTTTCATCGCACATTCGGATATGCCGTTAGCGGAATAGATTACTCCGTGGAGGGCACCCGCCTTTCACAATTGATTCTCGACAAGGCAGGGATTCAAGGCCGGATCGTTCAGAGTGATCTGTTCGAACCGCCACCGGACTTAGTCGAACAGTTCGAAGTTGTGGCTTCCTTCGGTCTGGTCGAGCATTTTGAAAACACGTCACAAGTTGTTTCCGCCTGTGCCCGCTATCTTCGCCCCGGCGGGCAGATGATTACCCTCGTCCCTACAATGCGCGGGTTGTACGGGGCTGCATACCGCATATTGCGCCCAGACGTTTATCGTAAGCATGTCCCTCAAAGTCAGGCGATGTTGGCGAAGGCGCACTCAGACGCTGAGCTAAGTATCACTCACAGTTGCTACGTTCTGGGTTTGCCAGGGGTCGTTGATGCTGCTTCAATGCCTGGTATGTCTGGCCGAATGGCTCTTGCCGTCAGCCGCCTCTACTGGAGGCTGGAGCGCTCAGGATTTGGCGTCCCGCCCAACCGGTTCACCTCCCCCTATGCACTCTGCGTAGCGACCAAACCTTTGCGGCCTGCGAGTGCAGATGGACGTGTCGTCAACATTTCCTGAAGTGCCTCAATCATATCTTTGAGCCTGCCTGTTATTCTGGTCCTTGGGTGCACGGTTTCGTCGGCTGGTACACGTTCGGGTTAATTGCATTGTGGAGTTTTCATGAAAGTCATGCCTTGTGTATGGAGAGCATATTTTTTAATGCCTCCCGTAATTAGGCAGAAGCTAAAATTATTACTTAAAAGAGGGTCTGGGCATGGGAGTAGTAAATTCAATAAGATGATCGCCACGAGGGATGCTAATGGTAAATGCCGAATCGACCGATTTGCTCAATTGTTTTCCGATTATTTAACCGCTTCCAACATTGCGGGAATTGAGGGTAGGTATTGCCTTGAAATAGGAACTGGCTATGTTGGGTCAAGTCCGGTTGTCATGTGGCTTTTGGGTGCGCAAGCCATTACCAGTATTGATCTAAATCGCTTATTGATACCCGATGCCTTGAAGGAGTCCATCCTCTCTGTTGAAAGAAAAGAACTATTTAGCATATTGAGGAAGCACGTTACGTCTGAAGAATCACTCAATAATAGAATCGATCAGATCTACGCTTGGGCGGAGTCAGAGCAAGAGAAATTGCCAGAGTGCTTCTGTTATTTAGCACCATTCGATATTTTGGCGGATGAATTTAACATGGAACGCTTTGATTTTATTTTCTCTATAAGCACGTTGGAACACATACCGAGAAGCATTGTCCGTCAGTTTGTTGAGAAAATGTCGTCTGTCATGCCCGGTGGCGGGGTAGGGCTGCATTCCATCGATTTAACAGATCACTTTGACAGCAAGGAGAACCCATTGGGTTTTTTGGCGCTTAAGGGTGATGACTATTCTGATGACTCAGACGCCGACTCACGAGGTAATCGTATTCGAGGATCGGAATGGCTCGAGGTTTTTGTTAGGTCTGGATTAACTGCTGATGTCGTAATGTCCAGCAAAGCGCCGCGTTCCCATTTGCCAGAGGTTTTGGCCGGCCCATTCAATGAAATGAATTCAGATGAGCTTTTGCGTACATCTATTTTGGTGCGGACATGTAAGAAGTCGGAAACAACATAGTGCAGCATATGCTTGAGACAGAATCATGTCCTTAAACCTCCCCGTCAATTCGACCGCCAGCATATAGGTTATCCCCCCCCCATTCATTCTCCGCTGTGCGTGACATGCGATTTTGTAATTTCGATTGGCCGCGCCGGTCGATCGTGAAGCGCTAAACGATGTGTGGTATCGCCGGATTTCTGACCCGGATAAAAACTGACGATCCGTTCGCCATTGCGACTCGTATGGCCGATGCCATCATTCACCGCGGCCCTGATGATGGCGGGGCGTGGGTGGACGAGGCTGCGGGCGTGGCGCTCGCGCACCGGCGCCTGGCGATTCTGGACCTGACTCCGGCGGGTGCCCAGCCCATGGTTTCTGCCTGCGGGCGCTACGTGATGGCGTTCAATGGCGAAGTGTACAACTTCGAGAAAATTCGCATCGAGCTGGAAAAGGCCGGAGCGGCCCCTGTCTGGCGCGGCCATTCGGACACAGAAGTAATACTCGCCGCAATTGCCACCTGGGGGTTGGCAGCAGCACTGAAGAATTTTGTCGGCATGTTTGCTTTCGCTCTGTGGGATCGCGAGAATCGCACGCTTACCCTGGCCCGGGATCGTCTGGGGGAGAAACCTCTCTATTATGGATGGGTAGGTGGATCATTCCTCTTCGGCTCGGAGCTGAAGGCGCTGCGAGCGCATCCCGCTTGCCCGGGTGAGATTAGCCGGGATGCCCTTACTCTGCTGTTGCGCCATAATGTTATTCCCCTGCCTTATTCGATCTACCGGGGCATATACAAACTGCCGCCTGGTACGTGGCTGAGCCTGACCGAACGCGACGCCGTTACCCGCGCGCTGCCATCGCCGGTGGTTTATTGGTCGGCGCGGTCGGTGGCCGAGGCGGGGCAGCGCAACGTGTTTCAGGGCAGTGATGCAGAAGCAGCGGAGGGATTGGAACGGCTGCTGGGCCAGGCGGTACGTGGGCAAATGGTGGCAGATGTGCCGCTGGGCGCGTTCCTCTCCGGTGGCATCGATTCCACCGCCATAGTGGCGCTTATGCAGGCCCAGTCGTGCTGTCCGGTGAAAACCTTCACCATCGGCTTTAACGAAGCGGGCTACGACGAGGCCAAGCATGCCTGCGCGGTCGCGCGCCATCTGGGAACTGATCACACCGAGCTGTATGTCACTTCCAGCGATGCTCTGGACACGATCCCGAACCTGTCTGCAATTTACGATGAGCCCTTCGCGGATTGGTCGCAGATTCCCACCTTGCTGGTTTCGCGCCTGGCACGCCAACATGTGAAGGTGTGCCTGTCCGGCGACGGCGGTGACGAATTGTTCGGCGGCTACAACCGTTATTTCTGGGTGCGCGATTTGTGGCGCAAGCTGGGATGGATGCCGCGCCCGCTGCGGGCGGCACTGGCTGTAGTGCTCACCACATTGCCTCCCAACGCTTGGGATGCAGCATTCCAACAACTGGGGCGCTTGCTGCCCGCCAGGTTGCGTTATGCCACCCCGGGTGACAAGTTACACAAGGCGGCTGAGATTCTGGCGGAACGCTCGCCCGAGGACATTTATCTGGGGCTGGTGTCGCATTGGAAAAATCCCGCGCAGCTGGTGCCGGGGAGTCACGAACCGATAACGTTGCTCACCGATCCATCCCACCGACCAGATTTACCAGATTTCGAGCACCACATGATGTACATGGATCAGATAACGTATCTGCCGGATGATATTCTCACCAAGCTGGACAGGGCGGCCATGGCCGTTAGCCTGGAAACCCGCGTGCCGCTACTCGACCACCGCATAGTGGAGTTTGCCTGGTCGCTTCCCTTGTCGATGAAGATCCGTCATGGCCAGGGCAAATGGTTACTGCGCCAGGTGCTCTACCGCCATATGCGGAAGGAACTGATCGAGCGACCCAAGATGGGTTTTGGCGTACCCATCGACCACTGGCTGCGTGGTCCGCTCAAACCCTGGGCGGCAGCTCTTATTGAACCAGGTCGGCTGACGCGTGAGGGTTTTTTCGACCCCGCACCGATTCAGCGCAAATGGGCCGAGCATCAGTCCTGCAGGCGCAACTGGTCCTGCCATCTGTGGAGCGTCCTGATGTTCCAGTCGTGGTTGGATGGCATGGCTCACTCGAAACACAACGGAGAATAATATTGGTGCTCAGCAATTTCCCCATTCGCCGCCTGTCCGCGATTCTGATATCGGTACTCCTGATTGCGCTCCTTTTCTGGTCAGCCGGCGTTGAGAACGTCTTGCGGGGGCTAGCCGGGTTTCCGCCCTGGGCAGTGGCAAGCATGCTGGCGCTGCTGTTGGCGAATCTGTTTCTGGTGTCGTTCCGGTTCTGGCGAGTATTGGCGCATTTCGGCATCGCGCTACCCTGGAAAATCGCTTTGCGAGCCAGCATTGCCGGTACAGTCGCCGGGCTCGTCATGATTCCACTATTGGGGCAAGTCATGGGGCGTCAAGCAGTGCTCCAAAGCTTTGGCGTGCAGCCCGTGGTGAATGCAAGCCTGGCTGCCTATGAGCGTGCGCTGCTGGCGCTTCTCAGCGGAGTGCTCGGTACTCTGGGCGGGTTTTATCTGCTCGGGCAAACCGCGGTTGCCGGTTTTTTCGAGCAGATCGCACTCGCCGAGATCGTGATCGCCTCCTGTGGGGCAGTGGCATTGAGCCTGTGGTTGGGACGTTCAAGGTTTGAGACGAAATTGTCCAGACGGCTGTTTTCCAGGTCAAATCTCGCCCGTGTGACGTTAATCGCGGGGCTGACACTCGCCGGACAGCTTCTGATGCTGGGGTGTTTCGTGGTAGGGATTCTGGCGGTCAGCCAGGGTATTCCCATTGCATCCTTGTTCGCCGCCTCGGCGATCATTAGCGCGGCTGCCTCCGTGCCGATTACCGTCGGTGGCTGGGGCGTGCGCGAGGTTGCAGCGGTGTACGTGCTCGGGATTCTGGATATCCCTGCGGCAGATGCACTGTCGATGTCGGTCACGGCTGGATTGTGTGCCACGCTGGTCACTCTCGCTGCTGCGCCTTTCTACCTCAGGAAACTTTCTCATGTCTGATTCGCCCAAACCTCCAGCCGTGATGGTTCATTCGGTGTTGGAAATCGAAATGTTCGCAGCTTGGGTCTTGGGTATGGTGGTGGCGGTCGCGGTGTTTTTCCAGGTTCACGTATCTTTGCCGGGCGGGCTGATCAACCTGAACCTGGCGGATCCCTTCGCCATCCTGGCACTTGCGGCGGTGAGCCTGCACGTGCTGTTTGCACGGCAGTCACCGGTATGGAGAATTAGGCAATTTAACCTCGCGTTGGTCGTGATCAGTCTGCTGTTGCTGCTGGGATTCATGCACGGCTGGTTGGAGATCGGCATTACGCAGTGGGCACTAGGCGGGCGACTCCTGGGTTGGCTGGTGCTGCTCGGCTATCTCTCGGCAGGGTATGTAATCGTGGCGAACGTCGGCATCCACGGGCTACGGCGCTTCGCTGAAACTCTGATCGCCACCGCTGCCGTCATCGTGATGCTGCAAGTCATCCTGCGCCTTTTGTATCACTGGGGTGTGGACACCGGCGCGCACCTTACACCTCAATTCCAAGGCTACGCAGGCAACCGTAATGCCTTTGCGTTCCAGTTGCTGGCGGTCATGGTGCTGCTGCTTGGCTATTCTCAGGTTTACGCAAGCCATGGCATTGGTATGCAGCGCCCAGGACGGCTATGGGTATTCTCATTGCTTCTTGGCAGTTTGCTGGCTGGTCTGGTGTGGTCCGGTTCACGTACGGGCATATTCGTGGGGGTGATGGTGCTGCTTCTTGCCCGGTTCGGCCGCCTGGCTGACAGGAGGATGCTCGGTTGGGGTTTGATCTTCGCCACTTTGCTCTGGTCCGGTGTCTGGCTAGTGACGCTCAAAGATCTCGTCCAAGGTATTTTATCTGGAAACTTCCTCTTCTCTGAAAACATCTTCTTCCCAAGTGCCCTGCATGGGAGCATCCCCCTTACTTACTCAAGGGTTGCCAGTAGTGATGAGCATTGGCAAACGATGGTTCGCGGATTGGAATTGTGGTTGCAATCACCAGTCCTGGGTGTCGGGTTGGGGGTGTTCATTGCAAAAAGCCCGATGTGGCTGGGATACCCACAGGTGATCCACAGCACACCGCTGTGGATTTTGGCCGAGTTCGGCCTGGTGGGAGCCGCGGTATTTGGTTGGGCATTTCTCCTGCTGGCCCGTCATGCGATCCGGTTCGGCAGCACCCAGCCCGCACGGCGCATTCTATTGCTACTGTTGGTGTCCTTTGCCACATTCAGCCTCGTCCACGAAATACTTTATCAGCGTATCTTCTGGCTCGTCTTAGGCGCTGTATTGGCGCGGCCTTTTGCCACCAGGATGCGAGCATGAACACGAGTCCCAAGCTGCTTTTTGTCGTCACCGAAGACTGGTATTTCGTTTCCCACCGCCTACCGCTTGCCGTGGCGGCGCAGAAGGCGGGCTTCAACGTGTCTGTGGCCACCCGTGAGGGGAAGCATGGCGAGACGATTCGGGCTGCGGGAATTCGCCTGATTCCTTTTAGCCTCTCCCGTCGCCGCGGCAATCCCTTGCGGGAAGTAGTGGCGCTGGTGCGCTTGTACCACCGGGAGCGGCCTGACATCGTCCATCATGTGGCACTAAAACCGATTGTGTTTGGCACCCTGGCTGCTTGGATAGCGCAGGTGCCGGCTCAAGTGAATGCGGTGGCCGGGCTTGGCTCGCTGTTCACCGCCACCACGGGAATGACGTCTTTGATCCGACCCTTGATTCGTTGGACATTGGCTCGGTTGCTCAACTCACGGGGTAGCCTGACGATCGTGCAAAACCGGGATGACCGCGCCCTGCTCATTCGCTCGCATCTGCCGGAAAGTCGGCTGCGGCTGATTCGTGGTGCCGGAGTGGACACCACTTCGTTTCATCCTGTGCCAGAGCCCTCAGGGTCGGTCTGCATTGTGTTAGCCGCACGCATGCTGTGGGCCAAGGGTGTAGGCGAATTCATCGAAGCCGCACGTCTGTTGACACAGGCAGGGGTAAAGGCCCGCTTTGTGCTGGTGGGCGAGCCTGACGCCAACAGTCCAGCCTCAGTGCCGGTGGCGACCTTGCGTACATGGCATGGGGAAAACGGAGTGGAGTGGTGGGGGTACCGTGACGATATGCCAACTGTGTTTCATGTGGCCCACGTAGTATGCTTGCCCTCCTACTACCGTGAAGGGTTGCCAAAAGTATTGTTGGAGGCGGCGGCCTGTGGCCTGCCGATCGTCACTACTAATGCGCCGGGCTGTCGGGAAATTGTGCACGATGGAGATAATGGCTTTCTGGTACCTGTGCGAGATGCATATGCACTTGCCGTGGCACTGCGCAAATTAATTGATGACAAATCGCTTCGAGCCAAAATGGGCCAGCGCGGGCGCGAAATCGTTTTGGCGGAGTTTTCGCAGGAACGGGTCATTGCGGAAACTCTAGCGGTCTATCAGGAATTGACTCAATGAAGGTATTGGTGACCGGCGCCTCCGGCTTTGTCGGCAGAGCTACCTGTGCCCGGCTTGTAACACAGGATATGGATGTTATTGGTGCAGTGCGGCAATTACCCTCTCGACTGCTATCGGGAGTGGAGTATCGCATTGTGGGCGATCTAGGAGCCAAGACCGATTGGCGTGATGCGCTCACTGGGGTGGATATCATCATTCATTGCGCCGCACGGGTGCATGTGATGCAGGAGACCGTGGCTAATCCGCTAGATGCATTCCGTGCCGTCAATGTCGCCGGTACTGGACAGCTTGCGAGGCAGGCTGCAGCGGCAGGGGGCAAGCGGTTTGTGATGTTGAGCTCAGTAAAGGTAAACGGAGAGGGCGCTGCGGTTGCCTATCGTGAGACCGATGTTCCCGCTCCACAAGATGCCTATGGCAAGAGTAAGTATGAGGCAGAGGTGGCTTTGCGCGAGATTGCAGCGGAGACGGGGATGGAGGTGGTCGTGGTCCGCCCGCCGCTGATATATGGGCCGGGCGTAAAGGCGAATTTCTACGCATTGATGCGGGCCTTAGTGGTAGGCCTTCCGTTGCCGCTCGGAGCTGTGAGTAATCGCCGTAGTTTGGTGGCGTTAGATAATGTCGTGGATTTGATTGTCATGTGCGTGGGGCATCCCGCTGCGGCTAACGAGACATTTCTTGTGAGCGACGGTGAGGATCTATCGACCACGGAGTTGGTCCGGCGCTTGGCGCATGCGTTGGGTTGTTCAGCTCGGCTTGTTCCGGTCCCTGTAGCAGTCTTGATGGCAGGTGCGACGTTGTTGGGCAAGCGGGAGGCAGCGAGGCGTCTTTGCGGTACCTTGCAGGTAGATATCAGCAAAGTGCGTAAGGTGCTGGGCTGGACTTCGCCGGTGAGTGTGGATGAAGGTTTGCGCCGAACTGCGAAGTATTATCTGCAACAGCAATCATGAGTTGTTATTACTATCGAAAGAGTGGGGCGTGACGCTTCTCAGCCTTGCCGGTTTCGTCTTTTTTTTGGCTTGGTGGGGAACGAGTCGCCTCTGTCGGCGCACCTCGAAGCTGTTTCTTCTCGACCACCCCAACCCGCGCTCGTTGCATGCAGTGCCAACGCCTCGGACTGGAGGCGTAGCCATTCTTGGGAGCCTCTTTTTTGGCCTGATCGCTGCCGGAGTTTTTGGACTCCTTGTTATTCGGGAGACCCTATCATCATCAGTTTGGGACCATCTTGAAGGCTGGATTCTTACTATGACGCTGTTGGTAGCGTTAGTGTCTTTTGTGGATGACCGAAGAGGAGTACCAGTTTGGATTCGACTCGGGTGTCAGCTGACTACCTCTGCTATTCTCACCATCGGAGCGGGCCTTCTCCTCCCGTCCGTTCAACTCCCAATCTATGGCGCGATAGAGTTTGGATGGTTGGAGGCTCCTATCACCATTTTGTTCTTGGTATGGATGTCTAACCTGTATAACTTCATGGACGGAATGGATGGGTTTGCTGGAGGTATGACGGTGATCGGCTGTGGGTTCATGGCGTACTTCGCCTGGATGGCGGGCCATGAATTTATTCTGGTCTCAGCACTCCTCTTGTCCTTGGCCTCGGCAGGGTTCCTCGTTCATAATCTGCCTCCCGCCAGGATTTTCATGGGAGATGTGGGGAGCATTGCCATTGGATTCTTGTGCGGTGCCTTGACTATTTTGGGTTGTCAGGATGGTGTGTTTGATTTTTGGGTGCCACTTATCTTGTTCTCACCCTTCATTCTGGACGCCACCGTCACGCTTATCCGTCGGGTTTTGCAACGAGAGAAGATCTGGGTTGCTCATAGGACGCACTACTATCAGCGGTTGGTGCTCAGCGGTTGGGGGCATCGGAAGGCCGTGCTCGCAGAATATGCCGTCATGGCTCTGTGTGGAGGCCTCGCGCTCTTTTATCAGTATGTATCGGAGGAGTGGCGGCTCGTCATCCTGGGGGCCTGGGGGGTGGTGTTTCTCTTCTTTGCAATAGCGGTGAAGGGTGTGGAGCGGCGGACGCAGCCAGTCGGTTCTTAATTAATAAGGGTAGCCCGTGCCTAGGACCTCCTCAATTGCCATGCCGATTTCCGAGCTAGTGCCCTATCTCGACACGCTTATCCGGGTAGTTCTAGCTAGCTATATCGCGGTACTTCCCTTTAAATCGCTGCTATTCATTGAGCGAAACGGGTTTATTCTCTTGCTCGGGTTGCTGCTCGGTTGGTGTGTCACCAATCGGCGCTTTTTCTATTCTCGGACACCGTATGACCTGCTCCTGTTGGCCTTTGTCGTCTGGGTCGGACTCACGATCCCATTTTCCGTGGCTCCGTCCTATAGTCTGAAGGAGTATGGCAAGCTGCTTCAACAGATGGTGGTCTTCTACGCGGTGATCTATTTCTTCAGGGGGCTCCCCTATCGACAAATTCTCTTCGGTCTGGTCGGGGTCATGGCGATCGTTGTCGCCGGATACGGACTCTCTCAGTTCAACCTCGAGAATCCTCAAGCAGTGGTTTCGTTTCTTCCTGCTGAAGTGTGGCTGACCACATTTCTCGTCATGGTCATCCCATTCTGGTTGGCTGTGGCATTAGGGGAGGGGCCTCTAGAAATGCGAACTGGTGGTGCGCTTGTTGTAGGAATGATGACAGTCTGTTTGCTCGCCACTCAATCGCGCGCAGGCCTGGTTGCCCTTGTCGCGGAATTTTGGGTCATGGTCTGGTTCATTCGTTCGCTCTCCGCCAAGATTGTCGCCGCGCTTGCAACGGTTTGTGTGTTCGCCGTTGTCGTGATAGTTTTCAATGCGAGCACAATCCCTGTGCCTGGACTAACCGCCGATATCACGAGCTCGATTCCTGTCAAAAAGGGCTTCGCATCCATGTTTCACCGGTTTGATATTTGGGGGTTTACCCTGTCTGAGATTGCCAAACATTGGTTGGTTGGGATCGGATACGGAAATCATAGCTATCTTCTTTTGTATGGTCAGGACCAAGAGGTTGTCATGCCTGGTCATCTTGCCATCACGCATCAAGGGACACATAATATGTTTCTCTATCTGGCGCTCCATGTTGGACTTCCGGGGATGTTGCTGTTTGGGTGGTTCTTTGTTCGCGTCGTTCTGAGAACTTCTGAAGAATACCGACAGGCTCACGATTGGCTGTCAAAAGCCGTACTCGTGGGATCAGTTGTCAGTGTCATAGGGTTGATGCTACGTCTGCAATTCGATCAAATGCTGGTTGGGTCGTTGGCGGTGCTCTTCTGGGTGCTTTTGGCGATGGCGGTCTTGAGCTATCCGTCTTACAATCAAGTACCCACAGAGATTCAAGCTCGAAAGCCTGGGGCTGTAGAGGGAGTCTAGCGGGAGAATCGTACGATCGAGTCGAGTCTTAGCCTATGCAGAAACTTGTAATCGCACTGTTTCATAACGTCGTTGGCCGCTATGGGCTATTTATGCAGCGGTATAGATCAGTCCTTGTCGTCTGCACGCAGCTTGGACTGATTGGGATGGCGAATGTGGCAGCCTTCGCTCTTCGATTCGAAGGAGACATTCCCCCAGACCATGCACGGCTGTTCCTGCGAGGCCTCCCGATTGTATTGGTTATTTATGCTGTTGGCCTTGCCGTCTTTGGCATTCAGCGAGGCCTGTGGCGATATGTCGGCCTCCATGATTTAGGCCGTATCTTTTGGGCCTCCGTCACCAGTTCGGTGGTGTTTTATGGCGTGGTGCATGGGCTCCTTGGGTGGGTCGCCTATCCCCGCTCGGTCATTATTCTGACTGGCGTGCTGAGTGGACTTTTTCTCGCTGGTATCCGACTGGCCGTTCGCTGGTTTCGAGAATGGCTTCACGTACTAAGTCCGACGGCTCGAAGGGTGCTGGTGGTTGGAGCGGGTCATGCTGGCGAGTTGCTGATCAGAAATATGTTGAGCGACGGGAACTCCCACTACAGGCCGGTTGGATTAGTAGACGATGATCCGGTGAAGCGAAAGATGAAGGTCCACGGAGTTCCCGTTGTGGGAGCGATTGCGGATATTCCATCTTTGGCCCGAGGCCTCGTCGCGCATGAGATCATTGTAGCAATTCCTTCGGCTTCGACCTCACTGAAGCAGCGAATCCTTGTTGCATCGGAGGGGTGTAAGATTCCCATCAAGATTTTGCCGAGCGTGAAGCAATTGCTAGCGAATCCTGAGGCACTGAGACAGGTCAGGCCGATGAGTCTGGAGGATCTTTTGCAGCGTGAACCCATTCAGATGGATCGGCAGGAATTGCATCCCTTGCTCGAAGGGAAGCGAGTGCTTGTGACCGGTGCCGGGGGGTCGATCGGGTCTGAGCTCTGTAGGCAGATCGCCCGATACAGTCCAGCCACGTTGATTCTCTTTGAGCGTTATGAGAATGGACTGTACGCGTTAGATCTTGAATTGCGAAGGCAGTTCCCGGAGGTGACGATCGTTCCGGCGGTGGGAGATGTTACCGTACACGACCGGGTGATCGAGGTATTGCGGCAGACGGACCCGGAGCTTGTCTTTCATGCTGCCGCGCACAAGCATGTGCCCCTGATGGAACTGAATCCGAAGGAGGCTGTTCGCAACAACATTTTCGGGACAAAAGTCGTGGCTGAGGCGGCGTTGGCTTGTGGAGTGGATCGATTCGTACTCATTTCCACCGACAAGGCGGTGAACCCGACAAGTGTCATGGGCGCCACCAAACGGGTCGCCGAAGACCTATTGCAGAGCCTGAGCCCTAGCGGGAAGACGAAATTCACAGTAGTCCGATTTGGGAATGTGCTGGGTAGTAACGGCAGTGTGGTCCCCTTGTTTACGGATCAGATTCGAAGGGGTGGGCCGGTTACGGTGACCCATCCTGAGATCAAACGGTTCTTCATGACGATTCCGGAGGCGGTGCAACTGGTACTACAGGCCAGCCTGTTGGGGCGGGGCGGCGAAGTGTTTGTGTTGGATATGGGGGAACAGGTCAAAGTGGTCGATTTGGCTAGAAACATGATTGTGTTATCCGGTCTTGTTCCGGAACAGGATATTCAGATTGTGTACAGTGGTTTGCGTCCAGGGGAAAAATTGTACGAAGAGCTCTTTGACGCAACTGAACAAGTCGAATCCACAGCGCATGCAAAAATCCGGCGTGCCATCAGTCCTCCGGTGATTCAATCTGATCGTCTCGATCGAGCGATTGCTCATCTCGAGACTGCCTTGAGTCATGGCGATGATGACGAATTGATTCGCCGACTCAATGAGGCTGTCCCAACCTATACTCCAATGTCGGCTCGCATTATTGAGCACATCCATTGAGTGAGCGTCACAAGCCGGTTTCTCTTGTTTCTCTTGTTTATTTGGTTTATTTGGTTTGTTTGGTTGAAGGAGACTACCGATGAACGAAACTAACCAGACAAACCAGATCAACCCGTCGCATCGGATGAGAGGAGTGTGTAGCGAATGAGAGGCGTCGTTCTGGCTGGTGGATTAGGGTCACGGTTGCTCCCGCTTACCAAAGTCACCAATAAACATTTGTTGCCGGTCTACGATCGGCCCATGATTTACTACCCCATTCAGGCTCTGGCTAATGCCGGAATTCAAGAAGTGATGTTGGTGACTGGGGGGAACAGTGCAGGGGATTTCCTGAGATTGTTGGGGAACGGGAAAGACTTCGGTCTGAAGCGGCTCAACTATACCTATCAAGAGGGAGAGGGCGGTATTGCCGATGCCCTGAGGTTGGCCGAACACTTTGTGGACGGTGAGCCGGTCTGCGTAATCTTGGGGGACAATATCATCGAAGGCAACATCGCCCGCGCTGCCGATGCGTTTCTGAAGCAACAGAGAGGGGCGAAAATTCTCCTAAAGGAAGTCAAGGACCCTCAACGGTTCGGAGTGCCAGTCCTAGAAGGAGATCGCGTCGTCAAGATCGAGGAAAAGCCGGTAAGTCCACGCTCCTCGTATGCCGTGACAGGCATGTATTTTTATGATGCACAGGTCTTTGACATCATCAAGACCCTCAAGCCATCGGGGCGAGGTGAACTCGAAATTACCGACGTGAATAATGCCTATATCGCAGATGGAACATTGACTTGGGATATTCTGGAGGGGTGGTGGACTGATGCGGGAACGATCGAGTCTCTTCATCTGGCCAATCAGCTAGTGGCCAAAACCGGGGCGAATAAGATAAATGGGGGCGTAGAGGGGGTAGAAGGGGTAAAGGGGATAAGCGGGGTAGAGGGATAGGGATAGGATGCATTGGAAGGATCTTGAGGTCTGGAAACTGTCGCATGAAATGGTTTTGGACGTCTACAGACTCACCAGTTCTTTTCCTGATCACGAAAAATTCCGACTAACTAGTCAATTGTGTAGAGCCGCTTCCTCGGTGCCGGCAAATATCGTCGAGGGGAATGCGCGGTATTCGAGGAAAGAGTACATTCAGTTTCTGGTCACCGCACGAGCCAGCCTTGAAGAGACTCGATACCATAGCTTGCTGGCGAGGGATCTTCGCTACCTGGAATTATTAGATTACGACCAGCTCGAAGCAAAAGCCGAAAGAATTAGCCGAATGTTGAATTCATTCATACGGTCCCTCAGATCCAAAGGGACCAGTGATAAATAGAGGTACTCTACCCATGGGCATGCTGCACAGCGATATCTATCCGGTTATCCTTCTACCCCGCTTATCCCGTTATTGCTCTACCTCGTTTACCCCAATATCCCTTTATCCCGTGGTGTCCCCTGCCCCGCTACCCCGCTGTCCCGTTACCCCGGAGGATTCGCGATGCGAATCCTCGTAACCGGCGGAGCCGGCTTCATCGGGTCGCATCTTGTCCGCCAGCTGGTTCTTGAAGGCGGCCACGAGGTGGTCAATCTCGATGCGCTGAAATATTCCGGCAATCTCGCAAATCTCAAGGCGATCGAGGGCCATGCCCAGCATACTTTTGTCCATGGGGATATTGGCGATCAGCCCTTGGTCGAACGGCTCCTTCGTGAACATCGAATCGAAGGGGTGATCAACGCCGCAGCGGA
>CXWL01008705.1_pt1 | contig 32908 bp, 24 predicted proteins | sample 590931 | NCBI WGS metagenome assembly CXWL01 (sample SAMEA3498368, study PRJEB10139) | groundwater metagenome | biome: water well; material: biofilm material | place: Germany | collected 2015-04-27
AGGGTGCGCCGCAGCCGGCCGCCTGTCACGATCCGCGCCGAGATCGGTCTCTACGCCACCGACACGCTCACCCTGATCGGTGCCGGCACATTCGATGCGGCGAGTGCCGCGGTGCACTCGTCGGTCACCGCCGCCGACATCGTGCTGGCGGGCGAGCAGGCCGCGTACGCAGCGGTTCGCCCACCTGGACATCACGCCGGGCCGGCGTTCTTCGGTGGCTCGTGCTACTTCAACAACGCGGCCGCGGCGGCGCAACGTTTGCGCGACGGCGGGGTCGATCGAGTGGCCGTCGTCGACATCGACGCACATCAGGGCAACGGGACGCAGGAGATCTTCTGGCATCGTGGAGACGTGCTCTATGCCAGCGTGCACGTGAACCCGGGCGCCGGGTGGTTCCCGCACTTCGTCGGCTACGGCGACGAGACGGGTGAGGGCGACGGGGCGGGAGCGACGAACAACGAGCCGCTGGAGCCGGGGTCCGGGGACGAACCGTGGCTCGACGCGCTCTCCAGGTTGCTCGACGGCGTTCGCGCCCACGGCGCCGGCGCGCTCGTCGTGTCGCTCGGCGTCGACGCTGCCGCCGACGACCCGGAGAGCCCGTTGCAGATCACCGCGGCTGGGTTCGGCCGCGCTGGTCGGGCCCTCGGTGCCCTCGGGTTGCCAACCGTGTTCGTGCAGGAGGGTGGATACGACCTGACCCGGTTGGGTGCACTGGTGCTCGAGGTGCTCGAAGGCTTCGAGCAGACGAGTCCGGAGATGTCGCATGGCTGAGGCGCCGCGGTGGTGGGTCGGGGTCGATGAGTCAGGTGGAATCCCCCAACCCGGACGCCCCGATCGGGCACCGGCGCCGAACTGGCGCCTGGAGGATGTCGTCGCCACCGAACGCCCGCGCCACCCCGAGGTTTCGCCCGATGGATCCACCGTTGCCTTCGTGCTCGATCGGGACGCGTCCGACGTGTGGACCGTCGCTGTACCGCGCCGCGACTCCACTGCGGGGGCCGCCTGCCGCGTCACCACCACCCGTGGGCTCATCGCCTACTGGGAGGACAGTGGTGCGGTCTGGTCGCCTGACGGCACCAGGTTGGCATTCACCCAGTCCGGTTCGGTGTGGGTCGTCGCCGCATCGGGCGGGGTCGGCCGCGAGGTGACCACGGCGTCGTCACCGGTCTGGTTGGATGATCGCCGCCTCGTCGTCGGCGTCGATCGCGACGATCGCACCACGCTGGCCGTGATCGCCATCGACGACCCTTGGCCGCAGCGCTTGGCTTCTGCCGTTGGAGACTGCTTCTCCGCGGTCGTGTCGCCCGACCGCACCAAGGTGGCCTACCTCGTGTTCGAACACACCGACCTGCGGTGCACCAGCCTGCACGTCGTCGACGTCGCTTCGGGTGTCAGCACCGAACTGCGGCACGATCCGTCGATGGCCGTACGCAGCCCTGCCTGGTCGCCGGACGGCACCCGGATCGCCTGTGCAAGCGAGGCGCCCGGCTGGTTCGAGGTGTTCGTCGTCGACGCGACCTCCGGCGAGGTGCGGCAGCTCACTTCGGCGTCGGCCGACTTCGCCGAGCTCGTTTACGCACCAGACGGTCGTCACGTCATCGGAACACGAACCCGCGCCGGCATCGGCGACCTCGTCACGATCGACGTCGCCACCGGAGACGTCCGTGTGGTGGCTGCAGGCGGTACGTGGAGCTGCCCGCGGCCACTCCTCGACGGGTCGATCGTGGCCACCCACGAGTCGTGCGACACGCCGCCGCGACTTTGCGTGGTGTCGGCTGATGGCATCGTCACCGAGCTCGTGGCGCCGGCGCCGCTTGCGGTGCGCCGCGCCGCCCACGTGATCCCCGAGCACGTCTCGTACCGGTCGGTCGACGGCATGGAGGTGCACGGTTGGTTGTACCGGCCGGCCGGCTCCTCGTCAGACCGGCCGTGCCCGGCCGTGGTGCACCCGCACGGCGGACCCACCTCGGTGACAGGCGACGAGTGGGACGGCGTGGCTCAGTACTTCGTCGACCTCGGTTACGCATGGTTCTCGCTCAACGTTCGCGGCAGCACCACCTATGGGCGCGACTTCGAGCGGGCGAACCACGGCGTTTGGGGTGTCGCCGACACGCACGACTGCTTGGCCGCGCACGATCACCTGACGAGCCTCGGGTGGGTCGATCCGACCAGGACCGCGATCTTCGGCGCGAGCTACGGCTCGTACATGGCGTTGCACTCCGTGGTCGACGACCCGCGACATCGCTACTCGTGCGCGATCGCGAAGTACGGCGATTGCGACATCCTCACGTCATGGGCGCTCGGCGACCTCGTGGGCCGATTGGATCTCGAGCGGATGATGGGACATCCCCGCGAGCACCGCGACGCCTACACCGCCGGGTCACCGATCCACCGCATCGACCAGATCACCGTGCCGCTCCTGGTCGCGCATGGCGAGCTGGACGAACGGGTGCACCCGAAGCAGTCCGAGGAGCTGGTTGCCGCGCTCCGCCGGCTCGGCAAGCAGTACGAGTACGTGACCTACCCCACCGAGGGCCACGGGCTGCTCCGTCGTGAGCCGTTCCTGCACTTCCACCAGCGGCTCCAGCGGTTCCTCGACTGGTACCTCATGCGCTGAGCCGCCGGTCGCGGTGAGGTGATTCCTGAACTCTTGGTCAACCAACCCTTGCCACATCGCGATGGCACGGCCAGAATGGGTCGACGGCGCCGCTCCGGGCGACGTCGTGTGCGTCTCCGGGGGGAGCTGTCATGGCCAGACGAGGTGTCGTTGCCGGACTCATGGTTGGACCATTGGCGGCGCTTGCGGTCGGATTCGGTGGGCTCGCCGCGATCTCAGCCGGTGCGGGCCTGGCGTCTGCGGGCAGCGATGCTCCGATCACGCTCACGGTCGGTGTCATCCAAGACCTCGACAGTCCGAACGTGACGGCCGGGTACCTCGTCTCGTCCTACGAGTTGTGGAACCTGCAGTACGCAACTCTCACCGACAAGGCGGCTGCCGACTTCGCGGTCACTCCTGGCCTCGCCGAGAGCTGGGAGGTGAGCGACGGCGGACTCACGTACACCTACAAGTTGCGCGACGGGCTCACGTGGAGCGACGGCAAGCCGCTCACGGCCGCCGACGTGGCGTTCACCATCAACACATCTCGCGATCAGGCCTGGCTCAACCACTCGGCCACGACTGCCAACCTCGAGGCGACGGTCATCGATGACCGCACCGTGAAGATCACCAGCTCGGTCCCCGATCCGAAGCTGCCGGTGATGGACGTGTACATCCTGCCCGAGCACGTGTGGGGCGGGTTCACCGTCGACGAAATCAGCACCTACGCCGCGCTCGACGGGGTCGGATCGGGTCCGTTCACGCTCACCGAGTGGAAGAGCGGCCAGTCGTGGACGATGAAGGCCAACCCTTCGTTCTGGCGTGGCGCACCCGCCATCGACCAGGTGATCTTCCGCGTGTTCACCAACCCCGATGCGATGGTGGCGGCACTGAAGAAGGGCGAGATCGACGCTGCCAACGACATCCCCAGCTCGGCGTTCGAGGGCCTGAAGGCCGCAGCCGACGTCGAGGCCGTGTTCGGCACCCAAGGAGGGTTCACCGAACTGGCGATGAACGGCATGGCCGGAGGTCTCGGCGACGGTCATCCCGCGCTGCTCGACCTGAACGTCCGTCATGCCATCGCCAGGGCGATCGACAAGGGTGCGTTGTTCGACCGGGTGATCCTCGGGCTCGGCAAGCCCGGCATCGCCCTCTCGGTGTCACCCGACCCGGCATGGCAGCCCGACATCCCAGTCGCCGAGCAGTACACCTACGACCCGGTCGAGGCCAACCGGCTGCTCGACGAGGGCGGCTACCTCGACACCAACGGCGACGGTGTGCGGGAGATGCCCGACGGCAGCCAGGAGCTGGTGTTCCGCTATGCGGAGCGGTCCGAGAGCGAGAACTCGGCGGCCATCCGTGAGCTCATCACCGGATGGCTCGATGCTGTCGGCATCGGCAGCACGGTCGATGTCTACGACGACACGCAGCTCACCGATGTGATCGGGTCCGGTGAGTACGATTTGTTCGTGTGGGGGTGGACGCCGTTCGTCGATCCCGATCCGATGCTGTCGTACTTCACCTGCGCACAGGTCACCACCAGCATGGACGCGGTCGGGTACAACGACGCCAACTGGTGCGACGCCCGCTACGACGAGCTCTACACCGCTCAGAACCAAGAGCTCGACCGCGCGAAGCGGATCGGGATCGTCCAAGACATGCTGCGCCTGTTCTACGACGAGTCGACGTACGTGGTGCTGTTCGAGGACGCCAACCTGCAGGCTTACCGAACCGACCGGTTCGAGGGATGGACGCGGCAGCCGGCGGCGACGGGCCCGGTGCTGTTCACCAACTCGTCGCCCACTTACGTGAACCTGAAGCCGATCGGCGCCGGCGGTGGTGACGACGGCGGAGGGCTCGGCACGGGCGCGCTCGTTGCGATCATCGCCGGCGGTGTGATCATCCTCGGAGTCGGCGGGTCGCTGGCCATGCGCTCACGGTCGAGCCGCGACGACCGCGAGTAGCCGCACGTGCGACCCCGCTTCGTCGTCGGCAAGGTCGTCGGCGCGTTCAGCACCCTCGTGTTCGTCGTGGTGGTGAACTTCTTCCTCTTCAGGGTGGTCAACGACGACCCCGTCGAGAGCTTGTTCCGCGGGCGGAACCTCTCGATCGCGCAGAAGGACCGGCTGCGCGAGCAGTTCAACCTCGATGGGTCGCGTCTCGAGCAGTTCATCGCCTACGTCCGCGAGCTCGTCCGTGGCAACCTGGGCCTGTCGCTGTTGAGCAAACGACCCGTGACGACCGAGATCCGTGAGGCGCTGTGGCCGACGATCCTGCTCGTCGGCGTGGCCACGACGATGGCGATGGTGATCGGCGTGGTGGTGGGCATCCATGCCGGTTGGCGTCGTCGAAGCACCTTCGACCTGACGTCGACGACCGTTTCGATGTTCACCTACTCGGTGCCCGACTTCTGGCTCGGCATGCTGTTCCTCGGCCTCTTCTCGGTGAACCTCGGCATCTTCCCGACCGGCGGGCTGGAAGATGCGGGCAGCACCGCGACCGGCCTCGCCAAGCTGCTCGATCAGGCGCACCACATGGCGCTCCCGGCGATCGTGCTGGCGATCGCGTACGTCGGCGAGTACGTGATCGTGATGCGCTCGTCGCTGCTCGACACCGTGAGCGAGGACTACCTGCAGCTGGCCAGGGCCAAGGGGTTGCGCGATGCCGACGTGCGTCGCAAGCATGCCGTTCCGAACGCTCTGCTGCCGGTGGTGAGCCTGTCGGCGCTCAACTTCGGGTTCGTACTTTCCGGCTCGATCGCGGTCGAGTCGATCTTCTCGTGGCCCGGCCTCGGTCAGGCCACGCTCGAAGCGATCCGGGGCCCCGACTTCCCGGTGCTGCAGGGGCTGTTCCTGTTGTTCAGCGCAGCGCTGATCCTCGCCAACCTCGTCGTCGATCTCGTGTACGGCCTGCTCGACCCAAGGGTGCAGGCGCAGTGACCGACGTGCCCTCCACCGTGTCTCCGGCCGGGTCTCCTGCCGGGTCTCCCGCTGGGCCGATCTCGGCGCGCAGCATCGCCCGCTCACGTCGCCGTGCGGCGTTCGCCGACGTCGTCGTCCGGTTCCGTCGCGACCGTCTGGCGATGACCGGCTTCGTGGTTCTGCTCGCGTTCGCGTTGATGGCCTTGCTCGCCCCATGGCTTGCCGACGAGTCGGCGCTGCGGGCCGTGAACGCGCTCGACAACCCGGCATGGGCCGAGCCGTCGGGAGACTTCCTGCTCGGCACCGACAACCTCGGCCGCAGCGTCGCCGTGCAGTTCATCTACGGATCGCGGGTCAGCCTGTTCGTGGGCCTGATGGCTACCGTCCTCACGATCGCGATCGGGTCGATCGTCGGCATCGTCGCCGGGTTCTTCGGGCGGTGGGTCGATTCGGCGCTGATGCGGTTGACCGACTGGTTCCTCGTGATCCCGTTCCTGCCGTTGGCGATCGTGCTGGCGGCGGTACTCGGGCGGAACCTGTGGAACATCATCTTCGTGATCGGCATCACGTCGTGGCCGTCGACGGCGCGCCTCGTTCGGGCCCAGGTGCTGACGGTGAAGGAGCGGCTGTACGTCGATCGCGCCCGCGCCCTCGGATCGAGCCGACGCCAGATCGTGCAGCGGCACATCCTGCCCAACGTGGCTCCGCTGATCCTCGCCAGCGCGACCCTGGCCGTGCCGATCTCGATCCTCACCGAGACCACGTTGGCCTTCCTCGGGCTCGGTGACCCGACGCAGGCATCGTGGGGCAAGACGCTGGAGGAATCGTTCCGGGCGGGTGCGATCAGCCGTGGCGCCTGGTGGTACTACCTGCCGGCGGGTCTCGGGATCGTCGCTGTCGTGCTCGCCTTCACCCTGTTCGGTCGCGCCCTCGAAGAGATCCTCGACCCCCGGTTGCGTGAACGGTGAGCCTGCTCGAGCTCCGCGACCTCTCGGTCACCTATCGAACCGAGAGCGGTCTCGTTCCGGCCGTCCGCGGAGTCGATCTCACGATCGAGGCCGGCGAAACGGTCGGGCTCGCCGGGGAGTCGGGATGCGGCAAGAGCACCATCGCGTCGGCGGTGCTGCGGCTGCTGCCACCGGGAACCGAGGTCGGTGGACAGGTGCTCCTCGAAGGCGAGGACGTGTACACGATGAAGCCCGGTCGGCTGCGGGCCGTCAGGTGGACGAGCGCGGCGATCGTGTTCCAGGGGGCGTTGCACTCGCTGAACCCGGTCCAACGTGTGGGACCGCAGATCGAGGAAGCCATCCACCTCCACGGGCAAGCCACCAGGTCGGCCGCGCAGACCCGGGTCGGTGCGCTGCTCGAGCGGGTGGGCATCCCGGCGGCTCGGGCCTCGCGGTATCCGCACCAGATGTCGGGCGGGCAACGACAGCGGGTGCTCATCGCCTTGGCGCTCGCGTGCGAACCGAAGCTGCTGATCGCCGATGAGCCGACGACGGCCCTCGATGTGATGGTGCAGGCCCAGGTCCTCGATCTGCTTGCCGAGTTGCAGCGCGACCACGGCTTGGCGATGCTGTTCATCACCCACGACCTGTCCGTGCTGACGCACGCCTGTCGCGAGCTGGCGGTGATGTACGCCGGCCGGATAGTCGAACGGGGCGCGAGCGGCGAGGTGTTCACCGTCCCGGAACATCCGTACTCCGCCGCGCTGGCCGAGGCGTTTCCGATCATCGGCGACCCGGCCTCGCGCCTGGCGCCGTCGGGGCTTGCCGGTGATCCGCCCGATCCTGCCGCGCTGCCGGCGGGATGCCCGTTCCACCCGCGCTGTGCGACGGCCACCGACGAGTGTGGCAACGAAGACGTGCGGTTGCGGCCGATCGGCAACAACCGCGTCGTCGCCTGCCTCCATCCTCGGTCGGCTGCGGTGGCTGGTCCTGGTGGCGCACCCGGAACCGGTGCGGGCCATGGCTGACGACCCCATCCTCAGCATCCGCGACCTGCACGTCACCTTCGGCCGCGGGGCGACGCCGGTTCGCGCCGTCGATGGGGTCGATCTCACCGTGGGTCGCGGCGAGGTCGTGGCCCTCGTCGGCGAGTCGGGCTGCGGCAAGACCACGCTGGTGCGTGCCGTGATCGGGTTGGAGGCAGCATCGTCGGGCTCGATCACCTTCGACGGCCAGCCGGTCGGCTCGGGTGGGTCGTCGTTGCGGCGCCTCCGCCGGCTGGTGCAGATGATCTTCCAAGACCCGTCCGGGGCGCTGAACCCCAGGCACACCGTGTACGAGGCCGTTGCCGAAGGTCTGCGGATCCACAAGGTTCCGGGCGACGAAGCGCAGTTGGTCATCGACGCGCTGTCGCGTGCCGGGCTGCGCCCCCCCGAGCGGTACGTGCGCCGCTACCCGCACGAGCTGTCCGGTGGCCAGCGTCAGCGCGTGCTGATCGCCGCGGCGATGGCGCTCGGACCGCGGTTGCTGCTGGCCGATGAGCCGGTGGCGAGCCTCGATGCATCGATCCGCGGCGAGATCCTGGCGCTGATGCGTTCGTTCGTCGACGACTTCGATGTGAGCATCGTGGCGGTCACCCACGACCTCGGGCTGGCCTGGAACATCGCTGATCGGGTGGCGGTGATGTACCTCGGGCGCATCGTCGAGCTCGGCCCGGCCGAGGATGTTCTCGACGATCCGCAGCACCCGTACACGCGGGCGTTGCTGAGCGTTGTGCCGGAGAGCCGGCGGCTCGAGCAGCAGATCCTCACCGGGGAGACCCCCGATCCCAGTCACATCCCGACCGGCTGCCGCTTCCATCCGCGCTGTCCGGTGGTGGCGTCGGGGGAGGCGGAACGGCTCGGCATCGCCGACCGTTGCCGCGGCATCGACGTCGCGCTCGTGGAGATCAGGCCGTCGCACTCTGCCGCATGTCACGCCCTCACGCCCTGATTCGTTCCGGCTGCCTCAGCGCGCGATGTGCTCGGTCCAGGTGCGTTCGGCAACGGGCTCATCGTTGCGGAGGGCGCGGAGGGTGATGGTGACATGGAGCTCGTCGGCGTCGGAGCGCATGTTCAGCGTGGATTCGGTGGTGCAGACGTCGTCGGCAAAGCGCAGATCGAACCGTGCCCGGCCGCGGGCCCAGGCCTGCGCCGGATCAGCGACGTTCACGCCCAGCTCGCCCTCGTACAGGTCGTCGATCACGGTGCCGTGAGAACCTTCGTAGCGGCCCCCGTACCTGCTGCGCACCCGGCTCTCGCCGGCGAGCACGTCGTGCTCGTACTGCCACACCACACCGTCGGCATCGTCGTCGCTCGGCCCCGGACCGGCGACGAACTGATGTGTGCTGGCGGGTAGGCCGTCGACGATCGGCAGCTCCAGCCGCACCGACCCGCGCTCGACCGAGAGCACGAATGGAGCCGCCGCCGGCCAGCAGTTCGGCCAGTCGGTGCCGGCGATCGCGAGGCGCAACCGGTGCTCGGTGAGCAGCGTCCAGGTGGTGGCCTCGAGCTCGATGCGGGCATCGATCCACGCACCGGGCTCGATCGGCGCCGGCTCGCGGCCGGATTCGCCGAACGCGTCGGCGGGCCAGCAGCCCACGTGGGCAAGGTCGAGCATGCCGCGGGTGATCAGCGTGGAGGTGCCGTCGGGCGCCACGTCGCACAGCTTCACCGACACGTGACCGACGGCGGCCGACGAGCGCACTCGCAGGCTGACCACAGCGTTCCCGATCAGCATCGCCGCGGCCGCGCTGCTGGGGGCGGCGTTGCTCCAGTCGTAGGTGATCGAACGGGCGTTGTCGGGCCGCTGGTCGAGCGGTTGCCCCCACGGCAGCGCGCCGGCGCACGAGTTCCACGCGGCCATGCCGACGTCGCCCTCCACCCGGAGCTCATCGACGGTGTCGGGTTCGACGGTGATCTCGCGGCACAGAGTTCGAAGACCGGGCGGTGGCCACTCGTCAAGGTCGCGCCAGGTGCCGTGATGCAGCGCCAGCGCCGGCGCCGGCGGCGTGGGGCTACGGACGAACACCTGGCCGGCATGGGCGCTCGACCGCGGCCCGTCTCGCAGGTGCTCGTGGAAGAAGGCGATGATCTCCCGGTCGGAATCGATGTTCGGCCCTGGCCTCGCCACCGACGGGTCCTTGTGGCTCCACGGTCCGGCGAGCAGGCGCCACGGTTGCCGGAGCCGTTCGATGGTGCGGAAGGTGTTGTTGCGGTAGCCGTCGGCCCATCCGGCGATGAGCATCGTGGGACAACCGATGCGGTCGTATCCCTGGCCGCCGGGTCCGAGGCGTACCGACCCGCGCCGCCACGCCGGCCCGTCGGTGGCGGTGCGGATCCAGTCGAGCATCCACGGCGGGGTGTCGTCGATCCGGTGGCGCCACTCCTCATCCCAGCTGGCGCCCCAGCCCTCGCCCCACACGGCCGGCACGGGTGGCAGCGCGTTCATCGCCACCATGTACAACGGGTAGTCGATGAGGTCGAGCGCGCGCAGCACGCCGCCGCACCAGTGCACGTCATCGGTGTAGCGATCGTCGGTGGCGTACATCGCCACGATCGCACCGAGTGCGGCCACGTCGTCGGCAGCCATGTGGAGTGCGTTGAATCCGGAGTACGACGTACCGAACATGCCCACTCGCCCGGTCGACCACGGCTGCGTCGCCAGCCACTCGATGGTGGTGCGCAGGTCACGTCGTTCGGTGTCGGTGTACTCGTCGTCGATGATGCCGCCGGACGAGCCGGTGCCGCGCAGGTCGAGCCGCAGCACGGCGAACCCACCCTCGGCGGCGAAGCGCACGTAGCTGTCGGCGTACGACGCGGTGATGTCGTCCTTGCGGTACGGGAGTGCTTCGAGCAACGCCGCGAACGGTCCGTCACCATCGGGCAGGTAGAGCTGGGCGGCGAGGCGGACACCGTCGTAGGCCTCGATCCACACCTGCTGCCCCGAATCCTGCACGATCGTTCAGAGTAGCCTCCGGTCGTGGGACCAGGTCGCCGGAGCAGCAGCCACAGGGTCGGGGTCGTCGGGCTCGGTGGGCTCGGATCGGCGGCTGCCTACTGGCTGGCCCGTGCCGGAGTCGACGTCGTCGGGTTCGAGCAGTTCGAGCTCGGTCATGGGCGCGGCGCCTCGCACGATCATTCGCGGATCATCCGCCGCTCGTATCACACACCCGAGTACGTGCGACTTGCTGCCGACGCGTATCGAACGTGGGAGGCCGTGGAGGCCGACGCCGACGAACGGATCATCACCCGCACCGGCGGCGTCGACCTGTTCCCTGAAGCTGCAGCCATCGACCATCGCACCTACACGTCGAGCCTCGATGCGGCAGGTGTCGGTTACGAGTGGATCGATGCTGCCGAGATCCGTCGGCGGTGGCCGGCGTTGGGGCACGGGTCGGTGATCACCGACGGCGTGCATGGCATCTGTTCGCCCGAGACCGGCATCGTCCCGGCCGGCCGCGGTACGGCGATCCTGCAACGGCTGGCCCGCGAGCACGGCGCCGACCTGCGCGAGCACGTGCCGGTGAGCGCGGTCGTCCCGACAGCGGGGGAAGTAGACGTGGTCACCGACCAGGGCGCCGTGCGCTGCGGCAGCGTGATCATCGCGGCCGACGCCTGGACCAATCGGCTGCTCGCGCCCCTCGGTCACGAGATCCCGCTGATCGTGTTGCGCGAGCAGGTGTCGTACTTCCCCCACGCCGACCTGGAACGGTTCCAGATCGGGCGGTTCCCCGTGTGGATATGGATGGACGATCCCAGCTTCTACGGCTTCCCCGTGTACGGCGATCTCACCGCGCTGAAGGGTGCCGAGGACTGTGGCGGCGCCGAGGTCGACCCAGACTCGCGTTCGTTCGATGCCGACCCGGCGATGGAAGGGCGACTCGGCGATTTCATGAACGCACTGGCCGGCGGCGGGTTCGGAACGCCACGTAGCACCACGTGCTTGTACACGCTCACGTCCGACCGCGACTTCGTGTGCGATCGGCTACCCGATCATCCGCAGATCGTGGTCGGCCTCGGCGCGGCCCACGGCTTCAAGTTCGCTTCGTGGTTCGGTCGCTCGCTCGCCGAGCTCGCGACAGGCGGCGCGGCCGGCCCGGAGCTCGGCCCGTTCGCGTTCGACAGGCCGTCGCTGAGAGTGCCGATCTCGCGCCGCGCCTGGTTGGTCTGACCCACGCGGAGCGCGACCCTCGGGTAGCTTCCGGGGATGGCGGACGATCTCGACCGGATCGAGCAGGCGCTGCTCACCAACATCGCCGAGCTCTCCACCGNNGCTCGACGACGAGCTGGCGAGGCGACTGTTCGACGTGCAGATGAACAGCCGCCACCTCGACCACACGGCGCGGTGGCTGCGCGCCCGTGGCATCGGGTACTACACGATCGGTTCGGCAGGCCATGAGTCGAACGCCTTCGTCGCCGCGGCGCTACGACCCACCGATCCGGCGCTCCTGCACTACCGATCGGGTGGCTTCTACCTGGCTCGCGCCGCGCAGGTGTCCGACGACCCGTTGGCCGGTGTGCGCGACGTGCTCGCCGGCATGCTCGCACTCGTCGAGGAACCGATCGCCGGCGGCCGGCACAAGGTGTTCGGGCATCCCGACCTCGATGTCATCCCGCAGACGTCCACCATCGCATCGCACCTTCCCCGCGCGGTCGGCGTCGCGTTCGCGATCGGGCGCGCCCGGCGGCTGGGCGTGCCCAGCCGGTGGTCTGCCGACGCGCTCGCCGTGTGCTCGTTCGGCGACGCCAGCGCCAACCACTCCACGGCGCAGGGCGCGATCAACGCCGCCGGGTACACGGCGCACGGGGGCCTGCCTCTGCCGTTGCTGTTCGTGTGCGAGGACAACGGGATCGGCATCAGCGTGCCGACACCGGCGGGATGGATCGAATCGATGTTCCGCGGCCGGCCCGGGTTGCGCTACGAGGCCGCCGACGGCACCGAACCGAGCCGGCTGTTCGCTGTCGCCGCGGAGCTCGCCGACTGGGTGCGCACCAATCGTCGCCCGGCGGTGCTGCACGTGCGCACCGTTCGGTTCATGGGGCACGCCGGCACCGATGTGGAGACCGGGTACCGTTCCGCCTCTGCGGTGCGCGACGATCTCGCCCGCGATCCACTGCTGGCTACGGCTCGTCTGCTCGTCAGCCGGTCCCTGGCGACACCCGCCGAACTGTGCGACCGCTACCTCTACCGCCGCCACGAGATCCGCGAGCTGGCGGTGTCGATGGTGGGTGAGCCCACGCTCGAGGACGCCGGCGCGGTGATGGCCGCCTTGGCGCCGCGACGCGACCTGCTTGCCGCACAAGCGGCCGAGCACGCTGGTGGCGCAGCCGAGCGTGGGGAGTTCTTCGGTGCCACGTTGCCCGAGCAGGAAGGTCCGCTCACCCTCGCCGAGACGATAAACCGAACGCTCGGCGACGTGTTGGTCTCCACGCCCCATGCCCTCGTCTTCGGCGAGGACGTCGCGGTGAAAGGTGGCGTGTACGGCGTCACCCGCGGGCTGGCGAAGAAGGCCGGCAGCGCTCGCGTGTTCGACACCCTCCTCGACGAGCAATCGATTCTCGGGCTAGCCCTCGGTGCGGGGGTTTCGGGCCTGCTGCCGATCCCCGAGATCCAGTACCTCGCCTACCTGCACAACGCCGAGGATCAGCTTCGCGGTGAGGCCGCGAGCCTGGCGTTCTTCTCGCAGGGCGCGTACAAGAACCCTCTCGTCGTGCGGATCGCCGGGCTCGGCTACCAGAAGGGCTTCGGCGGTCACTTCCACAACGACAACTCCGTCGCCGTCTTGCGAGACGTTCCGGGCCTGGTGATCGCCAGCCCTGGCCACCCGGCCGATGCGGCACCGATGCTCCGTTCGTGCGTGGCGGCGGCGGCCGTCGACGGCACGGTGGCGGTGTTCCTCGAGCCGATCGCGCTGTACCACACGCGAGATCTGCACGACAGCGGCGACGGTGCGTGGATGGCGCCGTACCGCGCGCCCGATCAGTGGGCCGATGCCCACGTGCCGATCGGCGAGGGGCGGGTGGCGCGCGACGGAGACGATCTGCTCATCGTCACGTGGGCCAACGGGTTGTACCTCTCGCTGCGCGCCGCTCGACGGCTGGCAGCTCGCGGTGTGTCGTGCCGGGTCTTCGATCTCCGCTGGCTCGCACCGCTGCCGTTCGGCGCGGTGACGTGGCACGCGAACGACGTCGGCCGAGTGCTCGTCGTCGACGAGACCCGTCGCAGTGGGGGTGTTGGCGAGGCGGTGATGGCGGATCTGCTGGAGCAGGGGTTCGCCGGGCGCGCTCGGCGCATCGCTGCGCACGACACGTTCATCCCGCTCGGTGATGCGGCCAACACGGTGCTGGTGAGCGAGGACGACATCGTCACCGCCTCCCTAGACCTGCTCGACCTCGGCCACCGCTGACCCGCTGACCCGCCCTCCCCCGATCTGGGCCGATTTCGTCTCGGCGGCCGAGACAGGATCGGCCCAGATCCTCTAGAGGGTGACGGCTGGGAGCATGTCGGCTGGCGGGGCTGGGGCCTTCTTCTTCGGCGGGGGCACGCCGATCGCCGGTGCTCGGTCGGCGAACTCGGGCCACCGGCGGCGGCTCACGATGCTGAGGGTGCGCAGCAGCTTCATCGCCACCTCGTCCTCCTGCGCTGGTCTGGCGATGATCGTGCCGTCGGCGATCATCCGGTTGATCACTTCCTCACCGAGCTCGGTGCGCACGATGGTGAGAGTCCAGTCGTTGTCCTTACCGATCCCGCCGGTGGCGATGTCGGAGTGCTCGGCGGCGAAGTCGGGGCAGTTCTTGCAGCCGGCGCGGGTCCAGCCGTGGCACTCCTTCAGGTCGATCTCGTGGTACGAGCCGTCCTTCATCCAGATCTGGAAGACGCCCTTGATGTTCATCTTCACCATGTCCTGCTTCTTCAGCCCGTACTTGGCCTCGAACAGCTCCGGAAAGATCGCATCGTCGAAGGTCTTCGAGCACAGCAGCCCGATGTTGAAGAGGAACGGCCGGCTGACCTTGCCGGCCTTGCGGTCCCACATGACCGGTGGCGACGAGGTCTGGCACCCCATGCCAACCAGGGCGAGTCGGGTGAGGCCCAGTTCCTTGGCTTCGCGCAGTGCCAGCGGGTTCGCGCAGTACGTGTAGCGGCTGCCGGCGGTGGCGAGCACCTCGTCCCGATTGCGGACCACGGCCGGCTTGGCCTTCCACGCGTCGTCGGGCTCGACACCGCTCACCAATGCGGCCTCGATGTAGTCGTGGTCGAGCAACCAGTTGAGCATCGCCGACACGAATCCGCCGTCTTGACCCTTCTGGTGCTCCTCGTCATCGGCGGCACGGGTGAGCAGCAGCTGGCGCCAGATGCCGGCCATCTCGTCGGGCTCGCGGATCCGCCCGAACAGGTGCATGTCGGCGGCGGGCTCCCAGGCCCGGAAACGGGGGCAGGCTCGGGTGCAGGTGGTGCAGCCCTTCTCGCCGTGGATGCAGTTCTCGAGGCCGAGCTCGGCTTCGATGTGGAACGGCGTGTACTTGCCCTCCATGTGCTCGTGGCCCTCGTGCTCGTCGCCATCGTGCTCGTAGCCGATCACGTCGTGGGGGCAGGTGACCACGCATCCGGCACAGCCGGTGCACAGCCCAGTCGCGATCACCTCGGCGTACAGCTCCTTCCACTGGGCCGTCCAGCGTTCGGCCTTGCCGGTCGGCGATGTGGCAGGAGGCTCCGTCACGGTCATGTGCCGACACTAGGTGACGTCGGCCGGGTGGCGCCGTGTAGGCGCGGTCCGGTCACCTACCGGGCCCGGGCGAGGCGTCGCGCAGGTACACGAACCAGTAGACGAGCCCCACCAGCACCGCTCCACCGACGAGGTTGCCGAGCGTGACGGGCACGAGGTTGTGCAGCGCGAAGCCACCCCATGTGATGTCGTCGTAGGCGGCTGAAGTCGTTTCGGTGTTCTTCCAGAACGAGTCGCCAGCCCATGCCCGGTGCAGCAGTGCAGCCGGGAAAAAGTACATGTTGGCGATGCTGTGCTCGAAGCCTGCGGCCACGAACGCGGTGACCGGCGGCACGATCGCGAACACGCGATCGGTGAGACTGCGCGCCGACATGCTCATCCACACCGCAAGGCACACCAGCGCGTTGGCCAACAGGCCCGAGACGAACGCATCGAAGAACGGCAGTCCACTCTTGGCCAGCGCCACGTCGAGTGCCCGCTTGCCCATCGAGCCGTCGCCGGCCTCGAAACGCCCCGACCACACCACCAGGCACGAAGTCGCCGCGGCTCCCACGAAGTTCGCCACGTAGACCACCCCCCAGTTGCGCAGCACGGCGCGCAGGCGCACCCGTCTGTTCGCACACGCGATGACGATGAGTGTGTTGCCGGTGAACAGCTCGGCGCCGCTGACGACCACGAGGATCAACCCGAGCGAGAACACGAGACCGCCGAGCAGCCGTGACACGCCAGGGGCGAGCCCGGTTCCGGCTGTGACGACGATGAAGAAGTGCGCGCCCAGGGCGATGAACGCGCCGGCGAGCACGCCGAGTGGGATCAGCCGACGCAGCGGGAGAGCGGCCTTGACTACGCCGACCGTCTCGGCCTTGTGGGCCATCTCGGCCGGTAACAGCGCATCGAAGGCCGGGTCTGGGGTGGTGGTCACACGACGGATCGTACGGCCCCTCAGATCGCCTCTGCACCTTCCTCGCCGGTGCGGATGCGGATCAACCGATCGACGGAGACGACCCAGATCTTGCCGTCGCCGATCTTGCCGGTAGACGCGGCCGCCTTGATCGTGTCGACGGCCGAGTCGACCGCTCCGTCGTCGACGACGAGCTCGATCTGCACCTTCGGGACGAAGTCGATCTTGTACTCGGCGCCGCGGTAGGTCTCGGTGTGGCCGCCTTGACGGCCGAAGCCGCGGACCTCGCCGACTGTCATGCCGACGATCCCGGTGGCCTTCAACGCGTCTTTGACGTCGTCGACCTTGAACGGCTTGATCACTGCTGTGATGAGTTTCATTTGCTGCGTACCTCCTTGGGTAGAGCCTCGAAGTTCGTGGTGGTGGTCGTGTGGCGGGCGAACCGCGTGCTCAGTCGGCGTACGCCGCAACGCCCATCTCGGGGATGTCGAGGCCTGAGGTCTCGTCGTCCTCCGTCGAGCGGATGCCGCCCTTGGTGAGCTTGTTCTGGATCTTGAAGAACCCGAAGGCAAATCCGAAGATCACGGTCCAGATGACGATCGCGCCGAGTGCCTGAGCGCCGAGCTGGCCGACCTCACCGTAGAACAGACCCTTGACCGCGATGGCCTCTCCGGCGTTGTCGACGGCGCCGTTCCAGCCGGCGCCGTAGACCCCGTTGGCGAACAGGCCGACGGCGAGCACGCCGAACGTGCCGCATACGCCATGCACCGCGATCGCCCCCACCGGGTCGTCCACGCCACGTCGCTCGATGAAGAGCACCGATTCGATGGCGAGGACGGCGGCGATGGCGCCGATCGCGGCGGCCGCCCAGGGGGAGACGAAGGCGCATGGGGCGGTGATCGCCACCAGACCGGCGAGCATGCCGTTCACCATCATTCCCGGATCCGGCTTGCCGGTACGGAACGTGATGTAGTACATCGCGATCACGGCGCCAACGGCTGCGGCGATCGCAGTGTTGGCGGCGACGGTTGCGAACTGGATGTCGGTCACCGCGAACGTGGAGGCCGCGTTGAACCCGAACCAACCGAACAGCAGCACGAAGCAGCCGAGCATCGCCATCGGGATGTTGTGACCGGGAATCGCTCGCGGCTTGCCGTCGGGTCCGAACTTGCCGATGCGCGGTCCGAGCACGATGGCTCCGGCCAGTGCGGCCGCGCCGCCAACGGCGTGCACGACTCCCGAGCCGGCGAAGTCGACGTACCCGGCGCCGAGATCCATCGTGTCCCAGCTCTTGGCCAGCCAGCCACCGCCCCAGGTCCATGCCGCGAACAGCGGGTAGTAGAAGGCGCCGCAGAACAGGCCCCAGATCACGAAGCTCCTCCACTTCCAGCGCTCCGCCATCGAACCGGTGGGGATCGTGGCGACGGTGTCCATGAAGGCAACCATGTACAAGAAGAACCCGAGCAGTGCCGGGCTGGCTGCGCTGCCGAGATGGTCGTATCCCCAGTACAGCAAGCCGGTCATGTCGCCGCCGACAGCCGGCAGCCCGTCGCCGTTCATCGGTGTGGCGAGACCGAACGCGGAGTAGCTGAACCCGCCGAACGCGAGCGGGAAGCCGATGAACAAGAAGCCGACGAACCCGAGGCCGAAGATGGCGAAGTTGGTGCTCATCACCTCGGCCGCGTTCTTCCTCTGGGTGAAGCCCGTCTCGACGAGCGCGAAGCCGGCCTGCATGAAGACCACCAGCACGGCGCCGATGACGACCCAGAGCAGGTTCGTGGCTTCGCCGAGTGCGACGACGGGGTCGACTTCCGCGGCGAAGGCCGAGCCGGTGACGAGTAGAGCGGGTAGTGCGGCGCCGACGAGACCGCCGAGCGCGTATTTGAGTGCGGCATGTTTGCGCACGTGAACCTCCTGCAGAGCTCGAGTAGGGGTAGGGCTGTTGGGCAGTGGCTCGACGCAACGCTGGGGCGAGATGTGGGCACGGTACGGACCGCACGTTTCTCGTTCGTCGCCTGAACGTTTCCAACATGTGGCGATTCGGCGCGGGCCGCTCCAGCGCCTGGCGATCCAGCGCCGGCCGATCCGGTGCCGGCCGATCCAGTGCGGATCAGAGACTTCGTCGCGGGCGCTTGCCGGTGGCCAGCACGGACCGCACCCGGGCGGTGGCGACATCGTCGAGCTTGCGGTTGAAGCGATCCGACACGGCGAACCGGTCGTTCACGGTTCCCCTGCTCGATCCGATCCGAGCCGAGTGGATCACCGCCCCCGCCGATGCGAACGCGGTGCTGACCGCCTGCAGCACGCCGGGTTCATCGGGCCCGCTGACGGTGCACACGGTGAGCCAGGGGAGTGCGGCGTTGTCGAACGTGAGCTCCAGCTTGGGGCGCGCAGTCGGTCGCAGACCGGAGCGCAGCCTGGCTTCGAAGGCCTCGCTGAGGGCCCGTGCCGGTGGCCGAGCGGTGGCACGCACGACGAAGCTGCCCAGAACCGCGCCGTCGGGCCAGGTGGCGATGTCGGCGGCGACGATGTCGAGAGCATCGGTCGCCAACACGTCGGCGAGCCGGGCCAACAGACCGTCGGTGTCGCGGCAGGCTGCATCGATCCTCCAGTGATCGGCGGTCGGCTGGGGACTCACGGCCACTCGCACCGTGCCGGCGCGCGGCAGCGGTTCGACCAGGCGGGTCTGGCGGGCGAGCTCCTCGGGATCGTGGGCGAGCAGGTAGGTGGTCGGTGCGAACCGCAGTCGTTCGATGGCGGCGTCGTCGGCGAGGAGGTGCTCGGCGGCAATTCGCCGGGCGGCGGCCAGGTTGGTGGCTTCTCCGCCGCTCAGCTCCGGGTGCTCGAGCGCGTCGAGCACCTGCTCGTGTTGTGCGTCGAGAGCCTGTCGATGTGCTGGTGACAGGTCGCCGAGCACGCGAGCGAGCACGTACGCGTCCTGGGCGTGGGCACGGCTCGCGAGGTGCGTGGCGAGCTGCAGCACGTCGTGCTCGTCGAACGCGGCGTGATCGTGGGCGCGGCCACGCAAGAGGTGAGCATCCTGCACGATCGACAGGATCCGGTCGGCATCGGCCTCGCGGGCGAGCCGGTTGGCGAGCGCGGCCATGTCGTCGGGGTCGGTGCCGACATCCGCAACGAGCGCGGCAAGGGCGAGGTCGTCGGTTGCCGGGCCGAGGCGGTCATCGGACTCTGACAGCTCGTGCAGTCGGTCGACGACCGCGAAGCGGAGCGAGCCGAGCGGGTCGAGATCGGTCATGTCGGCCCGGCGGCGCGTCATCGCCGTCGCCACCTCGGGCAAGGCCCGTTCCAACACGCCGGTCACGTCGAGGAACCGCCACGCCCGTGGCTCGTCGCGCCGAAGCAGCTCGACGAGGGCCGGAGTGTGCTCGGTGTCCCATTCGATCTGTTGGTGTCGCGTGGTGCCGAACCAATCGAGCAGCCCGTCCGACGGGCGGGCGTCGGCGGCGAGCGCGGCGGTGTCGAGCGCGATCGGCAACACCATTGCCGGGGGCGGTGTCGCCCGCAATGAGATCGTGCCGGCGTGGGCCGTCACCCAACCGCCGTCGGGGGCGGCGACGGGCTCGAGTGCGGCGGTCGTGGTGTCGCCGGGAGCGCGGCCGAGCCGGACGCGGAGCAGCGGTGGCGTGATCACGGTGGTCACGAGGATCACGATCAGCAGCGCACCGTACTGATCGCCGTTCAGCACGCCGTTCGAGAGCCCGATCGAGGCGAAGATCAGACCGACCTCGCCGCGAGGGATCATGCCGAAACCGATCAGCAGCCGGTCGGCCCGACTGCCGGCGACGGCAGCCGCAGACGCGAGCTTGCCGATGATCGCCGCTCCGGTCATCGCTGCGGCAAGGCCCAACACAGCCGGGTTGGCCATCGCCTCGAGGTCGGCGTTGATGCCGATGCTGAGGAAGAACACCGGAACGAACACGTTGGCCACGGCGCCGAGATCGTGGGCGATCCGTTCGTGCTGATGCGTGCGGCCCAACGCGAGGCCGGCCATGAACGCGCCGATGATGAAGGCGAGCTTGGCTACGTCGGCCAACGCCGCGAACGCGAGCATCAACGCGAACGCTGCCACCACGAGGGTTGCCGCCGAAGTGGCTCGTCGATTGATCGCCGCGAAGAGCCGGGGCACCACGACGACGCCGATCATGCCCGTACCGGCCAGGAACGCAACCGCAAGGCCAACCGTTTCCAACACCGTCCGGGGTCCGACCGACCCGCCGGTGACCACCTTCACCACGACCGTCAGGATGATCAGCCCGATGACGTCGTCGGCCACGGCCGCCCCGAGCACGATTCGCGCCTCGATCGACGCAAGCGCCCGCAGATCACCGAACACGCGAGCGGTGATGCCGACGCTGGTGGCGGTGAGCGCGGCGCCGAAGAAGATCGCCGTGTCGGTGGGCTCGCCGAACACCAGACCCACGCCGGTTCCCGCGGCGAACGGCACGACGACGCCGATGACCGCCACGCCGAGTGAGGTGCCGCCGACCTTGCCGAGCTCGCCGAGGTCCATCTCCATGCCCACCGACAGCAGCAGCAGCAGCACGCCGACCTCGGCGAGCACCGCGAGCGACACCCCCCGGTCGCCCGTGAGCTCGATCAGGCCGAAGCCGGATGGACCGATGGCGATGCCGGCGACGATCTCGCCGAGCACGGCCGGCGCCCGGCACCGTTCGGCTAGCTCGGCCGCCAACTTCGCCGCGGCGAGCACCACCAGGAGATCGAGGAGCAGACGGGCGAGATCGATGGTGCCGGTGGCTGCAAGCATGGCGATGGGACTCTAGAGCAGCGCGGCCGCAGCGGCTTCGGCCGCCGGCGACAGCATCCACCCACGGGAGCGCACGGTGATCAGCGCTTCCGGCCCCAGTCGCCGCCGCAACGTCACCAGCAGGCTGTCGCAGCGCCGTTCGCTCAAGTCGCCGAGACCGGCGCGACGGGACAGCTCGCGGCGGCTCACCACCCGACCTCGGTATGCGCACAGGACCGCCAGCACCGCCCGCTCCTGCGCCCCCAGAGACACCGTTCCGAGGGGGTTGGAGCAGGCATCGAACCGGAGGGCAGGAGCAGACGTGGCCATTGGGGGGCAACCTACGCAGGCCACGTTTCGCTGCTGTTCGGTGTTCGTGAACGGGGTGTGAACCGCTCCGGCTTCCCAGCACTTGACCGACGGGTCAATACTGGAGCCATGGACTTGAGCTACCCCGCCGATGCCGAAGCATTCCGAACCGAGATCCGTTCGTGGCTGGAGGAGAACCTGCCGACCGGTTGGGGCGATGAAGGCTTCGAGATGGCGCCGGAACAACGCCAGGCGTTCAACGAGGGATGGCCGAAGAAGCTGTTCGAAGGCGGCTGGATCTGCGCCACGTGGCCGACGGAGTACGGCGGCAAGGGGCTGTCGACGATGCAAGGCGTCGTGCTGGCCGAGGAGTTCGCCCGGGCCAAGGCCCCGCTGCGAGCCGACTTCTTCGGCGACACGCTCGTCGGCCCGACGATCTTGCAGTGGGGTACCGAGGAGCAGAAGCAGGAGTTCCTGCCGCGGATCCTGAACGGCACGATGCGTTGGTGCCAGGGCTTCAGTGAGCCCAACAGCGGATCCGATCTGGCGTCGCTCAAGACCACTGCCGTGCTCGATGGCGAGGAATGGGTGATCAACGGGCAGAAGGTGTGGACCACCGGTGGCCACCACGCCGACTACTGCTTCTTGCTCACCCGAACCGACCCGCACGCACCGAAGCACAAGGGCATCTCATATCTGCTCGTCCCGATGCGCCAGCCGGGTGTAGAGGTGCGCGGCATCGTGCAGCCCGACGGGACCGCCGAGTTCTGCGAAGTGTTCTTCACCGAGGCCCGGTGCCCGGAGCACAACGTGGTCGGCGGAGTCAACAACGGCTGGCAGGTGGCCAACTCGACGCTCGCCTTCGAGCGTGGGATGAGCGCCACCACGGGATACCGCCGGTTCGAGGAGGAGTACAAGCTGATGGTCGCCGAGGCCACCGAGAACGGCGCGATCGACGACCCACTCGTACGCCAAGGTCTGATGCGCTTCTACTCGAAGATCCAGCTCCTTCGCATCAACGGGCTCCGCTCCCTNNACGAACAAGATGTTCTGGACCGAGATGCACCAGGACGCGATGGAGCTGTCGCTCGGCATCTTCGGTGCCCGTGCGTTGTTGATCGACACCGGCCCATCGACGGGGTCATGGCCGGGAGCGGCACGCGACAAGCGTCGCGACGGCTATCCCGTGAGCCCGATGATGAGCTCGTTCTTCTTCAGCCGTAGCGAGACGATCTGGGGCGGGACGAGCCAGATCCAGCGCAACATCGTCGGCGAACGCGTCCTCGGTCTGCCCAAGGAGCCCCGGTCGCCGGCGTCCGCACCGGCTGGGAAGGGCCTGTCCGAAAACCGCTAGCCAACCCTTCTGGGATGCGGCACACTGATCTTCGTGAAGAGCCCCACGGCGACGATGCCATCATCAGCCGGGCCGATCGTGGCCCTCGCCGCCGACCAGTGCTACGGCGCCGTGCAGAGCCGCGACAGCCGATTCGATGGCTGGTTCGTGGTTGCGGTCCACACCACGCACATCTACTGCCGCCCGTCGTGTCCGGCGACCACCCCGAAGCGGCAGAACATGTCGTTCTTTCCCACCGCGGCCGCGGCGCAGCAGCGAGGGTTCCGAGCGTGCAAGCGATGCCGTCCCGACGCGTCGCCGGGCTCACCCGAGTGGAACATCCGCGCCGACGCGGTCGGCCGGGCGATGCGGCTCATCGCCGATGGTGTCGTCGATCGCCACGGCGTGGTCGGTCTCGCCGACCGACTGGGGTACAGCGAACGCCATGTGAACCGGCTGCTCACCGACGAGCTCGGCGCCGGCCCATTGGCGATCGCTCGAGCGCAGCGTGCCCAGGTGGCCCGCACCCTCATCGAGACCACGTCGATCACGATGACCGACGTCGCCTTCGCCGCCGGGTTCTCGAGCGTTCGCCAGTTCAACGACACGGTGCGCGAGGTGTTCGCGCTGTCGCCGACGGCCCTGCGCGCGTTGCGCCGCCGGCGCGACCGTGGCGCCGTCGCCGAGCACCACGGTTCCTCCACCGATGTCGCGGGGACGACCATCGCACTCCGGTTGCCGGTGCGGCCGCCGTTCGCCGCCGAGCAGCTGTTCTCGTTCCTCGGTCACCGCGCGATTCCCGGCGTGGAGTCGTGGGATGGTGAGGTCTTCAGGCGCACCCTGCGCTTGCCGCAGGGCGCCGGGTTCGTTGCACTGCGCCCGATCGATGGGGCCGTTGCCTGCACGTTGCGGCTCGACGTGGTCGGCGATCTGCAGGCAGCGGTGCAGCGATGCCGCCGGTTGCTCGACCTCGATGCCGACCCCGTCGCCGTAGACCGGTCGCTGGCGGCTGACGGCCACCTCGCCCACCTCGTTGGTCGCACCCCCGGCCTGCGCTCGCCGGGTTGCGTCGACGGGTTCGAGCTGCTGGTGCGGGCGATCCTCGGACAGCAGGTGTCGGTGGCCGGCGCACGCACCGTCGCCGGCCGGTTGTCGGCATTCGTCGGTGACGACGTGGCGCACCTCGCTGAACCGGGAATCGGCGTCGCCCAGCCGACGCGGCTGTTCCCTTCCGCCGCGGCACTGGCAGCCATCGACCCCGAGCTGTTGCCGATGCCGGCGACACGGAGGCGGGCGCTGCTCGGTGCGTGCGCGGCGGTGGCCGCCGGGTCGCTCGCCATCGACCCGGGCGCCGACCGATCGGAGCTGGCGCGTCAGCTGGTCGCCCTCCCAGGGATCGGGCCATGGACCGCGCAGTACGTCACGATGCGGGCCCTCGGTGATCCCGATGTGTTCATGCCATCCGATCTCGGGGTTCGCCACGGTCTCGACGCTCTCGGTCTCGACTCCTCACCGAGAGGCGCGGCCGCGCTCGCCGAACGATGGAGCCCCTGGCGCTCCTACGCCCTGCACCACCTCTGGCACAGCCTTGCCGCGTCACCTCATTCGCCTCAGTCACCTCACAGGAGCCGATCATGACCACCGCTGCACATCGCGACCGCGTAGCCGCCGACTCGGCCGTCGAAGTCGTCACCATCCCCTCGCCCGTCGGCGCCCTGTCCGTCGGGGCGAGCGACGTCGGGATCCGGTTCGTGATGTGGGACCGCGACCCGCGCCCTGTTCCCGACGGCACCACCGACGATCACCGCGGTACAGCGCGCCGCCACATCCTCGAGCGCGCCCGAGTGCAGCTCGACGAGTACTTCCGAGGTGAACGCACCGAGTTCGACCTGCCGCTCGACCCGCAGGGGACACCGTTCCAGCAGGCTGCCTGGGCGGCTCTGCGCACGATCCCGTACGGTGAAACGGTGAGCTACGGCCACCAGGCGCGGCTGCTGGGTGACGTGCGCAAGTCGCGAGCGGTCGGCGCGGCGAACGGGAAGAACCCGATCGGCATCGTGGTGCCGTGTCACCGGGTGGTCGGCTCGAACGGTTCGCTCACGGGCTTTGCCGGTGGCCTGTCGGCCAAGGCATGGTTGCTCGACCACGAACGAACAGTGGCGACCGGCGCGGGCCGGCTGTTCTGACCGCCAAGGCGTCAGGCCCGGTTGCGGGCCCGAGCCTGCTGCTGGCGACGCGCCTGGGACTCGGCCTGCTTGCGTTCCTTGGCCACCCGCCGGCGGGCCTTGGTCTGGTCGTCGGCCGCGTTCGGAAGCACGACGACAGGCGACGCTTCTGCCTCGCGGGCCGGCAGCGCGAGCACTTCGTCGTGCTTGAGCAGGCGGGTGAGCACCACCGAGGCGGCGGCTTCTCCGGCGATCGACGCGGCGAGCGTGAGCCGCACCGTGGCCAGTCCGTGACGCTCGATGAGGCCGGGCGTGACATCGGCGAGGTCGGCCTCGGTGGGGTTGTCGGAGGAGTCGCCGAGCTGCTCGATGCAGTCGGCGAGGCACGGATCAGTGAGCACCGTGGCGATCTGCTCCAGCGCGCCGTTCATCCGGCCGCGAGCGACCGTGGAGCGGACCGCGAGCGTACGTGTGGCCGGGGTTTCGAAGCCACCTTCGCGAGCGCCGCAGATCTTGTCGATCGTTTCCCGGTGGTCGTCGGGCAACGTGGCGACGAGCGTCTCGACCTCGTCGTCGGTCATCGACACCATCGCCCGGTCGAGGAGGGCCAACGCCTGGATGCGGTTCTTCATCTGATTCACGGGCTACGAGGCTACCCAGGGAGTCTGAGCAGAGTGAGTGCAACTCGACGGCACGTGAGATATGGTCAGAGTTATGACCATAATCGACACAGCCTCGATCGCCGAGGCAAAGGCTCACCTGTCCGAACTCGTGGCCAGAGTCGGATCGCAGCATGAACGAGTGACCGTGACCGTTCACGGTCGCCCAACGGCGGTCCTGCTCGCAGTTGATGATCTGGAGGCGATGGAGGAGACCATCGCGATCCTCTCCGATGCGTCCGTCATGCGCTCGCTGGCCGAAGCCGACGCCGAACTCGCCCGCGGCGAGGGCGATGACGTCGACGTGCTCCACGTAGCGATGCGCGCCCGCCGTGCCACCGCGTGACCTGTACCGTCTCGTCGTCGCTCCGACGGCGCGACGACAGCTCGCCGAGGCCCTCCCCGAACCTGTGGCGTTCGCGGCCTACGAGTTCGTCACTGGTCCGTTGATCGAGAACCCACATCGCGTCGGCAAACGTCTCCGCCCACCCCTCGATGACCGTCATAGCGCACGCCGCGGGACCTACCGGGTCATCTATCGGATCGACGACAAGGCTGGGACGGTGACAATAGTCGGCGTCTTTCCGCGATCTGAGGCGTATCGCACCCGATAGCTCTCGGCGCCGCAGGGTCGAGCAGCATCCCGCCAACACAAGACTTCGCGCCCCCGGAAGGATTCGAACCTCCGACACATGGTTCCGGAAACCATTGCTCTATCCCCTGAGCTACGAGGGCGGGATGCAGCGAGGATAGCGACCGGCGCGGCGAGCCACGCGATCAGCGGAGCTGGCGACGTGTCGGCGGAGGCGCCGATGTGTCGAAGGATCGATTCGACCGGCCGGTACCATCGGTTCGTCATGGCCGATCCACTCGTTTCCGTCGCCGCCCTGCTTGCGCCGGCATTCCGACAGGTCGCCGGCCCCGTTGCCGGTGCCGTCGTCGACCCTGTGGTTCGGCCGAGCGACCGTGCCGACGCCCAAGCCAACGGTGCCCTTGCGCTTGCCAAGCAGCTCGGCCGGAACCCACGCGACGTCGCTGCTGATGTGGTCGCGGCGGCCAGGCTCGATGGCGTCGCCACCCTCGAGGTGGCCGGGCCAGGCTTCATCAACGTCACCTTCGCCGACGACTACCTGGCCGCGTCGCTTGCCGCAATCGCCGCCGACGAGCTACTCGGTGCGAGCCAGAGTTCGTCACCGCTGACGGCCGTGATCGACTACTCGCACCCCAACGTGGCCAAGGAGATGCACGTCGGCCACCTTCGCTCCACGATCATCGGCGACTGCATCGCGCGGGTCATGACGTTCCTGGGGCACCGCGTTATCCGCGAGAACCACATCGGCGATTGGGGCCGTCCGTTCGGCATGCTGATCGAGCACCTCCTCGACCTCGGCGAAGCCGAAGCGGCGCACGAGCTCTCGGTCGGCGACATGAACAGCTTCTACCGCGAGGCCGGCCGCAAGTTCGCCGCCGACGAGGCATTCCAGGTCCGCGCTCGCCAGCGGGTGGTCGAACTGCAGGGTGGCGACCCCGAGACGCTGCGCCTGTGGCGCCTGCTCGTCCACGAGAGCACGCGCTACTTCAACAGCGTGTACGCGCGCCTCGGCGTGCTGCTGAGCGACGACGACCTGATGGGCGAGAGCGCCTACAACCACATGCTCGGGGCCGTGGTCGATCGACTCGCCGCGGCGGGTCTGCTGCAACGCAGCGACGGCGCCGACGTCGTGTTCCCGCCTGGCTTCGTGAACCGCGAGGGTGATCCACTGCCGGTCATCGTGCGCAACAGGGTGGGCGGCTACCCCTACGCCACCACCGATCTGGCCTGCGTGATCGATCGTGTCGAACGGGTCCGCGCCGACCTCCTCCTGTACGTGGTCGGGGCGCCCCAAGCGCAACACCTCGAGATGGTCTTCGCGGTCGCCCAGATGGCTGGTTGGTTGCAGGCGCCCACCGAGGCTGTGCACGTGGCGTTCGGCAACGTGCTCGGAAGCGACGGAAAGATGTTCAAGAGCCGATCGGGCGACACCGTCAAGTTGAGCGACCTGATCGACGAGGCGGTCGCGCGGGCCACGCGTCAGGTTGCCGGCAAGAACCCCGAGCTGTCGCCGGCCGAGCAGTCCGAGGTCGGGCGGATCGTCGGCATCGGCGCGATCAAGTACGCCGATCTCTCGACCGACCGGGTGAAGGACTACGCGTTCGATTGGGAGCGGATGTTGGCGTTCGAGGGCAACACCGCGCCATACCTCCAGTACGCGTACGCGCGGATCCGCAGCATCTTCCGGCGGGTGGGCGTCGAGCCCCACCATGTTCGCTCCGTAGTGCCCGTTCTCGGCACCCCGCAGGAGCGTTCGCTCGCCCTTGCCCTCCTCGCCTTCGATGGCGCCGTCGCCGAGACCAGCACTCGGTACCTGCCGCACCGGCTGTGCACCTACCTGTTCGAGCTCGCCCAGGCCTTCACCGCGTTCTACGACGCGTGTCCCGTGTTGAAGGCCGAGACCGACGAGCTGCGCACCAGTCGTCTCGCGCTTGCCGACCTCACCGCTCGCGTGCTCGCCAAGGGGCTCGATCTGCTCGGCATCGACGTGCCCGAGCGGATGTGAGCCGGCGATGCCGTCGCTGCCACTGCACCTCCTACCCGATACCGCCACGATCGCGACCGACGGGTCCCTGAGCATCGGAGGAGCCTCGGTCGCCCAACTCGCCGCCGAGCACGGCACGCCTCTGTTCATCTACGACGAGGCGCACCTTCGCCATCGGTGCCGCGAGGCGGTCGACGCGTTCGGCCACCAGCGGGCGGTGTACGCGACCAAGGCGTTCCTCTGCAAGGCGATGGCCCGCCTGGCGTACGAGGAGGGCATGCTCCTCGACGTGGCCAGTGGCGGCGAGATGTTCGTCGCCCAACAGGCCGGCATCCCGGCCGATGCGCTCACCTTCCACGGCAACAACAAGAGCGTCGACGAGCTGCGTGCCGCGATCGAAGCGGGCGTGCGCTACATCGTCGTCGACTGCGACGAAGAGCTCGATCGCATCGAGGCGTTGCGCCGGGAGGGGTTGCCGGCGCCGAAGGTGGTGCTGCGCATCACGCCGGGGGTGCACGCGCACACCCACGAGTACATCGCCACCGGGCAGGACGACTCGAAGTTCGGCTTCAACCTCGGCAACGGCGATGCGGCGCGGGCCGTCGAGCGCGCCAGCCGTTCCACGGCAGTCGAGCTCGTAGGTGTGCACTGCCACATCGGCTCCAACGTGTTCGCGGTCGACAGCTTCGGTCGAGCGGCCGAGGTGATGGCCAGGTTCGCGGCTCCCCTCGGCCTGCCCGAACTGGTGCTCGGTGGTGGGCTTGGCGTTCCCTACGTGGGCGGCGAGGAGGCACCGACCATCTCCGACTGGGGTCGGGTGCTGCTCGACACGTGCCGTGCACTCGGTGTCACCTCGCGGATCAGCGTCGAGCCCGGCAGGTCGATAGTGGCCGCGGCAGCGATCACCGTCTACACGGTGGGTGCGATCAAGCGAATCCCCGGCGTGCGAACCTACGTGGCGGTCGACGGCGGCATGAGCGACAACCCCCGCCCCGTGCTGTACGGCTCCGGCTACGAGGCGTTCGTGCCCTCGCGGGCGCTCGACGAGCGAGCCATGCGCGGACGTCTTGTCGGCAAGCACTGCGAGAGCGGCGACGTGCTCATCTTCGATGCCGAGCTGCCGGCAGATCTGGCTGTGGGCGATCTGCTCGCCACGCCGGTCACGGGCGCCTACGGGCAGTCGATGGCGAGCAACTACAACAAGCTCACGCGGCCGCCGGTGCTGTTCGTCGCCAACGGTGATGCTCGGTTGGTGGTGCGCCGGGAGACGAATGAGGATCTGCTCGCCTGCGATCTCGGCTGAGCGAGTGGGCCGTTCGGCCCATTCACCGTCGGTTCCCTGGTGTGGTCGGACGGTGCTCCGTATGGTGGCCCCATCGCATTCGAACGGGATGTGGAGCGAAACGGGGAGAGCATGAATTCGAAGGGCGCGCTGCGATGGAGACGCAAGACGGCGGCTTCCACGGAGATCACCCGGGCGGAGGACTCCTCCGCCGCAGGCGGCGACAGTTCGACGTAGGTGCGTCTGGGCGCATCTGCGCAGGTTCAGCGGGAACCATCATCAGCCCGGCCGGCAGGCACCACGCCCCGGCCGGGCTGATGCGCGTCCGGCACCAGGTCGTCGAATGAACGCTGGAGCAACTGGCTCTCCGGCGTAGCCTCTCGCCGTGACTCTGCGCGGAGAAGTTGTTCGGATCGGTGTGCTCGGGTGCGGAAACGTCGGCGCCTCGCTGGTGAAGTTGATCGCCGACCGAGCCGATGCGATCGAGGCTCGCACCGGCCTCCGCCTCGAGGTCGCCGCCGTGGCCGTGCGCAACATGAGCCGCGAGCGTGGCGTCGATCTTCCCGATGGGGTGATCACCCGCGATGCTCACGCTGTGGCCGCCGACCCCACGATCGACATCGTCGTCGAGGTGATCGGCGGCATCGAACCGGCGCGAGAGCTGATCGCGATCGCGATGGCCAACGGCAAGCCGGTGATCACCGCCAACAAGGAGCTGCTCGCCAACGTGGGCACCGAGCTGTTCGGCCTGGCCGATGACGCGGGAGTCGATCTGCTCTTCGAAGCGGCAGTCGCCGGCGGCATCCCGCTCATCCGCGCGTTGCGCGAGAGCCTTCGTGGCGAACCGATCAGGCGGGTGATGGGCATCGTCAACGGCACCACCAACTTCATCCTCACGAAGATGACCGAGGAAGGCGCCGACTACGGCGTGGCCCTCGCCGAAGCCCAGGCACTCGGCTTTGCCGAACGCGACCCGACCGCTGACGTGGAGGGCTTCGATGCGGCCGCCAAGGCAGCGATCATCGCCACCGTCGCGTTCGGCGTGAAGGTGGTGGCCGGCGACGTGTACCACGAAGGCATCAGCCAGGTCACCGCCCACGACATCGCTGTCGCCCGCCGCCTCGGCTACGTGGTCAAGCTCCTCGGCATCGCCGAGCGGATGCCCGCAACCGGCGAGATCGCGGTTCGCGTGCATCCTGCGATGGTGCCCGTCACCCACCCGTTGGCGAGCGTGCGCGAGAGCTACAACGCTGTGTTCGTCGAGGGTGACGCCGTCGGCTCGCTGATGTTCTACGGGCGCGGTGCTGGCGGCATGCCTACAGCGAGTGCGGTTCTGGGCGACGTCATCGATGCCGCGGTGAACCTGTCGAAGGGCACCCACGGATCGCTCGGCACGTTCGGTCGAGCCCTCACGCTGCCGATCGACGAGACCACCGCCGAGTACCTCCTCAGCCTCGAAGTGGCCGACCGTCCCGGCGTGCTGCACTCCGTCACGGGGGTGTTCGCTCGCAACGGTGTGAGCATCCGCGCCGCCGAGCAGGAGGGCATCGCACCCGACGCCCGATTGGTTTTCATCACCCACGAGGCCAAGGAATCAGCCGTGCAGGCCACGATGCGCGAGCTCCGTGAGCTCGACGTGGTGCGCAGCGTGGGTGGTCTGCTGCGCGTGATCGGCAGCTGACGATGCGCTACGTCAGCACGCGCGGATCGGCGCCCGAGCTCGGCTTTGCCGACGTGCTGCTGGCTGGTCTGGCCGACGACGGGGGCTTGTACGTGCCGGCCGAATGGCCGTCGCTGCCGGCCCGATCCTCGACGGCTACCACCTACGCGGCCCGCGCCGCAGAGGTGATCGCGCCGTTCGTGTCGCCCGACATCGACAGGGCAACGCTCGACCGGCTGTGTATCGAGGCGTACGCCACGTTTCGCCACGACGCCGTGGTTCCGCTGGTTCAGATCGGTCACCGCGACTGGGTGCTGGAGTTGTTCCACGGGCCGACCCTGGCGTTCAAGGACGTCGCCCTGCAGCTCGTCGGTCGGCTGTTCGACCACGTGCTCGCCCAGCGCTGCCGGCGCGTCACGATCGTGGGCGCCACCAGCGGCGACACCGGGTCGGCGGCGATCGATGCGGTGCGCAACTGCTCCAACGTCGACATCGTCATCTTGTACCCGAACGGTCGCCCGAGCGAAGTGCAGCGCCGCCAGATGACCACTGTCGATGCGCCGAACGTGCGTGTCGCAGCCGTTGAAGGCACCTTCGACGATTGTCAAGATCTCGTCAAGGCGATGTTCGCCGACGAACCTTTTCGCATCGAACAACAGCTCTCGGCGGTGAACTCGATCAACTGGGCGCGGGTGCTGGCGCAGGTCGTCTATTACGTCACCGCAGCCGAGGCGCTGCAGGGTCCGGTCACCTTCAGCGTGCCGACCGGCAACTTCGGCAACGTGCTGGCAGGCTGGATCGCGCGGCGGATGGGCGCATCGATCGCCGACTTCATCGTCGCCTCGAACACCAACGACATCCTCACCCGCTTCATCAACGACGCCGACATGAGCACTCGCGAAGTGGTCCCCACGCTCAGCCCGAGCATGGACATCCAGGTGTCGTCGAACTTCGAGCGGCTGTTGTTCGAGATGAACGGCCGCGATGGCGGGATGACGGCCGAACAGCTCCGACGCTTCCGCGCCGTCGGCCGGCTCGACATCGAGGCGGATCAGCGATCGGCATGGATCGAGGGCAGCTTCCGGGCGGCGCGTTTCGACGACGAACAGACCTTGGCGGAGATCGGCCGGCTGCACCGCGACACCGGGATCCTGGTCGATCCGCACACCGCCACGGCCACGGCGGCGGCGCACCTGCTCGGCAGCGAGAACCCGATCGTCACCTTGGCCACGGCACACCCGGCCAAGTTCCCCGAGGCGGTGCGCCGGGCCACCGGCGTAGGTGCTGTCCTTCCGCCCCATCTCGCCGACCTGTTCGACCTCCCCGAGCGGTTCACCGTGCTGCCCAACGACCTCGCCACGATCCAGCGATTCGTCGCCTCGCGCGGCTGACCCGCGAACCATCATGGGAGACCTCGTCGCCGACACCGAACTCGACGATCACGGTGACGGGACCTTCTCCAGGTTGCTCAGCACCACCACCCTCCGGCGGTCGAGGGTTCCACATCGATGCAGGTCAACGTTCGCCAAGGCGAGCGCGCGGTGCTGCAGGCGATGGTGTGGGCGATCGACGAGGATGTGCCCGGCCTCGTCCACGACCACGACTCGATGCCCGAGGTTCCCGTTCCGGCGGGCCTACCGACGATGGTCGAGCGCTTCGCCGCAGCCGGCATCGAGCCCGTGTCGCGATATCGCTTCTGGGACAACTTCGAGCAGCGGCCGACCCAGTGGATCGACGATTGGGAGCAGCGGTCGATGCTCGATCCCACATACCGGACCTGGCTGCGGTTCGTCGCCGGACACTTCGCCGATCCGTGGCTCGACGCCTGCCGGATGGTGGTGCTCGTGGACCTAGGCGGTTGGCCCGCTGCCGACGCCGCGCACCCGCAGGGTGGCTTCGTCGCACCGACCATCGATGTGTCGTGCGAGTTCCACCGCTTCGATGCATCCTCGGATTGGTTGTTGCTCGATGGGGTGTTGCGTAGTTTCCTGGACCCGGGCTGGGATCAGGCTGCGGGGCTGAGTTCGACC
>CXWL01003111.1_pt1 | contig 32885 bp, 20 predicted proteins | sample 590931 | NCBI WGS metagenome assembly CXWL01 (sample SAMEA3498368, study PRJEB10139) | groundwater metagenome | biome: water well; material: biofilm material | place: Germany | collected 2015-04-27
GATCGGGACCGTCTGGAAGATACCGGCAGTCTGTCCTGGCTCGACGAGAAGCCAGCGATCCCCACGATCGGGCCGGGCCCGGCGGTCGACAAGGAGGCGCTCTTCGACGAGGAGGAGTTCTTCGACCTCGCCGCCGAGCTCGAGGAGGAGCTCTCGGGCGATCAGATCGCGGCCTCTGACATGTTGGTGCAGCCGCAGGAGCAGTCGCTCGAGGAGATCGTCGAGGGCTTCAAGAAGGGGGTCGCCGAGAATCTCTCGGCCGAGGACTATGCGACCCACTACAACCTCGGCATCGCCTATCGCGAGATGGGCTTGGTCGACGAAGCGATCGGTGAGTTCCAGCTGGCTTCGAAAGACCCCGGCCATCTGGCCGACTGCTGCGCCATGCTCGGACTCTGCTTCGTCGAGAAGGGCCTGCCCGAGCTGGCGATCAAGTGGTATCGCAGGGCGCTCGAGACCCCCAACCTGTCGGAGGAGTCCAGCCTCGGCCTGCTCTACGACATGGGCGACGTCTACATGATCATGGGCGACTGGGACGCCGCCCGGAAGACCTTCGTCGAGCTCTACGGCATCAACTCCAACTACCGCGACGTCGTCGCGAAGCTCGCCGAGCTCGAAAACTGACCGCGCTGCCGCGCGTCAGCTCCCGTTAGGGGCGACCTGTAGGTCGCCCTCGCCCGGCGCTCAGCCGACGCCGACGGCGCTCGCCGCCAACACCTGGCGCAGGATCGCGACATTGTCGCGGTGGCCGGACAGCTCCGCCGTCACGCGGCCGCGGATCGGGAAACCAAGCAGGTAGAGATCCCCGATGATGTCGAGAATCTTGTGGCGGACGAACTCGTCGGGGAAGCGGAGCGTGGTGTTGACCACGTTGTTCTCGCCGACGAGGATGAAGTTGTCGAGCCGGCCGCCAGAGCCGAGGCCGAGCTTGTTGAGCATCTCGAGGTCGCGCATGAACCCGAAGGTGCGGGCGGGGGCGATCTCGTCACGGTAGGCGGCGGGGCTGGTGAGCGTGAAGTCGTAGAACTGGTCGCCGACGGGCTGCGGGTACCGCAGTTGGTAGCTGACACGGAACCCGTCGCCAGGCTCGAGCCGCAGGCGCTGACCCTTGCGTCCGGTCACTTCGTACACGCGGTCGACGACGAGCTCGCGCCGCTTTACGCCCTGGTCGACGACGCCGACTTCGTCGAGCAGGCGGCAGAACTCGAGCGCCGAGCCGTCGAGCACCGGCACCTCGCCGTGGACCTTGACCAGCAGGTTGGTGATGCCGTGGGCGTGCAGCGCGGACAACAGGTGTTCGACCGTCTTGACGGTGACGCCGCCGCGGCCCAGGGTGGTGGCGTAGTCGGTGTCACCGACGGCCGCGACGTGGGCGGGAATGACCGTGCCGGTGGGCAGAGTGTGGAAGTGAATGCCACTGTCCGGAGGCAGGGGTTGGACGACCATGCCGGTGCGCGTGCCCGAGTGCAGGCCGAGGCCGTAGATCACCGTGCTACGGGCGATCGTGCGCTGCGGCTCGCGGCCCACGGCGACCATCGGCAGGGGCGGCGGGGGCACGATTTCCCGGACCGGCTCCGCCTCCGGCTCGAGACCCATGACCGTCGCTCCCGACCGGCCGGCCAGGGCCTTGGCCACCGCCCTCACGACCTGGTCGTAGGACGGCGGCTTCTCCAGGTATTCGACTGCGCCCATCTGGATTGCCTTGACGGCAGTCGCCACCGTGCCGTGACCCGAGATCATGATCACCGGTGCCGGATTGGCACCGCCGCGGATCCGTTCGAGGATCTCGAGCCCGTCGCGGTCCGGCAACCAGACATCGAGGAGTACGACGTCGGGCCGCTCGCGAGCGTAGATGTCGAGGGCTTCCTCGCCGCTCGCACAGGTCACGGTACGGTAGCCCTCGTCGCCCAGAATCTGGGCGAGGGTGCCACGGATGTCGGTTTCGTCGTCGACGATCAGCACCAGCTCACGCATGGGCCGCTATGTAGCATGGTTGGTGCCAGCGTTGGAAGCCGCGCCCGGGCGGGCCCCTGGGCAACAGGGTTGGTGCCAATGATGCCTCGCCTCGCGTGATATTTTTCGCCGATGACTGAGACACGAAAGACTGTTGCTCTACTTCCTGGGGACGGCATCGGCCCCGAGGTGACTGCTGCCACCGTACGCATTCTGGAGGCCGCCGGCGCCGAGATCGACTGGGAGACCCACCAGGCCGGTGCCGAGGCGCTGGCCCGTTTCGGTGATCCCCTGCCGCCCAGCGTGCTCGACTCGATCCGCCGTCACGGCGTCGCTCTCAAGGGCCCGGTGACGACGCCGATCGGCAAGGGTTTCTCGTCGATCAACGTGCGCCTGCGCATCGGTCTCGAGCTTTACGCCAACCTGCGTCCGGCGCGCAGCCTGCAGAGCATCCCCTCGAAGTTCGAGAACGTCGACATCATCGTCGTCCGTGAGAACACCGAGGACCTCTACAGCGGCCTCGAGCACGTCGTCGTCCCGGGCGTCGTAGAGAGCATCAAGGTGATCACCGAGAAGGCCTCGACGCGCATCGCGCGCTACGCCTTCGAGCACGCTCGGGCCAACGGCCGCAAGCGCATCACGGCGATCCACAAGGCCAACATCATGAAGCTGTCGGACGGCCTGTTCCTCGACTGCTTCCGCAAGGTTGCCACCGAGTACCCGGACATCCAGTCCGACGATTGCATCGTCGACAATCTCTGCATGCAGCTGGTGATGCGGCCCGAGAAGTTCGACGTGCTGCTGCTCGAGAACCTCTACGGCGACATCGTCTCCGACCTTTGCGCCGGCCTGGTCGGCGGGCTCGGGGTGGTGCCGGGGGCCAACATTGGCGAGAACGTGGCCGTCTTCGAGGCGGTCCATGGCAGCGCGCCGGACATCGCCGGCCGCAACCTCGCCAACCCTTTGGCGCTGGTTCGCTCGGCGATCATGATGCTGCGCCACATGGGCAAGCGCGAGGTGGCGGAGCGGGTGCGTGCCGCCCTGCGCGAGGTGATCGTCAACCGTGGGGTGCGCACGAAGGACCTCGGCGGCAACGCCAGCACCACCGAGTTCACCGAGCAGGTGGTGTCGGCGATCGAGCACGCCTGAGTCGGCGAGGCCGGACGGGTGTCCGAGGGGCGACGGCTGTTGGCGCGGTGGATTCTCTCGGCCCTCTGCGAGAGCGGTCTGCCGACCGCGCCGACCCGTTCGCTGCGGCCCCTGGCGCGGATCGAACGTCCGCTGACGCGCGCCGAGGCGGCCGCTCTGCTTGGGCCCTTCGCTCGGTTCCGCTTGTTTCCCCTGCCCGCCCGGCGGGTGGGTAGAGGCTGATCTTGGCCACCTTGTTCGACGACCTGGAGTCGCCGGCGAGTGGCACTTCGGAGGAGACCGCGCCCATGCGACGCGGCCTTGCATCGGGGTCAGCCCAGCCAGGGGGTGGCACGCCCCTCGCCGAGCGCATGCGCCCGCGGACGCTCGACGAGGTGGCGGGCCAACAGAAGGTGGTTGGCCCAGGCGGCTTCCTGCGCGCCGCGGTGGCCAACGATCGGGTGTCGTCGCTCCTCTTCTGGGGCCCGCCCGGCGTTGGCAAGACCACCCTCGCCCGCCTGATCGCCACGGCGACACGACTCCACTTCGTGCCGTTCTCTGCCGTCACCTCGGGGATCAAGGAGATCAAGGAGGTGATGGCCGACGCCACGCGCCTGCGTCAAGCGACCGGCCGCCGGAGCCTCCTGTTCGTCGACGAGATCCACCGCTTCAACCGCGCCCAGCAGGATGCCTTCCTGCCCTACATCGAGCGTGGCGACATCGTGTTGGTCGGCGCCACCACCGAGAACCCGAGCTTCGAGCTCAACGCCGCGCTTCTCTCGCGTTGCCAGGTGGTGGTCCTCGAGCCGCTCGCGACGGGCGACCTCGAAGGGCTCCTCGGCCGCGCTCTCGCCGACGAGGAGCGCGGCCTGGGCCGCTCGCGCGTGGCAGTCGAACCGGCGGCGCTGGCCGAGATCGCCCAACTCGCCTCGGGCGACGCCAGGCGCGCCATGAACCTGCTCGAGGCGGTGGTCGAGGACGCCACGGCCGTGCGCAGGGAAGTCGTGGACGTGGCGGCGCTCCGCGCCGTCGCCCAGCGCAAGGTCCTGATCTACGACAAGGCCGGCGAGGAGCACTACAACCTCATCTCGGCCCTCCACAAGTCACTGCGCGAGAGCGATCCCGACGCCGGCCTCTACTGGCTTGCGCGCATGCTGGCGGCTGGTGAGGACGCCCACTACGTCGCCCGTCGGCTGGCCCGCTTCGCCGTCGAGGACGTCGGCCTGGCCGATCCGCGGGCGATCGAGCAGGCGTTGGCGGCCTGGGAGACCTACCACCGGCTGGGTTCACCCGAGGGTGACCTCGCGCTGGCCCAGCTGGTCGTCTACCTGGCCCTCGCCCCGAAGAGCATCGGTGTCTACCGCGCCTGGTCGGCGGCCCGTCGGGCGGTGGAGGAGCTCCCGGCCGAGCCGGTACCGCACGCCATTCGCAACGCACCGACCCGTCTGATGGGCGACCTCGGCTACGGCAAGGGGTACGTCTACGCGCCGGAGACGGCGGAGGGTGTCGGCGGTCTCGACTGCCTGCCGCCGGCGCTCGCGGGCAGCCGGTTCTACGTGCCCGGCAACGAGGGATTCGAGTCGCGCTTGAGCGAACGACTGGAGCGCTTTCGCTCGCTGCGGGAGCAGGTCAAGCGCGCGGCCAAGCCGGAACAGGGCGGGTCTTAGACCCGTCCCTAGACGACGTGATGTTCATGGGTCCGACCGTCCCGAGATCACCCGGATCCGTAGGGGCGGGTCTCAGACCCGCCCGGGATTCGCAGACGCTGACTACTTCAGCGTTGCCAGTGCGTCGGTGACCTCGTCCTGGGTCAGCAGCTCGGGCAACAGCAGCGGCTCCTGGCCAGGCCGCAGCAGCACGTAGAACGGGATGCCATAGCGGCTATGGGCGGCGAGGAAGTCGCCGATCTTTGGGTCGCGATTGGTCCAGTCGCCCTTCATCGCGACCACGCCGCGCGCCTTGAAGGCGGTGGCCACCGGCTCGGTCTCGAGCACCAGCCGTTCGTTGACCTTGCAGGTGAAGCACCAGTCGGCGGTGATGTCGATGAACACCGGCCGCCCCTCGACGCGCAGCGCCGCGGCCACGGCGGGGTCGAACGGCGTCCAGGAAATGAGGCGCTGGACCTCGCCGTCGGTCGGATTCGCCGCGAGCGGCCGGCCGGCGGGCGCGGAGGCGAGCCCGACGGTTGCCAGCGCGGCGCCGAAGGCCAGGGCGAGCGCGAGCGTGCGGCCGGTTGCCGTGGCCGCCCGGCCGGCGAGCCAGACGCCCAGGGCCAGCAGGATCAGCAAGAGCTCGAGCACGGCGAGCCGCTCACGGCTGATCTGTCCGGCCAGCACATAGAAGAGCCAGACGGCGGCGCCGGCGAGCAGGAAGCCCATGCTGCCGCGCACGATGTCCATCCAGGCGCCGGGACGCGGGAATACGCGTGCCGCGCCGGGGGCCGCCGCCAGCACGAGGTAGGGGAGCGCCATGCCCAGGCCGACGGCGGTGAAGATCGCCACCACCACCGGTGCCGGCTGGGCGAGAGCAAAGCCCACCGCGGTTCCGAGGAAGGGCGCCGAGCAAGGGGTCGCCATCAGGGTCGCGAAGAGGCCCGAGGCGAAGTGGCCGGCGAGGCCGTCGCCCTCCTTGCCGGCAGCCCAGCTGGCGAGGCCGGTGGGCAGCGGGATCTCGAACAGCCCCCACAGGTTGAGCGAGAACAGCAGGATCACCACCGCCAGGAAGGCGACGAAGTGCGGCTCCTGGAACTGCACACCCCAGCCGACGGCGGCGCCGGCGGCGCGTGCGGCAACGGCGACGCCGGCCAGCGCCCAGAACGAGACCAGGATGCCGGCGGCGGTAGCCAGGGAGCCACGGGCGACCGCGGCACGTCCCTTGCTCGCGCTGTCGACGATGCCGAAGACCTTGAGCGACAGGATTGGCAGCACGCAGGGCATGGCGTTCAGGATCAGGCCGCCGAGGATGCCGAGCAGGAGCATGACCGCGAGGCTGCGTGTCGGCCGCGTCTCCGGGACCGCCGCGGCCGGTTCGGCGCCTGCTGGTGGCGCTGCCAGTGGGCTCGGTGGCGACTGGCCCGCGCTGCCGCTGACGGTGAGGGTGAGCGTCGTCTCCAGGTGCTTGGGCGGCAGGCAGGTGCGGTCATCGCAGGCCTGGGAGTGCAGCCGGGCCCGGATCGTCTGCGCGCTTTGGGCGTCAGCGGGGACGGTCACCGCGGCGTGGATCTGGACGTCGCCCTCGTAGACGGCCAGGGGCGTCGGCGAGAAGGCGGGGCTGTAGCTCGCGTCGGGCGGGTAGGTGATGGTGGCGGCCGGCCAACCCGCGGGCAGGGTGAGCGTGAGCTCGGTCGGGATCAGGTAGTCGAAGCTCGGTTGGTGGCTCTGCAGGTGCCAGCCCTGGGCAATCGACAGCTGGGCGACGACGTCGATCGTCGCCCCGGGCGTCACCGGGCCGGTGGGCTCTACCAGCGCGAAGGCGACCGTCTGCGGCGAGCCGGCCGGTCGAGCCGTGCCAGAGGGTGTGGCCTCACTGCCGCCCAGCGGGTCGAAGCCCTGTGCCACAAGGCCGCTCGCCGTGGCGACGAGGGCGACGGCGAGGCAGCGGGTAAGTGGGCGGCGGACGAGCGCTCGGGGCGTCAGCCGCACTGCGCCCCGCCCTCGCTGCGCAGCGTGTCGAGCGTGCGCTGGGCGCGGTATCGGTAGTCGCTCTGCGGATGGAGCTTGATGAAGCTCTGGAGAGCCGACACCTGGCTCCGGCAGTCACCGCGGTCCTCGGCCACTTGCACGGCCAGAAGGTCCAGGCGTTCGATCAGCTGCTCGCCGGCCTTGCCGCTCGCGCCCCGCTTGGCCTCGGCGATTTCGCGCTGGGCCGACTCGTAGTCTTCGGCCATGCGCAGCGCGTCTGCGAGCAGGTAGCGGGTCCAGCCGTTCAAGTCCGGGGTGAGGCCGGGGGTCGACAAGACCCGGCGATACAGGATCGCTGCCCGCGGGCCATCACCACGCTGATGGAGCTCCTCGGCGAGAGCCCGGACGTCGGCGGTGTTCCTGCCGCTGGCCACCTGCTCGTAGGTCTGGTTGATCGTCGCCCAGTTGTCGAGCTCGGCCTGCAGGCGACCGAGGTAGTTGTCGACCGGAGCGAAGCCCTGGACCTTGCCGATCTCGACCAGGTCGTGACGCAGCAGCAGGATCGTCGGCAGGCTCTCCGCGCCGTAGCGGCCCTCGATCATCGTCCCGTCGCCACCGTCTTCGGTGTCGAGGCGGAGGAGGACGAAGTGCCGGCCGTAGTCCTGGAACTTGGGGCTGGCGAAGACGTCGCGGTCGAGCTCCTTGCACCAACCACACCAGTCGGCGTAGAGGTCGACGAGAATCGGCTTGCCGGTGCGCTTGGCCTCGGCGCGAGCCGGGGCAAGGTCCGACAGCCAGGGGCCGGGCGGCGGCGGGCTCGACGCCAGCAGGCTGAGAGAAAGTGCTAGGGAGGTCAGGACGGGCATAGGCGGGGGCGAGTCGGAGAGGCCGGTCGCCGGGCGAATGATACCATCCGCCGCCATGCGACTGGCCGCCCGCACCGCGCTGATGGGGGAGTCGGCGACCCTCAAGGTCACTCGCCGCGCCAACGAGCTGCGCGCGCAGGGAGTGACGGTGGTCGACTTCGGCGCCGGCGAGCCCGACTTCGCCTCGCCCCGGGCGGCGGTCGAGGCGGCGCGCACCGCCCTCGCCGAGGGCTTCACCCGCTACACCACCAACACCGGCATCGTCGAGCTGCGCGATGCCATCGCGGCCTATTACGCCGACCGTCACGGCAGCCCGTGGACAGGGGCGGACGTGCTGGTCGGCGTCGGTGGCAAGGCGGTGCTGTTCGAGCTCGCCATGGCGCTCTTCGAGCCGGGCGACGAGGTGATCATCCCGTCGCCCTACTGGGTGAGCTTTCCCGCCCAGATCCGCTGTGCCGGCGCCGAGCCGGTGCTGGTGCCGACGTCGGGTGCCGACGGCTTCCGCATCCATGCCGACGCGCTCCTGGCGGCCGTCACGCCGCGCACCCGAGCGATCCTCGTCAACTCGCCCTGCAACCCGACCGGCGGCACCATCAGCCAGGCCGACCTCGACCGTCTGGTGACCTACTGCGCGGCGCATGGGCTGTTGCTGATCTCCGACGAGACCTACGAGCGCTTCGTCTACGACGGTGGCATCGGGGCGAGCGCGGCGCGTCTGGCCCGGCAGTACCCGGAGACCGTCGTCCTGGTGGGGTCGTTCTCGAAGACCTTCGCGATGACCGGTTGGCGGGTGGGCTTCGCCCTCGGCCCGAGGAGCGTCATTGGCGGCGCCGCCATCCTGCAGAGCCACATGACCTCGAACCCGACGTCGTTCGCCCAGAAGGGAGCGCTCGCGGCCCTCGAGCACTCGCTCGGTGAAGTGCCGGTGATGATCGCCGAGTACGCGGCCCGGCGCGAGCTGCTCATTCCGCGGTTGAACGCGCTGCCGGGCGTACGCTGCGAGCCACCGGCCGGCGCCTTCTACGCGTTTCCCGAGGTCAAGGCGCTCTACGGCGGACGGGTGCACGACTCGATCGGCCTTGCCGAATACCTGCTCGAGACGGCCCGGGTGGCGGTGGTGCCCGGCGTCGCCTTCGGCAGCGATGACCACCTTCGCATCTCGTTTGCCTGTTCCCGCGAACAGCTCGCCAAGGGCCTGGATCTCCTCGCCCCGGCGCTGGCCGCCCTCTGACGTTTCGTTCTCGCGCCGCTGCCCGGCCAGCCCGGTGCCGCGACCGCCGTCCGGCAGCCGACCGCCCGCGGCTTGGCCCCTTGGACCGCACCTCCGACCAACGTCCTGGAGATCTCCGCATGAACCGCCATCGTCTCCGTCGTGCCCGCCCCTTGGCGCGGGCCCTTGTCTGTGCCCTGTTCGCCGCGAGCGCGTTGGTGCCGCTGGCGCCAGCCCATGCCGAGGCCGGGAAGCCCGCTACCGCTGCCCAGCTCGCCGACGCCAAGGCGTTCCTCGCCGACGCCGAGGCCAAGCTGCTGGCCCTGTGGATCGAGCAGGGCCGTGCGCAGTGGGTGCAGGCCAACTTCATCACCGACGACACCGAGACCCTCGCCGCCCTGGCCAACGAGCGCGCGATCTCGGCCACCGTCGAGCTCGCCCACCAGGCGACGCGTTTCGACGGGGTGGCACTGCCTACCGACCTCGCGCGCAAGCTCGACCTGATCAAGCTGTCGCTCACCCTGCCGGCGCCGGCTGACGCCGCCAAGACCAGCGAGCTGACGAAGATCGCCGCCGGCCTCGAGGGCACGTATGGCAAGGGCAAGTACTGCCGTAAGAAGGCCGACGGCAGCGAGGAGTGCCTCGCCCTGGGCGAGCTGTCGAACATCCTCGCCACCAGCCGCAACCCGGACGAGCTGCTCGAAGCATGGCAGGGCTGGCACGCCATCGCGCCGCCGATGCGCGGCGACTACGCCCGGTTCGTGGCCCTCGCCAACGAGGGTGCGCGCGGCCTGGGCTACAGCGACGTCGGCGCCATGTGGCGCTCGAAGTACGACATGGCGCCGGACGCTTTCGCCGCCGAGCTCGATCGCCTCTACGGGCAGGTCAAACCGCTCTACGAGAAGCTGCACTGCTACGTGCGGGCGAAGCTGGTCGAGAAGTACGGCCCCGGCGTGGTGCCGGCCCATGGGCCGCTGCCGGCGCACCTGCTCGGCAACATGTGGGCGCAGACCTGGGGCAACATCGGCGACATCGTCGATCCCAAGGACGGCGGCCAGGGCTATGACCTGACGGCGGCGCTGGCCGCCAAGAAGGTCGACGAGAAGGAGATGGTGCGCTACGGCGAGCGCTTCTTCACCTCGCTCGGCTTCGATCCGCTGCCGGCGAGCTTCTGGGAGCGCTCGCTGTTCACCAAGCCGCGCGACCGCGACGTCGTCTGCCACGCCAGCGCTTGGGATCTCGACTACGTCGACGACCTGCGGATCAAGATGTGCATCGAGATCAACGGCGAGGACTTCTCTACCATCCACCACGAGCTCGGTCACAACTTCTACCAGCGGGCCTACGACGGGCAGTCGCCGCTGTTCCGCGACAGCGCCAACGACGGCTTCCACGAGGCGGTGGGCGACACCATCGCCCTGTCGGTGACCCCGAGCTACCTGGTCAAGGTCGGGCTGCTCGACCAGGAGCCCGACGCCTCGGGTGACATCGGCTTCCTGCTCGACAAGGCCCTCGACAAGGTCGCCTTCCTGCCCTTCGGCCTGATCATCGACAAGTGGCGGTGGGGCGTCTTCTCGGGTGCCATCCCGCCAGCGAAGTACAACCAGGCGTGGTGGGACCTGCGTCTCCAGTACGAGGGCATCGCCCCGCCGGTGCGGCGCAGCGAACAGGATTTCGACCCGGGCGCCAAGTACCACGTGCCGGCCAACACGCCCTACATGCGGTACTTCCTGGCCGACATCCTGCAGTTCCAGTTCCATCGCGCGCTCTGTCAGGCGGCCGGCTTCCAGGGGCCGCTCCACCGTTGCTCGATCTACGGCAACGCCGCGGCGGGCAAGCAGCTCCGAGACATGCTGGCGATGGGGCTGTCGCACCCGTGGCCGGAGGCGCTTGCTGCCGGCACCGGCAAGAGTGAGATGGACGCCACGGCGATCATCGACTACTTCGCCCCGCTGTCGACCTGGCTCGATCAACAGAACGCCGGCCAGACCTGCGGCTGGTGATCGGGAGACTCCTCGTTGGCTGAGCGGTCGGATCGCCGGGGCGGCGCCCCCTTCTCGTTCCGGATCGGGACCGCCCTCGGCATCCCGATCCGGATCCACCTGACGTTCTTCCTCCTCCTGCTCTATGTCGGCGGAGCGTCGGCGGCGTCGGAGGAGGGGCTGGTGCCCGGGGTGGTGCTGTTGCTGTTGATTTTCGGCTGCGTGGCCCTGCACGAGCTTGGGCACGCCGCCATGGCGATGCGTTTCGGCGTGCGGACGCGCGAGATCGTTCTCTACCCGATCGGCGGCGTCGCCCAGCTCGACAGCATGCCGAGCGGCACGGCGGAGTTCCTGATCGCCCTCGCCGGGCCGCTCGTCAACTTGGTGATTGCTGGCCTGCTGGCGGTGGTCGCGATGGCGGCGGGCATCGCTCTCCTGCCGGTCGACCACGGGCCGATCACCAACCACATCGTGCCGACGCTGATCGGCGCCAACCTGGGCCTGTTCTTCTTCAACCTGTTGCCGGCGTTTCCCATGGATGGCGGGCGCATTCTGCGCGCCCTGCTGTCGATGTTCCTGAGCGAAGAGCGGGCGACCAACATTGCGGCCAGCGTCGGCCAGGTGATGGCCCTCGCCTTCGCCGGTCTGGGAATCTGGTTCAGTAACCCGATGCTGGTGCTGATCGCCTTCTTCATCTTCATGGCCGCCGGCCAGGAGAAGGCGTTCTACCGCGGCCGTTCGGCCGTGCGCGGGAGGACGGCGCGCGAGGCGATGGTCAGCCGGTTCGAGGTGCTGTCGCCCCAGCAGCCCCTGTCGCGCGGCACTGAGCTCCTGCTCGAGACCCATCAGCAGGACTTCCCGGTGGTCGACGCCTGGGGTCGCGTCGCCGGCATCCTCACCCGGCCACTGCTGCTCGAAGCGATCGCCAGCCGCGGTGCCGACACCGCCGTCCTCGAAGTGATGCACCGCGACGTGTCGGTGATCCCGCCCGACCTGCCGCTCGAGACCGTTCTCCAGTACCTGCAACAGAGCGCCGGCCTGCCCCTGCTCGTCGTCGACGACGGCCGCCTGGTCGGCATGCTCACGCTCGACAACTTGAGCGAGCTGATCGAGGTGACCCGTCGCACGGCGAAGCCGGGCGACGGGTCCTCCCGAGCGTAGTCCGCGAAAACAACGAGCCAGAGACACCCGGAGACACCTGCAACAGGAGTCACGTATGGCCACGATGTGGAACGCCGCTGACCGCGCCTCGCTGTTGGCGCGCATCGAACGACTCGACCCCTCGCGGCCGGCCGCCTGGGGGCGGATGAGTTGCCCGCAGATGGTTTCGCATCTGATCGACGCCTTGCGCATGGCCTTCGGCGAGCTGCCGGTCCAGAGTAAGAGGCTGCCGTTGCGTTACACCCCGATTAAGCAGCTCGTGATCTACCTGCTGCCCTTCCCGAAGGGCGCGCCGACGGCGCCCGAGTTGTTGGCGCGAAGTCCCGCGGAGTGGGCGGCGGATCGCGCCCGTCTCGCTGAGCAGATCGGTCGCTGGCAGGGGCTGTCGGCGGACTTCGCGTGGCCCGAGCACCCCGCGTTCGGAGTCCTCAGTCGGCGCGCCTGGGGCGTCCTCGGCTACCGTCACATCGACCATCATCTGCGCCAGTTCGGGGCCTGAACGATCGGCCACGGCGGGGTTTCCGTCGACGGCGCACTCCGATACCCTTGACTCATGACGACCGTGCTCACTCCCCCCCTGTCGCTCGAGCCCTGCGCCGCCCCGAACCAGGGTCTCGGGCAGATGGTGTCGACCCTCGTCGGCTCCGAGATCCTGCGCATCGGTCGCGAGGTGCGAGACCTCCAGGCGGCCGGTAAGCCGGTCCTCAACCTGACCGTCGGCGACTTCGCGCCGCGGCAATTCAGGATCCCGGTCGAGCTCGAGCGGGGGATCGCCAAGGCCCTCGCCGCCGGACAGACCAACTACCCGCCGTCCGAAGGCGTGCCCGAGCTCCGGGCGGCGGTCGGCGACTTCTACCGCCGCGCCCTTGGTCTCGACTATCCGGCGGAGTCGGTGCTGATCACCGGCGGCGCGCGGCCGGCGATCTTCGGCGCCTTCCAGGCGATCGCCGACCCCGGCGACAAGGTGGTCTATCCGATTCCGTCGTGGAACAACAACCACTACTGCCACCTGGTCGGGGCGCGCGGGGTGGCGGTCGAGACGCAGCCGGAGAACGGCTTCCTGCCAACCGCGGCCGAGCTCGAGCCGCATCTTGCCGACGCCGTGCTGCTGGCCCTGAACAGTCCGCTCAACCCGGCCGGGTCGGGCTTCCGGCGCAGTCAGCTCGAGGAGATCGCGCAGCTCGTCGTCGACGAGAACCGGCGTCGCGGCCCGCACGCCAAGCCGCTATTCGTGCTCTACGATCAGATCTACTGGCTGCTCGCTGCCGACAGCGCGCCGCACGCCACGCCGGTCGAGCTGGTGCCCGAGATCGCGCCCTACACGCTGTTCGTCGACGGCATCAGCAAGGCCTTCGCGGCGACCGGTCTAAGAGTGGGCTGGGCGGTGGCTCCGCCCTACCTGATCACCCGTATGCGCGACTTCCTCGGGCACGTCGGCGCCTGGGCGCCCAAGCCCGAGCAGCTGGCGACCGCCGAGCTGCTGGCGGACCCCGCTCTCGCCGAACGCCTGGCCGGCGCGGTGCGCGACGCGATCAACGTGCGACTCGCCGAGCTCGACCGCGGCCTCGCGGCGCTCACCAAGGCCGGCTACCCGGTGCGGCACCTGCCACCCGCTGGTGCCCTCTACCTGTCGGTGCACGTCGACCTGGTCAGCCGCTTCGGCAACAACCGCGGGATCCGCCAGTTTCTGCTCAACGAGGCCGGCTTCGCGGTGGTGCCCTTCCATGCCTTCGGCACCGGCGACGCCAACGGTTGGTTCCGCCTGTCGGTGGGTGCCGTCGGCGTCGAGGAGATCGCGCCGGCGCTCGAGCGGGTCCGCCTGGCGCTCGATCGGCTCTGAGCGCCCGATCGTCCTACCAGTCGGTCGGCTGGTAGTCCTTGAGGAAACGGCCCCACAGGTGGCGGCCGGTGTTGATGCCGGCGATGATCGGGTCGAGGATGCGTGCCGCCCCGTCGACGATGTCGAGCGGCGGGTAGAAGTCGTGGTCGACGACCTTGCGCGCGGCGATTGCCGCCGGGTCCTCGTCGGTCACCCAGCCGGTGTCGACACTGTTCATGTGGATGCCGTCGTGGTGGTAGTCCGCCGCCGCGGTGCGCGTCATCATGTTGAGCGCGGCCTTGGCCATGTTGGTGTGCGGGTGGCGCGTCGTCTTCAGGTAGCGGTAAAACTGTCCCTCGACGGCCGAGACGTTGACGATGTGCTTGTCGCGGTTCGCCGTGCGCAACATCAGAGGCTTCAGGCGCGCGTTCAAGACGAACGGGGCGACGGCGTTGACCAGCTGCACCTCGAGGAGCTCGACCGACGACACCTCGGCCATCAGCAGGCGCCAGGAATTGTGCTCGCGGAGGTCGACCTGCTGGAGGTCCTGGTCGAGTCGCCCCTCGGGAAACAGATCGCGTTCGCCGGCGTGGTCTTCCGGCAGGAGCGGCACCTGCGACAGCTGGGCGGCGTGGGTCAGGCCGGCGAGCTGGGCGCCCCGCTCGGCGCCAGGGCCCGACGGCGGCAACGTCGTCGCCAGGGCGCTCGCCTCGGGCAGCATGTGGTAGCCGCGCAGGCCCTCCCAGGCGCCGAGCAGGCGGCGCTGGCTGACCGGCATGCTGCCGAGGGCCGCGCTCTCGCCGGTCATCATGTGCTCGTAGAAGCCGGGTGGCCGCCGCACCGTCTGGCAGGCGTTGTTGACGATGAAGTCGAGCCGCTCGCGCGTCGCCAGCAAGTGTCGACAGAACGCCTCGACGCTGGGGGTGTGGCGCAGGTCGAGGCCGAAGATCTCGAGGCGCTCGCCCCACTCCGCGAAATCCGGCTCTTGGGCGTAGCGGGCGGCCGAGTCGCGCGGGAAGCGGGTGGTCACGATCAGCTGGGCGCCGGCGCGCAGGAGCTTCAGGCCGGCCTGGTAGCCGATCTTGACCCGCCCGCCGGTGAGCAGGGCGACCCGACCGCGGAGGTCGGCGAGCTCCCCGCGCTTGGCGAAGTTGAGCTCGGCGCAGGCCGGGCAGAGCTGATCGTAGAAGTGGTGGATGGTGGTGTAGTGCTGCTTGCAGACGTAGCAGTTCTGCGGCTCGATCGTCCGCCGCTCCGCGTCGGGGGCAGGGGTGGCGGCGGCGAGCGTCGCGGGATCGAAGGCCGCCGGCGGATAGAGGCTCGGCGTCGTGAACACGGGCTTGCGCCGCAGCTCGCGGATGCCGGTGGCGGCGAGCACCCGATTGTCCTGGTCGGCCCGCGCCGCTTTGCGTTGGCGGACGCTGGCCTTGACCAGCCGCCGCCGAGCGCGATGATCCGGGTCGGTCACCACGCGGGCGCCGTGCAGCAGGCGCTGCCGGTCCTCGGCCGACACCTGGGCGAGGAGGCCGCGGTCGGCGTCGATCGCTGCGAGGAGCTCGGCGGCGGCCCGCACGCGCTCGGCAAGCGACGGTTCGCCCTCGATCGTGGCGGTGGAGTTGTCTGGCTGGGGCTTCGTCGGCATGGGCGAGAGCTTACCCGGTCCGCGTGACCCGGTCCGCGTGACCCGGTCCGCGTGACCCGGTCCGCGCGACCCCGTCAACGCCAGGCCATCTGACGGAGGCTGCGCAGCTCGCCGCCGGGCAGGCCGTAGTAACCGCCGAGGTCGGCGGGCATCACCGCGAAGTTGGTCTTGATGAACCGCACGACGTAGGGCAGGTCGCTGGCGAAGATCTCCTGCGCGCGCAGGTAGAGCGGCAGGCGGGCGGCGGGGTCGATCGTCCGCGCGGCCTCGTCGACCAGGCGGTCGAATTCGGAGTTGGCGTAGAAGCCGCGGTTCTGGCCGTTCGGCGGGACGCTCTGCGAGCCCAGGATGAGGCGGAACAGGTTGGGGTCGAGGGCGCCGGTGCGCACCAGCGTGAACATCTGGAAGCTGCCGCGGTTGACGTCGGCGAAGAAGGTCGCGAACTCGTAGGTGCGGACCACGAGGTCGACGCCGATCTCCGCCAGCATGCCCTGGAGGACCTGGGCCTGGAGGGCGGTCTGCTCGTTGGTCGAGCTCTTGAGCTCGAGACGCAGGCGGGGGAGCGGGCCGTCGCCGTCGGGGTCGGGGTAGCCGGCCTCGTCGAGCAGGCGGCGGGCGGCCACGGGATCGTGGGGGAGCACGGGCAAGGCGTCGTGGCGGCCCCAGATCCCCGGCGGGAAAGGCGTCTCCGAGACCATGCCGAGGCCCTGCCAGAGCGTCGCCACCAGACGTGGCCGGTCGAGACCGAGGGCGATCGCGCGGCGGACCCGGACGTCGGCGAGGGCGCGGTCGTGGAAGTTGAAGGCCAGGTAGGCGAAGTTGGCGCTCGGGCTCTCGATTACCTGGAAGCGCTCGTCGAGCCGCAGGCCCGGGATGACGTCGGGCGAGAGGTCGTTGACCACCAGGTCGACGGAGCCGTGGAGGAGCTCGAGGACGCGCGTGGTGTCGTCACCCACCTCGCGGAGGATCACGCGATCGAGCAGCGGGCGACCGCGCCAGTGGTCGGCGCTGGCGGCGAGCTCGATGCGGTCCGGCGTCTTGCTGACGAAACGGAACGGGCCGGTGCCGACGGGAGCGGTGTTCATGACCTCCGGCGTCATGCCGACCGGGACGATGCCCTGTGCTGCGGTGAGGTCGGCAAGCAGCGCCGCGAACGGCTCGCGGAGCTCGAAGTCGACGGTCGCCGGGTCGACGGCGGCGACGCGCGCAACGCTCGGGAAGGCCCCCTTCTTGGCACTGGCGACGGTGCCGTCGAGCAGGGTGCCGAAGGTGTAGGCGACATCGGCGGCGGAGAAGGGGCGGCCGTCGTGAAAGCGGACTCCGGGCCGCAGGTGAAAGCGCCAGCGCTGGCCGCCGTCGCGGATCTCCCAGCGGGTCGCGAGCGAAGGCACCAGCTCGCCGGTCGGCGCGCGCTCGACCAGGCCATCGACCAGGAGCTCGTAGGCGCGCTGGCTGCTCTGATCGCCGCCCACCCGCGGGTCGAGGTGGATCGGCGCCGACGGCAGACCGACGACCACGGCGTGGTCGCGGCGCGAGGAGGCGTCGGCGCGACCGGCGCCAGCCTCCCGACAGGCGAGCAGGCCACCGCTGATGATGAGGCTGACGAGGACAAGGGCGGCGAGGCGCGCGCCGAGGGGCCGGGAACGGTCTGGTATCATCGCGCGGCTCAGTCAGCCGGGCTCAGGCGCCGGCTCCTCCCTGCCAACATCAGCCCTGCCACCATCAGCATAGCGCTCACGACCCCCGCTTCGTCGCGGGCGAGGGAGCCCGCAGGTCATCCGGGAAGGTCCATCCGCATGCCACACGCCTTCGTCCACCGCCTTCGTTGTCTGGCCCCGGCGCTCGCCGGCCTCGTCCTCATCCTCAGCGCGGCCGTGGCGCCGAGCCCGCTCGCCGCCGAGGAGCCGAAGCTCGTCATCCTCGGTTTCGACGGCGCCGACGCCAACCTGGCCAGCCAGTGGATGGACGATGGGAAGCTGCCGAACCTCGCCAAGCTCCGCGGCGAAGGGTCGTTCTCGCCCCTGCAGTCGACGATTCCCTCGCAGACGCCGGTGTCGTGGTCGACCTTTGCAACGGGCCTGAATCCCGGCCGTCACGGCATTTTCGACTTCTTGAAGCGCGACACAGCGACCTACACGCCGAGCTTCGCTGCTTTCGATGAGCGGGAGGAACCGTTCCTCTGGGGTGATCGCAACCCGATCATGGCGGCGCTCTTCGTCGGCGGCGCGCTCACCGTCCTCCTGCTTCTCGCCCTGAAGCTGTTTCGGGTACGCACGGGCCTGGCGGCAGGCGTTGCCCTGGCGTGCGGCATCGCCGGCGGCGTGGGTGCCGACCTGGCCGCCGCGAAGCTCCTGCCGACCAGCCGCCCGTCGGCGTTCAATCGTCAGCAGGGCGAGACCTTCTGGACGACGCTGGCCAAGGCCGGTAAGAAGGTCAAGGTGATGCGCATTCCGGTGACCTTCCCGCCCAAGGCGTTCCCGAATGGCGAGCTGCTGTCGGGCCTCGGCGTGCCGGACCTCTCGGGCCGCATCGGCAAGCCGTTCTACTTCACCTCGGAGCTGTTCTTCAGCCCCAAGGGTGGTGGCGACTTCTCGCTCGAGGTGGTCGAGCTCGACGACAACCAGGGGACGATCAAGACCGAGATCAAGGGCCCCGAAAACAAGCTGTTCCCCGAAGAGAGCGACTACATCACGATCCCGATGACGCTCACCGTCGCCCCCGATCGCTCCAAGCTGTCGATCGAGGTCTCGGGCAGCAAGCTCGACCTGAAGCCCGGCGACTGGAGCGACTGGGTGCCCTTCACCTTTCCGTTCAACAGCCTGGTCAAGGTGCGCGGCATCGGCAAGTTCCGCCTGATCGAGCTCGAGCCGGAGGTCAAGCTCTACCTGTCGCCGGTGCAGTTCGACCCCGAGCATCTGCCGTTCGGCTTCGACATCACGACGCCGCCGTCGTTCGTCGATGCCCTGGTCAAGCGGCACGGTCTGTTCAAGACCATCGGCTGGGCGATCGACACCTGGTCGGTCACCGACGGCACGATCGACGAGAAGGTGTTCTTCGAGGACCTGGACCAGACGGTGAAGAAGGAAGAGGAGATGCTCCAGGCCGAGCTCGCTGACGCCGACTGGGACACCCTGATCCACTACTTCGAGTTCACCGACCGCGTGCAGCACGTGATGTGGCGCTACTTCGACCCCAAGCACCCGCTGTACACGCCCGAGGGCGGCGCGAAGTGGGGCGGCTCGATTCTGGAGGCCTACCAGCGCATGGACGCCATCGTCGGCCGGGCGATGGAGCACCTGCCCCAGGGCGCGACGCTGATGGTGGTGTCCGACCACGGCTTCCAGTCGTTCCGCCGGAGCGTCAACTACAACACCTGGCTGGCGCTCAACGGCTACATGACGTTGACCGGCGAGGGCGAGCACAAGACGCTCGAGGACCTCTTCGACAAGGGCAAGTTCTTCCCCAACGTCGACTGGAGCAAGACCAAGGCCTACTACCTGGGCCTTGGGGGCATCTACATCAACATGGCGGGCCGCGAGGCCAAGGGCATCGTGCAGCCGGGCGAGGAGTACCGTCAGCTGGTGGCCGAGATCAAGGAGAAGCTCGAGGGCTATGTCGACCCGGAGACCGGCGAGAAACCGGTGGCCCACGTCTTCACCCGCGACGAGGCCTACGGCACCTACGACCCGCTGCTGATTCCCGACCTCATCCCGGCCAACAGCGAGGGGTACCGGGTCGGCTGGCAGGACAGCCTGGGCGGCATCGGCAAGTCGGTGACCGAGCCCAACCTGCGCGTCTGGAGCGCCGACCACTGCTCCGTCTACCCGCCGCTGGTCAACGGCATCCTGTTCTCGAACGTCAAGCTCTCCGACGACCACCCCTACATGGGCGACATCATGCCGACGGTGCTCGCTATGTACGGCGTGTCACCGCCCACCCAGCTCGACGGCAAGAGTCTCTGGCTGAAGAAGTAGGAGCCGCTAGCGGCTACGGGCCCCCGTCGATCCGACCGAGCAAGGTCAGGTCGTTCGCACGGCCGAAGGTCAGCGTGCGCTCCGCGTCGCCGCCATCGTGGGCGGTGTCGCAGTGGATCTCCTGGCCCCGTCGGATGCAGGGATCGTCGCGGCCGTCGGCGTCGAGATCGGCGAGCAAGAGCTGGTCGCCGGCGCGGCCGAAGCTGAGGCTGGTGGCGGTAGCGCCGGACGGGTCGGCGCAGCGGAGGTGCGGGGCGCGGTAGACGCATGGGCCATCGGTGCCGTCGCCGTCGAGATCGCCGAGGAGGGCTTGGTCGGTCGACGTGCCGTAGCGCCATGCCCATTCGGCGGCGCCGCCGTCGTGGCGCGGATCGCACAGGAACTGCACGCCTCGCCGGACGCAAGCCTCGTCCCGACCGTCGCCATCGACGTCGCCGAGGAGCATGACGTCACCTGGCAGCCCAAAGGCGATCGCCAGTCCGGGGGACCCGTGGTGGGCGCTGTCGCACAGCAGTCTCCGGTTGCGGACCACGCACGCGTCGTCGCGACCGTCGCCGTCGAGATCACCGAGCAGCGGCAAGTCGCCGTCGCGCCCGCCGTACCGGAAGCTGGCTTCGGCCGCGCCGCCGTTTCGTCCGGTGTCGCAGGCCCAGCGCCCCTGGCGCACGACGCAGGCATGGTCGCCGCGCGGCGGCAGCAGCGCGAAGCGGCGCCCGAAAATGTCGTCCTCGGCGTCGTAGGGCTGGAGCGCAGACCACACCACCATGAACCGCCCGTTGTCGGCGAGGGCCACCGACGGGTCGAGGCGGCTGCCGGGCTGCGACGGGTCGGTGACCAGAAACTCGTTCCCGGCCGGCAAGCCGTTGGCCCGAAAGGCCCGTGCCTTGATGTCCCGGCTCTCGTAGCGGAAGTCGAGGTACTCCCACGTCACCACGAAGTTGCCGGCCGCGTCGGCGGCAACCGCCGGGTTGGTCTCGTTGGACGTCGTGCTGGCGTTGACCCGAAACTCGCTCCCCAGGCGCCCCCCGGTGGCATCGAGCCGCTGCCCGTAGATCCCGCTGCCGGCGCCGTCCTGGCCCACGCTCTCCCAGACGACGATGAACCGTCCGAGCCCGTCCGCGGCGACGGCTTGCTCGTACTGGTGATTCGTGCGGTAGGAGTTGACCGGGAGCTCCGGCCCCAGCACGCCAGTGCTCGAATCGAGTAGGCGCCCTACGACGTCCGCACCTCCTTCGGCGGCCTTGACGAAGGTCAAGAGCAGAGTCGAATCGGACTGCGCCAGCTCGTTCACCAGCCGTCGTTCGCTCACGAGTCGGTCAGGCTCCGCGGGCGTTGCGTCGGCCTCGAACTGTCGAACGAAGATGCCGTCAGCCGGAAAGCCACCCGGGGCGTAAACCTGCGCCCACGAAACAGAGAAGGACCCCTCGGGCGCCGCCGCGATGCGCGGGCCGCCCACGAGCTCTCCGGCAACCGCCGGACGGAGTGGGAGCGGCTCCGACAGAAACGTCCCTGCCGCGTCGAGCAACCTGCCGGCAATCCCAAAGAGCGGCGGCTTGCGTTCTTGCCACACGACAACGAACTGATTCGCCGCCCGCGCAAGGTCAAACTGCCAACTAGCCCCAGATCCGCCATCGACGCGGAGCTCCGGACCTGCCGCGGCACCCTCGAGATCATAGGCTCGAGCCGCGACCGACAGATCGGTGAGGACTCCCGGGGGCTGCGGACGGTCGTTCTCCCAGGCGACGAGCATCCGTCCGTCGGGAGTCGCCGCGACCCTTGGAAAGATCTGAAACCCTGTTGTATAGGAGTTGATCAGGAATTGCGATCCAAGGGGCTGCTGAGCCGAGACTGCGAGCGGGAGCCCGAGCAACGCGGCTACCGCATAGGTCCAAGGCCGTACGTTGTTCGGCCGGCTGGGCCGGATCCTAGTCTTGGTCTTCATAGCGCACCAAGGCCTCCTCGCCGACCTTCACGCCAGACGCAGAGAACATCTGCGCCAGGAAGCGAGGTTGTTCGATCCCTCCGAACGCCTCCCAAGTGATCGTGAAGTCGCCGGCGCGAGTGTCCCATGAAGCACCGTCTGCCATCTGCTCCCAGGCCACCAAGAAGGCGCCGAATTGCTTTCAGACAGTGGCCGGGCTTCGTTTGCCAATCGCTTCTGTGAATCTGTCCACCATACTACGGAGCGGGCGCCGGAACCGTTGAGGGCGTTGGCCATGTGCGGGCGGAGCGTGACGCTCACGGCCGTGGAGGCCGAGGCGAGGTGCGTGCACCTCGGCGGACACCGAATGTCGACGCCGCTACAATGGTTGTTTCGATGCGAGCCCGCGCCGCTGTCGCCCTGCTGACCCTCCTCCTGGTGACGGCAGGCGTCGGCCGCGTCGACGGGCAGGTCGCACCGGCGCCGGGCACGCCGGCGAGTGGCGAGCTCGAGCTCGAGGCGATCCGCGACGAGATCGCGCGTCTGCAGGGCAAGCTCAACCAAGTCCGGCAGCAGCGGGTGGGGGCGGCGAGCGAGCTGGCCCGCACCGACCTCGAGCTGCAGCTGCTCGAAAGCCAGGTGGCCGAGGCGGTGGCGGCGCGCAACGTCGCCGCCGAGCGCGCGGGGGACTCCGCGCGGCAGATCGCCGGGCTCGAAACGACGCTGGCTGCCGTACGCAACGACCTCCGGCGACGCTTGGTCGGCCTCTACCGCCTCGGTGGTCGCGGGGTCCTGCGCCTGGTGCTCGCCATTCGGCCCGATCGCAACCTGCTGTCGGCGATCCGCCAGTTGCGCTACCTCGCGCGTCGCGACGGCAGCGCCCTGGACCTCTATCTCGACACCCAGGCGCGCCTGGTGGTCGAGCGCGAGGAGCTCGGACGGCAACGGCACGAACGCGAGGCCTGGCTCGCCCGCGAAGAGGAACGGCGGCGGCAGCTCCTGGCCGGCCGTCGGCGCCAGGCCGCGCTGTTGGCCAGCGTGGACCGTCAGCAGCAGGAGCTCTCGGCGCGCGCCAGCGAGCTGGCGGACAAGGAGAAGAAGCTGTCGACGTTTCTCGACGTGCTGTTCGGCAAGGTCGGCGAGGCGGCGCTCACCGGGCGGGCGATCCAGGACTTTCGTGGCGTCCTCGAGTGGCCCTTGCGCGGTCGGGTGGTCGAGCCGTTCGGGCCGCGTCTCGACCCGCGGTACCACACCCGGGTGCCGCACAACGGCATCGACCTCGAGGTCCAGGCCGGCAGCACCGTACGGTCGATCTATCCAGGAACCGTGATCTTCGCCGCGCCGTTCGAGGGCTATGGGCTGGCGGTCGTCGTCAATCACCCGGGCCGCGTGCTGACGCTCTACGCCGGCCTCGAACGCCTGGGAGTGGCCAATGGCGATGTGGTATCTTTGAAGGGCGAGCTGGGGCGGGTCTCGAGCAAGCTCTACTTCGAGATTCGCGTCGAGAACCGACCCGAGGACCCGCTGCGCTGGCTCCGTTAGCGTGGCGCACAGAGTTCCTCTCGCCCCAGGATTGCCGGCCAGCGCAGCTCCTCCCTTCGACCTCCTCAGCGACTCCGCCAACCACGCCACCGACGCATGACCCGTAGCCGCAGTCTCTTCGTCGTCTGCTCGTTGTGCGTCGTCGTGCCGATCATGTCGGCCACCCTGTGGGGCGCGGTCGCCAAGGGCGAGGACGACGGCCAGGACTCTCTCTACAAGTATCTGTCGGTGTTCACCGAGGTTCTCGGGCTGGTGAACCAGAGCTACGTCGACCAGAAGCCGCTCGACGGCCTGCTCGACGGCGCCCTCGACGGGGCGCCCGAGGCGCTCGACCCCTTCTCCCTCTATGTGCCCGCCGAAGCCGTCGCCACCTACGCCGCGACCCAGGGCGTCGGCGCGCGGCGCAGCGGCCTGCTGGTGCTCAAGGAGGGCGGCATCGCTTACGTGGTGGCGGTCGAGCCTGGCTCGCCGGCGGCCACGGCGGGCGTTCAGGTTGGCGACATCATTACCGAGATCGCGCAGGAGTCGACGCGGCTGATGCCGATGTGGCGACTGCGCATCCTGTTGGCCGGCCCGGCCGGCAGCGAAGTGGCCCTCCAGTCGATGCGGCTCGGCGAGACGCGCAAGGTCGCGTTGACCCTGGCGGAGTTCGTGGCGACCGGCCCCAAGCTCGAGATCCAGGGTGACGTCGGCATCCTCACCTTTGCCGCCCTCGAGGCCGCGACAGCGTCCGAGACCAGGGTGTTGCTCGCCCAGGTGCCGGGGACCAAGCTGTTGGTCGACTTGCGGGGCGTCGCCTTCGGTGACCCGGCTGCCGCCTACGCCGTCGGCGAGCTGTTCGTCAGCGGCGACCTCGGCCAGCTGGCGGCGCGCAGCGAGGTTCTCACCAGCTATCGGGCCGCGGGCACGCCAGCCTGGCACGGGGACGTGGTGGTGTTGACCGACCACTCGACACTCGGGCCGGGCGAAATCCTGGCCGCCATTCTCCGCGACGGTCTTGCGGCTCGGCTGGTGGGCAAGGCGACCTTCGGGCACGCCGGGCGCACCGAGCTGGCGCCGCTGTCGACGGGTGGCCGGCTCGAGCTGACCTCGGCCTTCTTCACCGGCCCCAAGAAGTCGCCGCTCGACGCCGCCCTCGAGCCCGACGTCGAGGTGGACGCGCGAGACGGTGGGTTCGATGGACCTGACGCGCCACAGGTCGACCGCGTGCGTGAGCGCGGTCTGGCGCTCCTCGCTGGCGACGGTGAGGCGGCAGCTCCCGCCAAGGCCGCGTAGAGCGTCCGACGCCGGGGGGCCGCGCGGGCCAGGCCCGCGCCGGATGGAAGATCGGAAGGGTGCGCGGACGCGAATCTGCGCCGGTTCGGGTCTGCGGACTGCGAACCTCAGATGCAAAGGAGAAATTGGCCGTTCCCGCCAGCGTGCCGTCTATCGACGGGCTGGCAGGGTCGGCGAGGAGACACATGGCGACGCGTCGTAAACCTGCACGTCGAGTGGGCGGCAAGCGGCCGGCGAGCCGTCGTGGGCGCTGGCTGCTGGCGCTCGCGCTCCTGGCCGCCGCCTTTGGTGCCGGCGTCTGGTTTGCGGGCCGGCCTCGCGGTCTCCAGCCGCCCGCTGACGGGGGCGGCCAGCCGGTTGCGGCGCCGAGCACGGACGAGCCATACGCCGAGGTCGAGGACCAGCCGTCCGACCGCCAGCAGGCCGAGAGTGGCGATCTGAAGGCGACGGCCCATCCGCAGCCAGCGGAGCCGAGCCGCGAGGCCACCGCGCCTGCGTCCGCCGCGCCGGTGACCGTGCCGCCGGCGGACGTTGCGCCGGTCGGCAACCTCGCTCTGGTGATCGACGACCTCGGTCGCAGTCTGGCCGATCTCGACACCCTGCAGGGCTTCGGCGTGCCGATCTCCTACGCCGTGCTACCCTATGAGTCGATGACCCCGCAGGTGGTCGCGACGCTGCGCAAGCGCAACGTCGAGCTCCTTCTGCACCTGCCGATGGAAGCGTCGAACGGCGCCGATCCCGGGCCAGGCTCGTTGCGCTCGACGATGACTCCCGCCGAGCTGCGAGCGAGCACCTTGCGCGCGCTGGCGGCGGTCCCGGGTGCAGTTGGGGTCAACAACCACATGGGCTCGGAGCTCTCGGGCGATTCGCGCGCGATGGGCTCGGTGCTCCAGGTGCTGGCGGAGAAGGACCTCTTCTATCTCGACTCGCGCACCAGCGCGGCGAGCGTTGGTTTTCAGGTCGCCAGAGAGCTCGGGATACCAGCCGCCGAGCGGCAGGTCTTTCTCGATCCTGATCCTGGAATCGACGCGGTTCGCGCCGAGGTGGCGCGCTGGCTGGCGCTGGCCAGGGAGAAGGGGGCGGCGATCGCCATCGGGCACCCGCACCCGGCGACGCTGACCGTGCTTGCGGAAGAGATACCAAAGGCCCGCGCTGCGGGTTTCGAGTTCGTTCCCGTCTCCTACCTGCTGGTTTCCGAGGGTGGGCCGGAGTAGCGGGTCAAACATGCGGTTCAACGTACTGCCCGGCACAGAGCTTGGGGCAAAGGGGGTTCGAACGTGGGTCTAGAGGCGACCTGCAACGTGCGCTACGAGGAACGGACGGCCAACGGCCGGGCGCTGCTCGAAAGCGACGTGCTGCTGTTCCGTGGTGATTTCAAGCTGTCGATCCCGCACACCGACATGAGCGGCGTCGAGGCCGAGAACGGTGAGCTCAAGGTGACCTTCCCGGGTGGCGTCGCGGTGTTCGAGCTCGGCCCGGCAGCCGAGCGCTGGGCCGAGAAGCTGAGGAGCCCGCGCTCCCTGGTCGATAAGCTCGGCGTGCCCGAGGGTGGCCGCGTGGCGGTCATCAACCTCGAGGATGCCGAGCTCATCTCCCAGCTCGAAGAGCGGGCGGCGGACGTTGCCGAGCACGCGGCGCCGCCCGACACCGACCTGATCCTCTGGCGGCTCGACCGGCGCGAGGAGCTCTCGGAGATGGACAGCCTGATGAAGTGTCTGCGTCCAGGCGGCGCCATCTGGGTGTTTCGCCAGCGCGAGGGTGGCCGTGTCAGCGAGGGCATGGTGCGTTCGACGGCTTCGAACATCGGCATGGTCGACGTCAAGGTGCTGCGCTATTCCGACGAGCTGACGGCGGTCAAGCTGGTGTCCCGCAAGGGCTACCGCGGGCCGGAGCTGGGCAGCGGCGGCGGTGGCGGTGGTGGCGGCGGCAGTCAGGGCGGCGGCGGTGGCAGCCAGGGTGGCGGCGGCGGCCAGGGCAAGTCGCGTCGGCGGCGCAAGCGCAGTGGCGCCGCGCCGGGTGGCCCGCCGTCGGCGCCGCGCGCCTAGTCTAGGCGAGTCGACGCCGGCAGGCGATTGCGATGCCAGACCCTCGGCAGGTCGGGCGATGGGCGGTGCTCTGCGGGTTGCTGGCGACTGCGTCGGCCACGGGGCCCTCCGGGGCAGCCGTCGGGCTGGCAGTTCTCGACAGCCATCTCGCGAGCCCGGTCGCCATCGCCCATGCCGGCGATGGTTCCGGTCGTCTGTTCATCGTCGAGCAGGCGGGCCGCATTCGGGTGTGGACTGGCGCGAGCGTCCTGGCGGCGCCGTTTCTCGATGTGAGTGCCAAGGTCGCCACCGGTGGTGAGCGCGGCCTGCTCGCGGTGGCGTTCGACCCGGCGTACGAGACGCCAGGCAATGGCCATTTCTACGTCTACTACACCGGCAACGGGAGCGGCGGTGAGGCCCTCGGCGATCTCGTTCTCGAGCGGTATCAGGTGTCCGCGGGGGACGCCAACGTCGCCAATCCAGGGTCGGTGGCCCGTCTGCTGACGATCCCGCACGCGACCTTCGCCAACCACAACGGCGGCCAACTGGCCTTCGGTGCGGACCGCCACCTTTACGTCTCGACCGGCGACGGCGGCGGTGGCGGCGACACCCAACACAACGCGCAGAACCGTGGTCAGTTGCTCGGTAAGCTGCTGCGCCTCGACGTCAGCGGTGCCCCTCCCTACGCCATTCCGCCCGACAATCCGTTCATCGGGACGCCTGGTGCGCGCGGCGAGGTGTGGGCCTACGGGCTCCGCAATCCGTTCCGCTTCAGCTTCGACTCCCTGGTTCCCGATCTCTACGTCGGCGATGTCGGCCAGACGGCTTGGGAAGAGGTGGATCGCCAACCAGCGGACAGCAGCGGCGGCGAGAACTATGGCTGGAGCTGCCGCGAGGGCGCGCATCCCTATGTCGATGCGACCCCCGACCCCCTCTGTGCTCCGCCCCTGGCGCCGTACGTCGAACCGATCCTCGAATTCGCGCACCTCCAGGCGCCGCCCGATGCCCAGTGGCGGTGCGTCGTCACCGGCGGGTATCGCTACCGCGGCCGCGACGCCGCCGAGCTCACGGATGCCTACGTCTACGGCGACTACTGCTCTGGCGAGATCTGGGCGGCCGTCCCGGCCGCCGATGGCTCCTGGAGCGCCAATCTGGTCCTGGACCTGCCGCGGGGGGAGAGCTTTTCGAACTATGCCCAGCTCACCTCATTCGGCGAGGACGAGGCTGGCGAGCTCTACCTGCTGCAGACCGAATCGGCTGCCGGGTGTGTTGAGCCGTGCGGCGTGCTTGCCCGCCTGACCGGCACGCCGAGCGGACGCCTGTTCGTCGACGGCTTCGAGTGGCGTCGCGTCGATCGGTGGTCGTCCGCGACGAACTAGGGCTGTTGGGGCAACCGTCCCTCGAGATCACAGAAGACGGGCTCGCCGAGGCCGAGGTCGGCCAAGGTGGGGAGCACCCGCGCGGCGTCGCCGACGACGACGACCGCCAAGCGAGCCGGCTCGATCAGCCGCTGCGCGAAGGCGTTGACGACGCCGGTGTCGAGCCCCAGGAGCTGGGGCACGAACTGGTGGAAGGTGGCGTCCGGGAGGTTGTAGAGGGCCAGGTCGCCAAAGTGGCTGGCGATCTGGCCGGTGGTCTCGAACGCCATGCCGAAGCTCGCGGCGAGGTTGCCACGGGCGAAGTCGACCTCCTCCGAGGTGAATGGCCGCCGGCCAGCAGCGTCTGCGAGCTCGGCCAGAATCTCGACCAGCGCGTCGCGGGTGACGCCGGTATCGACCGGCGCCCAGGCCAGGAAAGGCCCGGCGACCCGGGTGTAGGTGAACGAGGTGCGAGCGCCGTAGGTGAAGCCGTGGCGCTCGCGCAGGTTCATGTTGAGGCGGCTCGAGAAGAAGCCGCCGAGCACCTGGTTGGCGAGCCGGCTGACCACGAAGTCGGGACTGGTCCTGGCGATGCCGTGCTGGGCGACGGCGAGGATCGACTGTGCAGCCCCCGGCCGGTCGACGACGTAGAGGCGGGTTGGACCATGGGCAGGCGGCAGTGGCACGGCCGGAGCCGGCGTCCCGCCGGTCGCCGCGCCGGTAGCCCCGGACCAGGCACCGAACGCGTCGTTGACCAGGACCTCCGCCGCGGCCAGCGACAGGTCGCCGGCGACCACCAGGGTTGTCTTACGCGGCTGGTAGTGGGCCGCCCAGTGCGCGCGGAGCTCCGGGATCGTCACCGCGCGGTTGGCGGCCTCGTCACCGAGCCGCGGGTGGCCGTACGGGTGCCCGGGATAGAGCGCCCGGTAGACCGTACGCATCGCGATCACCTCGGCGTTCTCGCGCAGCTCGAGCAGGCTGGTGAGGCGGTCGAGACGCTGGCGCTCGAGCTCGGCGTCGAGGAAGGCGGGGCGGCTGACGATTTCGGCGAGCAGCGCGAGCGACGGTTCGAGGCTCTGGCGCAGCGTCGACAGCCGCAGCGCGGCGTAGTCGTCGCCGATGCGCGAGCCGAGGCGGGCGCCCAGGCGCTTGAGGTCGCCCGCCAGCTCGAGACTGCCGCGTACGCTGCTGTCGGCGCGCAGCGAGCCCTCGGCGATCATGGTCAGGGTGAGGTCGGCAAGGCCCGGCCGGTCGACGGGGTCGGTGGCGGTGCCGCCGCCGGAGAGCAGGCTCACCTCGACCGCCGGGATGCCCGGGGTGCGGACGAGCAGCAGGCGCAGACCGTTCGCCAGGGTGGCGCGCTCGGGCAGCGGCAGGCGTAGCGCCGGCGCGTCGTTGTCGGGGCCGGGCAGGGTGGCGCGCTCGAGCTCGTTGGCGATGCCAGTGGTGGCGGCGCGCAACGCTGGCACGGGCTCGACCGTGAGCTCGACCCGCGGCCGCTCGCCGCGCTCTCCCAGGTAGCGTCGGGCGGTGGCATTCACCACTTCCGGGGTGAGGTCGAGGTAGCGCTGGAGATCCCAACGCTGGGCGTCGGGTCGGCCGAGGTAGTGCTGGTAGGCGTTGAGGTTGTCGGCCCGGCCTCCGAAGCCGCCGCGGCGCTCGAGCGCCTTGACTTCGGCGGTGATGCGCGTCGCCTGCGCCCGTTCGAGGTCCTCGGCGCTGATGCCCACCGCCAGGGCCTTCGCGAGCTCCTCGTCGAGCGCCAGCTGGAGCGCTTCCGCGGTCGTCCCCGGACGCGGCAGCGCGTAGACGAACAGCGCGCCGGCCAGCTCGTGCCCACTGTGGACGGCGTAGACGTTCTGCGCGATCTGCCGCTCGTAGACCAGGCTGGCGAACAGCCGGCCGGTCTTGCCCGCGCCGAACACCTCGGCGAAGACATCGAGCGCCGCGGCGTCGGCGGCGAATAGCGAGGTGGTGGGCCAGGCGAGGACGACGAGGGGTAGGGCGACGCGGTCGCGCAGCACCAGCCGGCGCGTGTCGGCGAGGCTGGGGGCGAAACGGGTGAGCCGGGGCAGTGGTGGGCCGGGCGGGATGGCGCCGAAATAGCGCTGGACGAGCTCACGGGCGACCGCGGGCTCGAAGTCGCCGACCACCGCTAGCGAGGCGTTGCTCGGCCCGTAGTGCCGACTGAAGAAGGTGCGTGCGTCGTCGACCGAGAGGGCGTCGATGTCGGCCATCCAGCCGATGACGGGCCAGGAGTAGGGATGCCCTTGCGGGTAGAGGAGCCGCGCGAGCTCCTCGCCGACGGTGCCGTAGGGGCGGTTCTCGTAGCTCTGCCGACGCTCGTTCTTGACCACCTCGCGCTGGTTCTCGAAGCGCTCCGCCGACAGGGCCGGCAGGAACCAGCCCATGCGGTCCGACTCGAGCCACAAGGCGCGGCCCAGATAGTTGGCTGGCACGACCTCCCAGTAACGGGTGCGGTCGTGGTCGGTGCCGCCGTTGACCTGGCCGCCGACCCCCTGGAGGGCCTTGAAGAAGTCGCGGTCGAAGTGGGCAGTGCCCTGAAACAGCAGGTGCTCGAGGAGATGGGCGAGGCCGGTGCGACCGGCCGCCTCGTCCTTGGCGCCGACGCCGTAGGAGACGTCGACGGCGACGATCGGCACCGTGCGGTCCGGCGCCAGGATAACGGTCAGGCCGTTGTCGAGCCGGAAGACTTCCGGCTCGAGGGCGGGAATGGGGTTGGGGAGCGGCACGGCCCGAGGATAGCGAACTAGTCGGCCGCCCGCAGGACCTCGATCGGGCGCTGGGCGAGGGCGCGGCCGCTGGCGGCGACACCGGCCACGCTGGCGAGGACGACGGTACCGGCCATGAGGGTCGCGAGGAGGCCGGGGTCGAGGTGCCAGGCGAGCTCCATGCCGCGGGTGACGACACCGTAGGCGAGGGCCGCGCCGGCGGCGGTGCCGACGATGCCGGCGACCAGCCCGACGAGCGCCTGCTCGATGGCGAAGGCGCCGGCGACCCCGGCGCGGGTCATTCCCAGCGTCTTGAGCAGGGCCACCTCGCGACCGCGGCGCGAGGCGGTGGCGGCGACGGCGCCGGCCAGGATGGCGATGCCGGCGACGACGGTGAAGCTGCCGAGGATGCGCACGCCGAGACCCAGACGTTCGAGCACCCGCCGGATGCGGTCGAGGATGTCGCGGATCTGGAGCAGGGTGACGTTGGGAAAGGCGGCCGCCAGACGGTCCTGCACGCGTTGCTCGCCGCCCGGGGGCAGGCGGGCGGCGGCGATTCGCATCTGCGGCGCCGCTTCGAGGACGCCCGGCTCGACGACGAGGAAGAAGTTGATCTTGAAGGTCCGCCAGTCGACGGTGCGGATGCTCGACACCGTCAGCTCGAGCGGCACGCCCTGGATGTCGAAGCGGATCACCGACCCGAGGTGGAGCCCCAGGCGCTCGGCGAAGTCCTTCTCGATCGACACCTCGGCGTGGTCTGCATCCTGCCATGGCTGGTCGAGCGTGGCGGCCGGGCTCGTTGCAGCAACCAGTTTGTTGTCCGCCGGCAGGCGCGCCAGGTAGGTGAGGCGTTGCTCGCGGGTCAGCGCCCAGCGCCGGTCGTTGCTCGGCTCGTCCCCCTCTTCCTCGGCTCGGCGGTCGCGCCGCCCTCCGATGTCTGCCACCGGCTTGCCGTCGAGAACCGCCAGCCGCGCCATCACGACCGGCACCGAGTCGACGTCGGCGGCGCCCTGCGCGGTGAGCAGCGCCTCGACACCCGGCCACTGCGCGGTTTGGATGTCGATCAGAAAGGCGCTCGGGGCGTTGGTCGGCAGGTCGGCGCCGAGCTCGTTGGTGAGGTGGCGCTCGACCAGGGTGAGGGCCGTCACCACAAGCACGCCGAGCCCCAGCGCGACGGCGGCAGAGACGTTGCCCGCCGCCGGATGGGCGAGGCTCGCGAGACCGTGGCGGAAGGCCGGCCCGAGACCCCGGCCGAGACGGCCGAGGCGGGCGACCAGCTGGGTGACGGTGGTGCGTGGTAGACGGGCGACGCCGCGCACTAGCAGCCAGGCCGAGCCGGTCAGCAGGCCCAGAGCGATCGCCAGGCCGACCGTGAACTGGAGACCGAGCGCGAGCGAGTGCGACTGGGCGATCGCCAGGCCGGCAACGCCCAGGGTCAACACGGCGCCGAGGCCGAGGCGCACCCAGCGGCTGCTCGGTAGCGGTTCGGCGCTCCGACGCAGGACGCGGATCGGCGGCACGCTGCGAGCGGCCAGCAGGGGCGCCAGGCTGAACAGGACGGCGACGGCGATGCCGAGGCCAACACCGCGAACGAGCGCCCACGGCTGCCAGAGGTGGATGAGCCGGCTCGGCACCAGGTCGCCGAGGGCGAGCGGCAGGACGCGCTGGAGGAGCAGCCCGGCGGCGGCACCGAGCAGGCTGCCGAGTGCGGCGAGCAGAGCCACCTGGCCGAGGTAGAGGCTGAGCACCTCGCGTGGCCGCAGACCCAGGCAGCGCAGGACGGCAATGGCGTCGAGGCGCCCGGCAACCCAGGCGCGCACCGTCTGGGCGACACCGACGCCGCCGATCAGGAGCGACAGCAGGGCGACCAGGCCAAGGAAGCGCTGCACGCGCTCGAGGCCGCGGCGGAGGTTGGGCTGCGCCTCGGCGTAGGTCTCGACGCGCAGGCGCTGGTCCACGGGTAGAGCGGCGGTGAGGCGCTCGTCGAGCTCGGCGAGCAGCTCGGCGGGCGCGCCGTCCGGCAGCTTGATCAGAGCCTTGCGCGAGATGCGGCTGCCGGTGGCCTCGAGGCCCGTGCGCGCGAGCCCGGCCGGCGACAGGAAGACGCGCGGGCCGTTCGAGAAGGCGTCGCTGATGCGATCGGGCTCCTTGCGCACGACGCCGTTGATCCGAAAGCGCTCGCCCCCGATCAGAAGGTCGTCGCCGACGGCGAGCGCCACGCGGTCGAGGAGGTCCTGGGCGACGACGGTGCCGTTGGCGGGCAAGAGACTCGCCAGCGAGGGCGCCGCCGGGTCGAGCTCGACCGTGCCGTAGAAGGGATAGCCGTCGGCCACCACCTTGAGCTCGACCAGCTGGCTGCGGCCGGGAGCCGTCGCCGTACTGGCCTGCAAACTGGCCGCCTGCGGACTGGCGACCACGGTGACCATCTCCTTGATGTCGGTACGCCGAACGCCGGGCACGGTGGCGAGAACGGCGTCGACCTCGGGTGGGATCGGTCGCCGGCCCTCCACCGCGAGATCGGCGGCAAGGAGCTGCCGCGCTTCGCCGCGAATCCCTTGGTCGAGGCTCGTGGCGAGGCCGGCAATCGACACCACCGCCGCCACGCCGATGCCCAGGCAGAGGGCGAAGAAGCCGAGGCGCGACCGTCCGCCGCGCGACTCGCGGAGGAGGAGCCGCAG